>Ga0105106_10000439_pt1 | contig 29241 bp, 21 predicted proteins | sample PPLLaktember2015_5_FD_79109 | JGI IMG/M metagenome (GOLD analysis project Ga0105106, IMG submission 79109) | Freshwater sediment microbial communities from Prairie Pothole Lake near Jamestown, North Dakota, USA - PPLs Lake P8 Core (1) Depth... | ecosystem: Environmental > Aquatic > Freshwater >...
GACGTCGAGGCGGGAGCGCCGGTGTCGGAGGCGCCGCCGACCGACCGCGACGAGCCGGCGCCCGAGCTCGCGCCCCACCTGGCGGTGTACCTGCACCTGCTCTCGATCCGGAGCGACAGCCATCCCCTGCCGCGCGGGCTCCTGGGCGATGCCCTGCGCGAAGCGGTGCTCGCTGCGATCACCGCGCTCGTCGGCGCCCTCGCGCGCCGCAGCCCGGTGGTGTTGCTGCTCGAGGACTGGCATTGGGCCGACGAGGCGTCGGAGCGCGCGCTCCGGCACCTGCTGCTGCAGCTCGCCGACGCGCCGCTGCTCGTGCTCGTGAACTTCCGCCCCTACCGCCGGCCGCGCTCGGACGATCTCGCTCCGCTTCCGGTCCGGCTCGCGCCCCTCGACGCCCGGGAGACCGAGGACTTCGTCGCGTCGCTCCTCGGCCGTGAGGGGACGCGCGAGCTGGCCACGCGCGTCCACCGCCACACGGAGGGCAATCCGTTCTTCATCGAGGAGCTCTGCCGCTCGCTCGCCGAGGGCAGCGGAGGCGGCGCGTTCGGCGTGGGCCCCGGCGGCGCGCGCAGGCTCGACGTGCCGGCCTCGATCGCGGCCATGCTGCGCGTCCGTCTCGACCGGCTCGCGCCCGACACCGCCGAGGTGCTGCGGATCGCCGCCGTGCTCGGCGAGGAGTTCGCCGCGCCGGTGCTCGCCCGCCTGGTCCCGGCGCCGGAGCGACTCGAAGGGTGCCTCGACCAGCTTCGCGGCGCCGAGCTGCTGCGGCCGATCGAGGACGCCCGCGAGCGCTCGTTCCGCTTCAAGCACGCCCTCGTCCGCGACGCCGCGTACGAGGGTCTCTTGCTGCGCCGGCGCCGCGAGCTCCACGGCGAAGCCGCTCGTGCCCTCGAGGCCCACGTCGGCGAGGGCGGCCTCGACGCCTTCTGCGAGCAGCTCGCCCACCACTACGCGGAGAGCGACCAGACCGAGCGCGCGGTCCACTATCTCGATCGCTCGGGCAACAAGGCGGTGGCCTCGGGCGCGATGATCCAGGGCCTCGAGCACTACCGTCGCGCCGTCGCCGCCCTCGACGCCCTCGAGCCGACCGAGGAGCGGATGCGGCGCCGCATCGACCTCTCGCTCAAGCTCGCGAACACCGCGATCTACCGGCCGTCCCTCGAGAGCGTGCGCGCCCTCGCGCGCGCCCACGCCTATTCCGAGCGCCTGGGCCACGCGCCCAGCGTCGTGCGCACGCTCTACTGGATGGGCTGGATCGAGCACGCGCTCGGGCGCTGGAGCGAGGCGTTGCCGCACTTCGAGCGCTGCGCGCCCCTGGCGAAGGCTCTCGGCGACGAGAAGCTCCTCGCGCAGCTCTCGTCGAACATGGGGCAGGCCTTCTTCTATGCGGGCGACTACGCCCGTGCCACGGAGCATCTCGAGGCGGCGATCGAGGCCCGGCGCCGGATCGACGGCCCGACCAGCAGGGCGCCCGTGATCGCGTACTCGCTGGGCTGCCTCGCCCTGATGGATGCCGAGGTGGGACGCTCCGAGCGGGCGTACGCGCGCGCGAAGCAGGCCTTCGTCCTGGGCGAGGGCGGCGGCTCGCAGCTCGAGGGCGCGCTCACCTGCTTCCTGGCCGTCGTGCAGCTCTTTCGCGGCGACTGGGACGCGTCGCGCGCCACTGCGGAGTTGCTCGCCCCGCGCGCGCAGCGCATCGGCTCGACCTTCATGCTCGGCGTGAGCCGGAACGCCGCCGGCTACGCCGCCTACCGCATGGGCGACCGTGCCGAGGGACTGCGGCTGCTGCGCGAGTCCGTGCGCGATCTCGAGAGCAGCGAGGTGCGGATGCAGATCTCGCTGAACTACGCCTGCCTCGCCGAGGCGCTCGCGCTCGAGGGCGCCGCCGGCGAGGCCGAGGCCTTCGGGCAGAAGGCCGTGGCGCGCGCCGAGGCGGCGGACCGCCTCGGCGAAGCGCAGGGCCATCGCGCGCTCGCCATCGCCGCGCTCGCGCGCCCCGTGCCGGACCTCGCCCTGGCCGAACGACGCTTCGCGGCGTCGGTCGCCGCGGCGGAGGAGAAAGGGAGCCGGCGCGACGCCGCCATCACCCGGCTCGTCGCGCTCGAGCAGCTCGCCGCCGCCCGCGGCGAGGCGCCCAAGGCGGACGCCCTCGACACGCTATCGGCCGAGCTCGCGGATCTGGGACTCGCCTTCCACGCCGCCCACGCGCGCGCGCTGCGCGAGCGCGCCTAGACCGAGTCGCGCGGCGCTTCGAGCACGAGATGCTTCGGATAGGGGCCATCGGGGACGCCGTCGTCAGGCCGGTACTCGAGGCATCCCCGCGCGCCCGGTGCGCGCCGCAGGCCGGGTGTCGAGAAGAGCGCGGTCGCCATCTCGGTCAGGATCGTCTCGCCGATCGCGCGGCCCATGCAGTGATGCGTGCCATGGCCGAAGAGCAGGCTGTCCTCGTCCGGGCGCTCGGGCAGGAAGCGGAACGGCTGGCGGATCTGGCGCCGGTCCACGGAGGCCGCGATCAGCACCAGCACGATCGGCGTCCCGGCCTCGACGGGCCGATCGCCGATCTTCGTGGAGCGGGTGGCGCGGCGCAGAAGCACGGGCGGGAACGGAAAGAAGCGGGCGGCCTCGAGCACGTAGGCGCGAACCCGGTCCCGATCCCCGTCTTGCGCGCAGCGCATCAGCTCGTCGAGCCGTCCCCGCGGAAGCCGCATCAGCCGGTCCACCGCTTCGATGAAGATCCAGCCCGTCGGGATGATCGTTCCGGAGAGGGTGCCGACCAGCAGGCGCGCGATCGTCTCGTCGAACTTCGCGCCCCCGTCGATGAGGCGGTCGAGGACGTGCCCTTCGGAAGGAACCCCCGCGCCGCGCGCCTTCTTGCGGGCGCGGACCTCGGAGAGGACGTGCTCCGCTGCGGCGCGGCCGCCCGACACGGCCGCCGCCTGCTTGTCCTCGACGTCGGTCCCGAAGACGTAGGACGAGGCGGCCCGGAGCCAGGTGAGGAGCCCCTCCCCGCCCTCCGGCTCCGCGATGCCGAAGAAGATGCGCGCGAAGGCGAGCGGCACCTGGTCCGCGACGTCCGTCACCACGTCCACCTCGCCCTTCCGCTCGATCGCCCGGCGCACGCAGTGTTCCGACAGGCGCCGGGCGATCCCGGCGACGTCGCCGAAGCGGCGCCAGGCCTCACCGTCGAGCTGCCGGCCAGCGCTCATCCGCACCGGGACGTCGAGCGCCGCCCGCATGGCGCGCGAGTCGTGCTCGTAGCTCGGCGCTTCCTCCCCGGCGGGTGCGGCGCCCGGATCCATGCCGAGGAAGAAGGGGCCGATGCTCTGTCGCATGCGCTGCCCCGTGACGGAGACGGCGAAGTCGTCCGGTCGGGCGAGGACCTGGCGGACGTCGTGCCAGCGGAATACCCAGAGCGCTTCCTCGCCGTCGGTTCGCTTGCGCTGGAATCCCGAGAGCTCGCGAATTCCGTGCATCACGAGGAAGCGGCCGCGCTTCCGGATCCGGAACCGCAGGTCGAGGGCGTGCCAGAGCTTCCGGATGCGCTCGCGCGATCGTCGACGGAGCGATCCCACGCCCTCGCGAGCCAGACGACGCAGCATCCGATCGGCTCCTCCGCGCAGTCGCGCGAGACGAGCCTGCACGTTGGTGCGGGCGCAGGTCAAGCTCCGCCTGCCCTCCTCCCCTGTTTCGGGGGGCGCACGTGCTTCCTTTCGTGCTTCGCGCGAGACGCTTGCCTGCGTAGGATGACGCCATGGAGCAGGACACCCTCACGATCGCGGCCGAGGTCGACGCGACTCGGCTCGAGCCGCTCGAGACCGTGCTGGCCGACCTGCGGCGCGACCTCGATCCGAGGACGCGCACGGCAGACCCGGTGGTGGATCTCCCGAAGCTCGGCACGATCCACTTCGCGCGCTTCGTGCTGATCCGGGACGAGCGAGGCCGCCCGCCCTGCCTGCTCTTCGCCACCGACTTCGACGGCGGCCGCGCGGCGCACCTCGGCGTCCTCGCCGACCAGGTCGGGCCGGGCCTCGAGCAGGTCTTCGCCCACTGCAAAGGCTTCCGCCCGGGTCGCGGCGTCGGCGCCCTCGTCCGCTGGATGGCCGAGCACTCGATCGAGCCGCTCTGCACGTATCGCGGCCATCCGGGCCGCGGCGTCGACCAGATCCGGCAGGAGCGCGCGTTGTGCGACGCGCTCCGACGCCATCTCGCGTCGCTCCCGGCGAATCCGGGCCTCGACGGCCGGAGCGCCTGCCACGCCTACGTCCAAGGGGTGGGCCAGCTCGCGCCGCTGCTCGATCCGCCGCCGCCGGCGCGCCTCCCGCAGTGGAAGAAGATGGGCCTGCGCCTGCGCTGGTTCGCGGGCAACACGCACCGGCTCGTGCGCGCCCTGTGGCGGATCGAGGGCCAGCTCGCCGAGCTGGAGCGCGCAGAGAGCCAGGCGTTCTTCGATGCGCGCAAGGCTGCGACGGCCGCCGGGGCGGCGCTGCACGGCACCGGCCGGTCCCTGCTCGAGCACGAGGATCTCGCCGTCAGCAACCAGCTCACGTCGGTGGCGGAGCTCAAGCCGCAGCCGCTCCGGCGCGAGATCCTCGAGCTCGTGCTCTCGGCCGCGCACCTCCGGGCGCGCACGCGGTTCGACCGCGGCGACCTCTCCGGCATCCGGACGATCCACTTCGCGCGCTGGTTCCTGCTCGACGAGCCCCCGGGCTCGCCGCATCCGCCGCGTCTCGTCTTCTTCAGCAACTACGACGGGAGCTGGGAGAGCTACCTCGGCGACTTCGTGGACCAGGCCGCGTGGAAGCTGACCGCCATCTGGGCCAACACGCAGGGCTTCCCGCCGACCGAGGATCTGGTCTTCAAGGGCGCCTCCCAGGAGCGCTGGTTCAAGGAGTTCGTCCGACGGGTTCAGGTGCCGACACAGGTCTGGTACGCGGCCTATCCCGACCTCACCGTGTCGGAGGTGAACCGCAACAGCAAGCTGCGCGAGCTGCTCCCGAAGCGCGGTGGCCGCACCGAGCAGGAGGCCTGGCTGCAATGCCTGTGAAGCCGACTGCGATCGATCTGGAGGACGTCCAGGGCATCGTGCTCCGGGGCTACGGACGTCTGAAGGCGGCGTGCTCCCTGCTGCTCCGCTTCGAGCCCGACGCGCACGCGCTCGCCTGGCTCGCCGACCTCCGCCCGCACCTCACGAGCGCGGCCACGTCGCCGACGGGGAGCGCCTGGAACGTCGGCTTCACGCGAACCGGTCTGGAGCGGATGGAGCTTCCGCGCGAGGCCGACCTGTCGTTCGACCCCGCCTTCGTCGAGGGCATGACCGGGCCGAAGGAGGACGGCAGCAGCCATCGCAGCCGGCTGCTCGGCGACGAGGAGGAATCGGCGCCCGCGCGCTGGCTCTGGGGGAACGCGGCGAACCGTGTCGACGCGGTGCTGCTGCTCTTCGCCACCGACGACCCGGCGCTCCGAAAGCTCCTCGCCGCGGAGGGTCCGCGGCTCGCCCGACACCGCATCACGATCGCCGCGGCCCTCGAAGGGCGCACGCTGCCCGAGCGACAGGAGCACTTCGGCTTTCGCGACGGCATCTCCCAGCCTGCGGTCCGCAACGCCAATCCCCCCGGCGCACGTCCTGGGGTGCTCGAGCCCGGGCGCGAGGAGAACACGGTCGAGCCGGGGGAGTTCCTGCTCGGCCACTGCGACGCCTACGAGCAGCGCAGCGAAGGCGGGGTGCTGCCGGCGGACGTCGCCGGCGCCGCACTGCTGCCGGCGATCGATCCCGCGGCGGATCCGCGTCGGCACTTCGGCCACGACGGCAGCTACCTGGTGCTTCGCCAGCTCGCCCAGGACGTGACGCAGTTCTGGGGCGCGGTGAGGGACGCCGCGGACCGCGCGGGCGTCGAGCCGATCTGGCTCGCGTCGCGTCTCGTCGGACGCTGGCCCTCGGGAGCGCCGGCGGTGCTCGCGACCAAGTCCGACGATCGAGACCTCGTCGACCACAACGACTTCGGCTTCGCCGAGGACGATCCGGACGGCGTCGCCTGCCCGCACGGGAGCCACATCAGACGGGCGAATCCGCGCGACTGGCATCTCGCGCCGCGGGGCGTCGACGCGAGCCGCCTGTCCAACCGGCATCGCCTGATCCGTCGCGGACGCCCCTACGGCAAGGAGCTCGTCAGCGATCTCGACCCCGCGAAGCTCCTCGACGCGCCGCCGGACGCGACAGCGCGAGGCCTCCAGTTCCTCTGCTTCAACGCCAGCATCGAGCGCCAGTTCGAGTTCGTGCAGAGCACCTGGCTCGACCATCGGAAGTTCGCCGGCGTGCGCGACGAATCGGACCCGGTGCTCGGAACGCGCGCCGGAGCGAACGGACCCTTCACGCTCCGGGGCGCGCCGTTCCCGCGCTCGATCGAGGGATTGCGCCGCTTCGTCCAGGTTCGCGGCGGCGCCTACTTCTTCGTCCCGGGCCTCGCCGCGATCGACTGGCTCGTGCGCGACGCGGCTACGCCTTCGCGCTCGGCCGCCCCGACACCGCCGCGTGCCAGCGCTTGAGGCTCTCGCACTCCTCCGGGATCCGGATCTCCGTCGGCCGCCCGAAGTCGATCGCCACCAGCGCCGTGATGTCGGCGACGGTGTAGGCGTCGCCCGCCACGAAGGGCCGCTTTGCGAGCTCGCCGTCGAGCCAGCGCATGCGCGTCGCCGCATTGCGCCGGCAGACCTCGCCGTACTCGGGCACCTGCTCGATGCGGCCCTTGAAGAACGGGTGGAGGTTCTGGAACGCGCCGGTCACGTGCCGGAAGAGCTCGAGCTCCATGCGGCGCTGCCACATCTCGACCCACGCCTCGCCCTTCGCACCGACGCCGAAGAGCGGCGGCTCCGGATGGGTGCGCTCGAAGTAGCGGCAGATCGCGATCGACTCGGCGATCACGGTGCCGTCGTCGAGCTCGAGGAAGGGAACGCCGCCGAGCGGATTACGCGCGAGCATCTCGGGCGTGCGGTTCTCGCCCTTCGAGATGTCGAGCGGGACGATCGGGACGGAGAGGCCTTTCTCGGCCAGGAAGATGCGCACGCGGCGCGGGTTCGGAGCGAGGGTGGTGTCGTAGAGCTTCATGGCGCGCCTCCTGGGAGTCGCGCCGACTCTACCCCACGTCCAACGCGCCCTCGTCGTCCCAGGACGAACCGTCCCAGGGCGTCCCGGCCGGGTCGCGCGGCGCGGCGGGGAGCCGCACCACGAGCCGCGCGCCGGCGTCGGGACCGCGCACGATCTCGAACACGCCGCCGTGCTCGCGCGTGAGCTGACGCGCCACGGCGAGGCCCGAGGCGTCGTCCGGCACGGCGCCCGGCCCGGGCTGCAGCAGGGCCTCGAGGGAGCTCGCCGAGAGACCCTCGCCGTCGGCCTCGAGGGACACCGTCACGATGCCGGGCTCGCAGCCGGTGCGCACGCGCAGGGTGGCGGCGTCGCCCAGGCTCTGGCCGGCGCCGAGCAGCATCGCCAGGAAGATCTGCTTCAGCTCCGCTTCCGAGGCCAGCACCTGCGGCACCTCCTCGTGGGTGCAGACCACGCGGACGCGCTCGCGCAGGGACGGCGCCGTCACGCGCAGCGCGCTCTCGAGCAGCGCGTTCACGTTCACCCGATCCCGCGGCGCCGTGCTCGAGGCCGAGAAGCTCTTCACGTCGCGCACGAACGAGGCGGCCCGGTCGACGCCCTCGAGCGTCTCGTCGAAGAGCTCCTCCGCCTCGGCGGCGACGGCGGCCAGGCGCTCGGCCGCCCCCGCCTTCTCGAGCTCCTGCGCCACGGCCACCCAGTGGCCGCGCAGCAGGCCGAGGTTCGTGCGCACGTAGGTCAGCGGATTGTTGATCTCGTGCGCGACGCCGGCCGCGAGCTCGCCCACGGCCGCGAGCCGCGCCGACGAGACGAGGCGCGTGCGCAGGGCCACGACCTCGCGCAGGTCGCGCAGCACCACCACCAGGCCGATCGCCGAGCCCTCCTTGTCGCGCAGCAGGGTCGACGAGACCGACACCGGGATGCGCTGGCCGTCGCGCTGGCCGGCGAGGCACTCGAGCTCGGTCACCTCGTCGAAGATGCGGGAGGCCGGCACCGAGAGGCGCTCGAGCAGGCGCTTGCCCGCGAGCGTCTCGGTGCCGAGGCCGAGCAGGCGCGCGAGGCCGCCGTTCGCGGTGCGGATCCTGCCGTCCATGCGCAGCAGCGCGACGCCGTCGGGCAGCGTCTGCAGGATCTCGCGGGCGAAGGTTCCGGGCGCGAGCAGCGAGTAGCCGAAGCGGCGGAAGCCCCAGGCGATCACCGCGCCGAGCGACGCCAGCGCGGCGGTCCCGACGTGGGGCATCCGGATCTCGAGGAAGGGCAGCAGGCCGTCGGAGATCGACGCCACGACGAGACAGGCGACCATCGCGACGATCAGGGCCCGTGCCTGCGTGCGCTCGCTCTTCGGCCCCGCGCTGAGGAGACCCGTCCAGGCGACACCGAGCGCGGTCAAGATGCCTGCGACGGTGAAGACGTAGAAGACCGGGTAGAGCGGGCCGAAGCGGTAGTCGAAGCCCCAGGGAGTCCGCACCGCTTCCGCGTGGAGCCAGTGCGTCGTGAGCGCGAGCCCGAACCAGGCCACGGACGTCGCGTACAGGAACGGCAGCGCCCGCCGCAGCCGGGGCGCGGGCGCGCTCTCGAGATCGAGGAAGAGATTCAGGCAGAGCGGCCCGAGGGCGCAGAAGCCGAGGGTGGAGGCGGCGATCCAGCGCAGCGCGACAGCGGGATCGGAGGTCGTGTTCCAGAGCACCTCGCAGAACGCCCACCAGGCGGCGCCGCCGATCAGCAGCGCGGCCTTCTGGTTCGCGGACTGGCGCGGATCGCGGGCCAGGATCGAGCTGGCGAGCCCGGTGCTCGCGATGCAGGAGAGCAGAGGAACGAGGACGTAGGGATGCACGCCGGGCTCTCCTCGCAGCCCGGATCGGCGCAGCGGCGATGCAGCTCGACCGGGGAAAGCCCTAGAACATGCCCATGGTGAAGTAGCGGAGCGCGAGCTTGCCGGCCTTCTTCATGTAGTCGTAGAGCTTGGCCAGCATGATCTCGTCGCGCAGGTCGCAGCCCTTGTCCCAGCGCTCCGCGAGCATGTCGAGCTTGCGGTCCAGCGTCTCGATCCGCAGCTCCTGGCTGTAGCTCGAGCCGCTCCAGCGCGACGCGAGCTGGATGTCGCGGTCGTAGCGGATCATCTGCCGCGCGATCTTGCGGCACTCCCGGACCGAGAGGTGCCGCATGTTGTACTCGACGACGTAGTCCTGCGACGGCGCCGGCGTCGCGCTCTGGGCCCGGGCGGCGGCCGGCGCGAGCAGCGCGACCAGCACCAGTGCGGCGACCGACCGGATCGTCTTCAGTGCGCGCATGGCGGCTCCCGGGAGCGATGGGCTCGTGCAGTCCATCGGCAGGCCGGCGCGGAAAGTGAAGGGCCACGGGCCGATCCGGGGGGCGTCGCGCGCGTGACGCAGGTCACCGTCTCGGGGTTAGACCTGGGCGGCCACGGCTCCGGCGGTGCGGTGGGCGAGCGCCATGCAGGTCAGCATCGGGTTCACCGAGGAGCAGCGCGGAAAGACCCCCGTGTCGGCGATCCAGAGGTTGTCGAGGTCGTGGCAGCGGCCGAGCTCGTCCACCACGCCCTGCTTCGGGTCGCCGTGCATGCGCGTGGTGCAGAAGGCGTGGTTGCCGCCGATCACGAGGTGGCTCCCGCGCAGCGGCTTCGTCCGGATCACCTCGGCCTCGCGCAGGCTCTCGAGCTCCTCCGGAATGCCGTGCACGCCCGGGACGATCTTGCGTGCGCCCGCCGCGAAGAAGATCTCGGCGAGCGTCCAGAGCGCCTGCTGCAGGATCGGCACGTCGCGCTCGTCGAGCTGCCAGGTGAGGGACGGGTCGAGACCGCGGCGCCGCGCGCGCACGCGGCCGAGCGAGTGGTGGCAGCTCGCGATCGCATCCCAGGTCGCAGCAAAGGGCATCTCGGCGAGGCGCTGCTTCAGCGCGAGGCCGAAGCCCGGCGTGCGCACGGCGAGCACGCCCGGCGGCGCCCAGAGCGTCTCGAGCTTGAAGCCGCGGTCGAGGAAGTGGAGCGACTGATAGCCCTGGGTCGCGCCGAACTGGGGATGCGTCGGCTCGTCGAACACGCCGGTGATCGCGACACCCGGATGGAACTGGAGGTTCTCGCCGACCTGGCCCGAGCCGTTCGCGAGATTCCCGCTGCGCTGCAGCAGCACCGGCGTCGCCATGCAGCCCGCGGCGAGCACGATCTCCTTCGCGCGCACCTCGAAGCGGTGGCCGGTGCGGCCCGTGAACGGCTCGACGACCTGCCCGACGACCGCCGTCGCGCGCCGCCCCTCCACACGCACCGCCTGGACCTGCGCGCTGGTCAGGACCAGCGCGCCGGCGCGGATCGCCGCGGGCACGTAGGAGATGTCCATCGACTGCTTCGCGCGGCTGCGGCAGCCCGTGAAGCACTCGCCGCTGCCGCGGCAGCCGCGAACGTTCCGCGGCATCGGCTCGCTCGAGTAGCCGAGCGCGTCGCAGCCCCGCTTGAACAGGAGGTTGCGCGGCCCGAGCACGTCCTCCGGCGTCGGCCCGATGCCGAGGAACTTCTCGACCGCCTCGTAGTGCGGGTCGAGCGCGGCGCGCGTCGTGCCCGCGAGCCCGAAGCGCTCGCTCCAGGCGTCGAACACGAACGCCGGCGGCCTCACGCAGATTGCGGAGTTCACGAGGGAGCCGCCGCCCAGGCAGATCGCCTGCATGGTCGGCATCACGGTGCCGAAGGTGGTGCGCAGGCCGCCCTCGCGCAGCGTGCGCGCCATCGAGCGCGAGCCCTCGAGCTCGAAGTCCGCGGGCGGGATCGGCGGCCCCTCCTCGATCAGCACCACGCGCTTGCCGGCCTGCGCGAGCTCGCGCGCGACCACGGCGCCGCCGGGCCCGGAGCCCACCACCGCGACGTCGGCCTCCTCGCGGAAGTCGTCCGCGTACTCCGCGAACACGCGCACCTCGCCCGCGAAGCCCGCGTGCCTCATCGCGACGCCGCCACGAAACGCGGATCGAGGGGCCCGTACGGATCGAGCGGCGTGCCGTCGCTCGGCGGCGTCAGGTCGTCCGCTCCGTAGGCGATCGTCGACGGCGGCGCGCCGACGCGCGGATAGAGCAGGTCGGCGTCGCAGACGGGCGACTGGATCGCGAGCGGAGCCAGATGGAGCGCACGCAGCACGCCAGGATGCGCGAAGTACCCCATGGTCAGGATCGCACGCAGGCTCGTGAACACGATCCGGCGCACGAAGAGGCCGCTCGTGCGCCAGCCCTCGAGCACGGCGACGCGCTGCTCCGCATCGAGGGACGAGAAGCGGCGGCGCCCGGCGAAGACGCCGCCCGGGGCCGGGAACACGAGGGTCGCGTGCTCGAGCAGGAAGAAGAGGAGGCGCATCAGCGTGCGCGTGCGCGCGGGCTGGACCCGCACGTAGGCATCGACGTAGCGCGGGATCTCGGCGTCCCGGCCCGAGAACGGGATCGCGCCGCCCGGCGGGAACAGGGCGTCGGCCGCGGCGTCGAGGAAGCCGATCTCGCGCGACGCGAGGGCGCCGACGCCGGCGGGTGACGGCGCGTAGCCCGCGAAGATCCGCCACGCCGCGTACGCGCCTGCGAGAAGGAGGAGGAAGAGCGCCATCGCTCCGATCCTAGCCACGGCCCGACGGACCGAGGCGCTGTGGGGCTAGAGGAGCCCGTCCCAGAAGCTGCGCTCGGGCTCGAGCGGCGCGTGCTCGAGCCGGCTCTCGCGCTCGAGGCGCATGGTGGCGCGACGGCCGGTCTCGTACGCGGGCCACGGCGCGAGACCTGCCGCGGCCGGACGCCCGTCGCGAGCGAAGGCGAGCCAGGCGTCCTGCATCGCGTCGGAGAGCGCCTGCACGGCGTCGCCTTCGCCGACGAACGCGCGCACCGCGGGCTCCTCGAGGCCGCCGAAGACGAACGGCACCTCGAGCGCGTGGCACGCGCCGAGCGCACCGCCGAGGGCCGGCGAGGCATGCCCGAACAGGTACTTGTGTACGGCGCTCCCCTGCTCCGCCGCGGCTTCGGCGAGGCGGATCGCCGGCACGCGGAACACGCGGTCGCCCTCGATCGCAAACCAGAGCTCGCGCGCCTCGACGCTCTCGCGGCGCGCGGAGCGCGCCGCGCGATAGACCTCGACCGCGCGCGCGGCGAGGCCGGTGCCGTCGCCGCCCGTCGCGCCGAGGACGCGGGCCAGCCGCTCGACCAGGCCCGCCTCGTCGAGCTTCGCGAGGCTCGTGTCCGCCAGGCCGAAGAGCTTCCACTCGTCGAGGTTGGTGCCGACGAGGATCGGCACGCCCGCACAGGCTCCGCTCGCGATCGCGTCGAGGGGCCGCTTCGGCAGCACGGTGCCGTCGACCACGGGCTGGAACGGGAGGCCCTCGGCCATGCGTCCGAAGAGCGCGGCGGCGGTCTTCGCCTGGGCGTCGAGGAGCGCCGCCAGCGGCGCCTCGCGCAGCGCCCCGAGATCGCGCGCGCCTGCGCCGAGCGTCTCGAGAAAGCGCCGGCCGACGCGGCTCGCGATCTCCGGCGACGAGACGTTGTGCGCCGCGCCGCTCTGCAGGATCGCGCGCTGGAACAGGCCGCGCGCGGCCGGCGTCCCGAGCAGCGTCCCGACGCTCATCCCGCCGGCCGACTCTCCGAAGACCGTGACGTTGCGCGGATCGCCGCCGAAGGCGGCGACGTTGTCGCGCACCCACTCGAGGGCCGCGATCTGGTCCAGCAGGCCGAAATTCCCGCCCAGGGCGCCGTCGTCGCCGAGGCCCGGGAGCGCGAGCCAGCCCAGCGCGCCGAGGCGGTAGTTGATCGTGATCACGACCGCGTCGCCGCGGCGTGCGAGGCGGGCGCCGTCGTAGAGCGGCTGGCTGCCGGCGCCGAAGAGGAAGCCGCCGCCGTGGATCCAGACCAGGACGGGCCGGCGCGCGCCGTCGCAGGCCGGGGTCCAGACGTTCAGGGTGAGGCAGTCCTCGCTCGACTCGGTCGCGGGCAGGCCGAGCAGCGCACCGACCATGCTCGCGTTCTGGGGAGGCGTCGGACCGAAGGCGTCGGCCGCGCGCACGCCGCGCCAGGGCTCGACGGACGCCGGCGCGCGGAAGCGCAGGGCGCCGACGGGCGGTCGCGCGTAGGGGATGCCCCGGAAGGCGCAGAGGCCGTCGGACGCGACCCCCTCGATCCACCCGGCCGTCGTCTCGACCTTCGGCCGTGCGGCGCGCGGAGCGCTACGGCCCTGCTCGTGCCCGCCCTGCTCCACTCGTCTCCTCTCGCGCTGCACGCGCGACCGCTCCCGCGCCCGGAACGCGAAGTTAACACGGGTGTCACGCGGTGAAGGGGACGGGACGCGCGCGAGCGTCGGATGCGCGGGTGCTCAGATCCCGGCGACGCTTCCGGAGAGGCCGCGGGCGTTCTGCTCGATGCGATCACGCTCGCGGAGGACGGCGCCGGAATAGTTGTTCAGGGGCTGGCGCCCGCTCCGCAGGATCTGGTCGAGCCGGCCGGGGCCCACGTTGTAGGCAGCCAGGGTGTGGCGGTGGTTCCGGCCGTACTGCTCGTGGAGCTCGGCGAGGTAGGCGACGCCGAGGCGCACGTTGGTCACGGGGTCGTCGAGAGTTGCGTTGCCCCGCCACGGGATGCCCAGGCGCGCTGCGAGAGCGCGGCCCGTCGGCGGCTGGATCTGGATCAGGCCGCGGCTACCGCTCGGCCCGACCGCGTCGGGACGCCAGTCGCTTTCGTGCGCGATCACGCCCATCACGAGGATCGGGTCGAGGCCGTGCTCGCGTTCGGCCTGGAGCAGCACGTCGGCGATCTGGGCTCGGGTCGACGCGGGCAGGCTGGTGGCCTCCTCCGCGAGGAGCGCGCGCACCGTGCCCACGTGGACGCGGGCGGTGGTCTCGGCCGTGGGAGCGCCGAGCTGGAAGGTCGAGCAGGCAGGGAGCGCGAGCAGCAGGCTCGCAGCGGCGAAGGATCGGGCGGCGAGACGAGCGCGGCGCGCGAGCGGCACGGGGCCCCTGGCGGCGCGCGAATCCGGGCAAGCGGGTGCCTTGCTCATCTCTCCCCCAACGCCGCTCCATGCAGCGTCGATGCAGGCTAGGGGAGGAGGCCTGCTGCGTCCGTGATCGTCATCACCGCCCCGAAACTTTCTCGAAAAACCCCAAGTGGGCGTCGGACCGGTGGAAATTCCCGGACTTCCGGGTGGTACTGCACCCGCCCCGCCGGCTTCGAGGGACGAAAATTGTCAGCGATGGGGTCCGTTCAGCCCTTGAACGACCGTTCCTTCCACCACGGGAAGAAGGGCGGGAGGTCCTTCGAGACCTTCATCTCGAACCGGGGGGGCCGCTTCTCGAGGAAGCTCTGCACCCCCTCGTAGGCGTCCTTCGAGCGACCGATCGAGAAGATCGCCTTCGAGTCGAGCTTGTGGGCCTCCATCGGGTGGTCGGCGCCGAGCAGGCGCCAGAGGAGCTGGCGCGAGAGCGCCACCGAGACGGCGCTCGTGTTCTCGGCGATCTCCTTGCCGAGGGCGCGCGCCGCGGGCAGCAGATCGGCGTCGGGCAGGACGCGCGAGACCAGGCGCCCGGCGAGGGCCTCCTGGGCGGAGAAGATCCGGCCCGTCGAGACCCACTCCATCGCCTGGGAGATCCCGACGGCCCGCGGCAGGAACCAGCTCGAGCAGGCCTCCGGCACGATGCCGCGGCGCGCGAACACGAAGCCCATGCGCGCGCTCTCGCCGGCGAGACGGACGTCCATCGGCAGCGTCATCGTCGCGCCGACGCCCACCGCGGGACCGTTGATCGCCGCGATCACCGGCTTCTTCGACTCGAAGATGCGCAGGCTGACGAGACCGCCGCCGTCGCGGTGGTCGTCGATCGACTCCTGGCGGCTCGCGTCGAAGGTCCCGCCGCCGCTCCCGAGGTCGGCGCCGGCGCAGAAGGCGCGGCCCTTCCCGGTGACGATCACGGCGCGCACGTCGTCGTTGGCGTCCGCCTCGTCGAAAGCCGCGAGGAGCTCCCGCAGCATGGCCGTGTTGAAGGCGTTCAGCCGGTCGGGGCGGTTCATCGTGATGGTGAGGACGCGGTCCTCGACGGCGGTCTCGAGGGTCTCGTAGGGCATCGGCATCTCCTCCGGGCGCGCATGGTAGGCTGCGACGATCCCTCCACCAGCGGAGATCCCCGATGACCGACTTCGGCGTGCTGATGTTCCCGACGGACTACGCGATCCAGCCGATCCCCCTGGCGAAGGCGGCGGAGGAGCGCGGGTTCGAGTCGCTCTGGTTCCCCGAGCACACGCACATCCCGGCGAGCCGTCGCTCGCCCTGGCCCGGCGGCCCGGAGCTCCCGAAGGAGTACTGGCACACCCACGACCCGTTCGTCGCCCTCGCGGCCGCCGCCGCGGTGACGACGCGGCTCAAGGTCGCGACCGGGATCTGTCTCGTGGTCGAGCGCGATCCGATCCAGCTCGCGAACGAGGTGGCGAGCCTCGACGTCATCTCGGGCGGGCGCTTGATCCTCGGCATCGGCGCGGGCTGGAACGCGGAGGAGATGGAGAACCACGGCATCCCGTTCGCACAGCGCTGGAAGATCCTGCGCGAGAAGGTGCTCGCGATGCGCGCGATCTGGACGCAGGAGAACGCGGAGTACCACGGCGAGCACGTGCGCTTCGACCCGATCTGGGCCTGGCCGAAGCCGCTCCAGCCCGGCGGCCCGAAGATCGTCCTCGGCGCCGACTCGAAGTGGGCCCCGGCCCGGGTCGCGGATTACTGCGACGGCTGGATGCCGATCGCGAACCGCCGTCCCGAGAAGCTCGGCGAGCGGCTGCAGGAGGTGCGGCGCGCCTGGGCCGAGAAGGGCCGCGATCCGAACGCCCTCGACCTCTCGATCTTCGGCGTGCCGCCGAGCGAGGAGGCCGCCGCGCAGTGGATCGCCCTGGGCTTCCGGCGCCTCGTCTTCTCGCTGCCTCCGGAGGGACCCGACACCGTTCTGCCGCTTCTCGACCGCTACGCAGCGATCGCCCGGAAGCTCGCGTGACCCGCGTGCTCCGACTCGCCGCGGCGCTCACCATGGCCCTCGCCGCGCCGGCGCTGGCCCCGCCGGCGCACGCGGCCGGCGGCCTCGCGAGCGTCGCTCCCGCGCCGGACCGGCCCGGGCCCTACTCGGTCGGCCGCGTCTCGTTCCCGCTGACCGACGCGGCGCGCGGCCGCACCCTGCAGGTCGACGTCTGGTATCCGGTCGATTCCGTCCACGAAGGGGGGCCGAAGAGCCGCTACGAGATCCCGATCTTCGGCAGCGCCGAGGCGCCCCGCGCCCTCGACGGGCCGCCGATCTCGAAGCGCGAGCGCTTTCCGCTCGTGATCTTCTCCCACGGCAACGGCGGAATCCGCTTCCAGTCGTTCTTCCTGACGGAGGTCCTCGCGAGCCACGGCTTCGTCGTCGTGGCGCCCGACCACACGGGGAACACGCTGATCGACCTGCTCGTCGGCCCGAGCCCGATCCCGCTCTTCGACATGGCAGTGCTGCGGATCGAGGACGTGAAGTTCCTGATCACGACCATGCTCGCGCGGAACGTCAGCGCCGGCGACGCCTTCGCGGGCACGATCGACCCGACCCGCGTCGGCGTCACCGGACATTCCTTCGGCGGCTTCACGAGCCTCGGCGTGAAGACGGGCTTCCTCGGACGCGTGACGCCCGATCCGCGCGTGCGCGCGATCGCGCCCCTCGCGCCCGCCTCGTTCGTGTTCGACGACGCCGCGCTGGCCTCGATCACGGTGCCGACCCTCGTCGTGGGCGGAACCCTGGACGAGACCACGGAGATCGTGCCCGAGGCGACGCGCCCCTTCGAGCTCGTCGGCAGCCGCTCCGCCTACCGCGCCTGGATCCAGGACGCAGGCCACTTCTCGTTCTCCAACATCTGCGACCTCGCGCAGCTCGTCGCGTCCCTCGGCCTCCCGCCCGAGACGGCGCCCGGCTACGACGAGGCCTGCACGCCGGAGTTCATCCCGGTGGCCGAGGCGCATCGCCTGATCGAGCTCTACGTGGTGTCGTTCTTCCGTGTCGCGCTGCGCCACGACCTCCGGTACCTGGGCTACCTCGGCGCACCGTACGCGTCGCGCTACGAGCCCGAGGTCGACTTCGCCGCGCGCCCCGGCTCGGTCGGCGTCCGCTGACGGGACCGTGATCGACGCCGGCCACTACCGCGCGGAGGACCGGCTGCGGGACGGCCGGCCGATCTGGCTGCGGGCGATCGAGCCCTCCGACCGCGACGCGCTGCGGGAGGGGCTCCACCATCTCTCGCCGGAGTCGGCCTACTACCGCTTCTTCCGGCCGAAGCCCGAGCTGACCGAGAGCGAGCTCGACTACTTCACGAAGGTCGACTTCAAGAACCACGTCGCGCTGCTCGCGCTGCTCGAGGAGGACGGGCAGCGAAGGCCCGTCGGCACCGCGCGCTACATCGTCGAGCACCCGGACCAGGGCACCGACAGCGCCGAGATCGCGTTCGTGGTGGACGACGCGCACCAGGGTCTCGGCGTCGGCACCGTCCTGCTGCGGCACCTCGCGAAGATCGCGCGGGAGAACGGGCTCCCGCGCTTCCACGCGAGCGTGCTCGGCGACAACCGGCACATGCTGTCCGTGTTCGCGAAGAGCGGCCTGCCGATCCGCACGGGATTCGCCGACGGCGTGGTGGACGTGACGCTCAGCCTCGGCGACGAAGCGCCGCGATAGCGCCTACTCCTGCACCTCGATCGTCGCCATCATGCCGCCGTCCTCGTGCTCGAGGATGTGGCAGTGGTAGACGAACTTCCCGACGATCACCGGGTCGGTGAAGGGGATGCGCAGCGTCACCGAGCCCTTGCCGACGTTCCCGTCGTCGTCCGCGTAGGGCACGTTCACGTTGTCCTGGTAGCCGGTGAACGCCACCTCCTTGCCGTTCACCTTCGTCACCTGGAAGTCGAGCTGGTGGATGTGGAAGACGTGGAGCTCGCCCGTCTCGTTCGTCACCTCCCACTCCTCGAGGTCGCCGAGCTGCACCACGGTGTCGACGCGGTTCATGTCGAACTGCTTCCCGTTGATCGCGAAGTTGCCGCCCTGGTCGTCCTCCTGGAAGCGGATCACGCGGGTCCTCGCAATCGGCTTCGTGCGCAGGTCGGGCACCGCCGGGAAGCTCGCGGGCAGCGCCACGAAGGGCGCGGGCGACCCCTCGGAGACGAGCGTCGCCAGCGTGGTCTCGTCGTACTGGTCGCCGAGCGGCCCCGTCGAGATCGAGAGCGTGCGCAGCGTGTACACGCCCGGCGCGCCGCCGCGCACCAGCACCTCCGAGCGCGAGGCCGGCGGCAGCAGGATCTGCTGCATCGGGACGAGCTGGTTGTGGCGGTTCCCGTCGCGCGCGATCTCGTACATCGTGTGCCCGTTCAGCACGAGCTCGTAGTAGCGGTTCGCGCCGATGTTCCCGAAGCGCCAGAGCTGGAGCTCGTCGGGGCGGATCTTGAGCGTCGGGTTCGCCTGCCCGTTCACCGTGCGCAGGCTCGCGTGGCCGGTGTCGAGATCGTCCTCGGCGGGAATCGTGCCGTCGTCCTGGACGTAGCTGTCCTTCAGCAGCAGCGTGCGGTCGGCGATGTTCGCGAGCTGCGGGAAGGGATCGAGCAGGCCGTCGACGATCAGCCCGCCCGACATCCCGTTGTAGACCTGGAACTGGCTGAAGCCGTGGGCATGCGGGTGGTACCAGAACAGGCCCGCCGGGTGCGTCTTCGGCAGCGCGATCGTGTAGTCGAAGGTCTCGCCCGGCATCACGTGCAGGAAGACGTTGTCGCCGTTGCCGAGGGGCGAGACGTTCAGCCCGTGCGTGTGGATGTTCGTGAACTGGTCCGACATCCCGTTCACGAGCTTGAGCTTGATCACGTCGCCGGGCTTCATGCGGAGCGTCGGCGGCGTGTAGAGGCCGTTGTAGACGTAGCCGCCCTTCACGGACATCGAGGCCACGTCGAAGTCGGTCGCCTCGATCGCGAGGGTGGCGTTCAGCACTCCGTTCTGGCTCACGATCTCGGGAGGATTCCGGAAGGTCTCGTCGTAGCCGCCGGCCGAGCCGCAGCTGTTGGTGCCTGCGTGGGCGCCGACCCCCAGGAGACCGGCCGAGAGCGCGAGCACGGCGAGACGGGACGCGACGAGGCTGGCCATCGAGGTGTCCTCCCGAAATGGAGTGGCGCGAGAGGGCTGATTCTCTCACGCGGCGAGGCGGATTCTCCCAGACCCCGTGACACAAGCGCGCAGCGGCCACCACGTACCCGGCGGAGGGCCCGCCCATGCGATCGGTCCGCGCGCTCCTCGCTTCGGCGGCGGCGACCGCCGCTCTCGCCTCCCCGGCCTCCGCGGTTTCGCTCTCGTGGCAGCTCACGAAGCTCGCCGACACCGCGACGCCGATACCGGGCCAGGGCACGACGACCTTCACGGACTTCGACACGCCCGCCCTCTCGGGCGACGTCGCAGCGTTCCGCGCCTCGGCGGGCGCCGACTTCCACGGCGTCTACACGGCTTCGGCCGGCGGCGGCGTGACGAAGGTGGCCGACGTCGACACCGCCGTGCCGTCCGGGAGCGGCGACTTCATCGACTTCGGCAACGTCGCGATCGTCGGCGCGGCCGTCGCATTCCGCGGCTTCGGCCAGGGCCAGGACGGCGTCTACCTGTCGAACGGCGGCGCGCCGACCGCGGTCGCGAGCGACTCGACCGTGATCCCCGGCGGAAGCGGGAGCTTCCTGGGCTTCCTCGGTCGGCCCGCGGTGTCGGGCGCGAACGTCGCATTCACCGCCTTCGGCGCCGCCGGGCAGCGAGGCACCTACCTCTCCACCGGCGGAAGCCTCTCCGCCGTGGCGGACACCTCGACTGCGATCCCCGGCGGCACGGGCAGCTTCGAAGACTTCCTCGCCTCTCCCTCCGTCGACGGCAACGCGGTGGGCTTCGTGGGCTACGGCCCCGGCGCGCAGTCCGGCGTGTATCGCAGCGGCGCCGGCGGCCTGGTCGCGATCGCCGACACCGCGACCGCCGTGCCCGGCGGCAGCGGCGCCTTCGAGAGCTTCCTCGGCCTCGACCTCGAGGGCGACCAGATCGTGTTCCGGGCCTCCGGCGACACCGAGATCGGCATCTACCTCGGCTCGGGCGGCGCGCTCTCGGTGATCGCCGACGGCGCGGCCGACGTCCCCGGCGGCAGCGGGACCTTCACCGGCTTCGCCTCGAATCCGTCCCTCTCGGGCGGCGCGGTGGCGTTCGCGGGTTCCGGCGCGTCGAACCAGTTCGGGATCTACAGCACGCTCGGCGGCGAGCTCGGGGTGGTGGTCGACGCGGCGAGCGCGCTCGAGCCGGGCAAGACCCTCGTCTTCCTCGGCCTCGGCGCCGACGGCCTCGACGGCGAGCAGCTCGTGTTCCTCGCGCGCTTCGACGACGGCAGCGAGGCGATCTACCGGGCGCTCGCCGTGCCCGAGCCGGGGACGCTCGCGCTGCTCGGCGTCGGGCTCGCGCTCGTGGCGGCCCGCCGACGCCTCGCCCCGCGCTAGCGTCGCCTCGGCGCTCGTCGCGCCGGAGGCCTGCATGATCCGCGTGACCCCGATCGGCGCCGTGGGCGAGGTGACCGGCTCCGGCTACGTCGTCGAGACGCCCGATGCCCGCCTGCTCGTCGACTTCGGTCTGTTCCAGGGCGGCGACGACGCCGAGGCCCGGAATGCGGAGCCCCTGCCCTTCGACCCGAAGGCGCTGCAGACCGTGCTGCTGACGCACGCCCACGTCGACCACTCGGGGCGGCTGCCGCTCCTCGCTGCGTCGGGCTATCGGCGCCCGGTCTGGGCCACGCCTGCGACCCGCGACCTGGCGGGGATCCTGATCGAAGACTCCGCGCGGCTGCAGGACGAGGACGCGCGCCGCGCGAACCGCGTGCGCCGGCGCGCGGGGCTGCCCGAGCTCGTGCCGCTCTACGGCGTGAAAGAGGCTGCGAAGCTCGCGCGCCTGATGCGCACGCTGCCCTGCGAGACCGTGCGCGAGGTGGCGCCCGGCGTGCGCGCGCGGCTCTTCGAGGCGGGCCACATCCTCGGCGCCGCGAGCGTCGAGCTCGCGATCGAGGACGGCGGCCGCACGCGGGTCGTCGTCTTCTCCGGCGACCTCGGCTCGCCGGGCCAGCCGATCCTGTGCGATCCCGTGCGCCCGGCGCGCGCCGATCTCGTCTTCCTCGAGTCCACCTACGGCGACCGCGACCACCCGCCGCGCGAAGACAGCGTGGACGCGTTCATCGAGATCGTGCGCGACGCCGCGCAGCGGAAGACGCGCGTGCTGGTGCCCGCATTCGCCGTCGGCCGCACCCAGCTCCTGCTCTTCCACATTGCCGAGGCCGTGCGCACGCGTCGCATCCCGGCGCGCTTCCCGATCTATCTCGACAGCCCGATGGCGCGCAAGGCGACGGACGTCTACCGCCGTCACCAGGAGCTGTACGACGAGGAGGCGAAGACGCTGATGCGCGGCGGCGAGATCGCGCGGAACCTCACGAGCCTGCACATCGTCGAGACCGCCGAGCAGTCGCGCGCGCTGAACGAGTCCGGCGAGGCGTGCGTGATCATCGCCGGCGCCGGCATGTGCGACGGCGGCCGCATCCGGCACCACCTGAAGCACAACCTCTGGCGCGAGGAGACCGCCGTCGTGCTCGCCGGCTACATGGCCGAGGGCACGCTCGGCCGCGCGCTCGCGAGCGGCGAGAAGCGCGTCGAGATCCTGGGCGACACCATCGCGGTGCGCGCACGGGTGCACGTGCTCTCGGGCTTCTCGGCCCACGCGGGGCAGAGCGAGCTCGTGGACTGGCTGCGGGACGTCGCGCCGTCGCGCCCGCGCGTCGCGCTCACCCACGGTGAAGAGGCTCCCCGCGCCGCGCTCGCCGGGAAGATCCGCGAGCGGTTCGGGCTCGAGGCCATCGTGCCGAAGCGGGGCGAGACGATCGAACTGGCCTGACGCGGAGGCTCAGCCCGGGGTGAGCCCGCCGTCCACCACGAGGCGCTGGCCCGTCACGTAGCTGGCTTCGTCCGAGAGCAGGAAGATCGTGGCGTGGGCGACCTCCCATGCCGTGCCCTGGCGCCCGAGCGGGACCGGCGTCCTGCCGCGACCGGGCCGGCCCGCCGTGGCCCACCGACCGAGCGGCGTGTCGATCAGGCCCGGCACCACGAGGTTCGCGCGCACGCCGCGCCGCGCGCCCTCGGCCGCGACGTGCCGCGAGAGCCCGAAGAGCCCCGCCTTCGACGCGTCGTAGGCGGGGATCCGGCTGCCGGGCACGAGACCCGCGATGGAGCCCACGAACACGATCGCGCCGCCGCGCGGAAGCAGCGGCAGGGCCGCGCGGGCGAGCAGGAAGTGGCTGCGCAGGTTCACGGCGAAGGTGCGGTCCCAGTCCGCGACGCTCGTGCCCTCGAGGCCGGCGCCGGCGCCGATCCCGACGTTGCAGACGAGGCCTGCGAGGCCGCCGGCCGCCGCGGCCTCCTCGACGATGCGCGCGCAAACCGCGGGCTCCGCGACGTCTCCGACCAGCACGCGCGCCGCGCCGCCCTCCGCGGCGATCGCCGCCGCCGTGGCCCCCGCGCTCGCGCGCTCGACGTCGGCGCAGTCGACGGCCGCCCCCTCGCGCGCGGCGAGGCGCGCGATCGCCTGCCCGTTCCCGACCGGGTCGTCCGCGCCGCCGGTGCCGCGCGTGCCGGCGCCCACCACCAGGATGCGTCGGCCCGTGAGCCGCCCCCGCCCCGGCGCGCGGCCGAGCGCCTCGTCCGGCAGCGTCGCGACCGCCTTGCCATCGTCCGGTGTCGTGCTCATGGGCCGATCCTCCGTCAGCGCGCGGCGCCGCGCGCGAGCATCACCACGGTCTCGACCACCGCGCGCAGCGGCCCCGGGATCGCGGACGGCCCGCGCTCGGCGGCGGCCTCCGCCACGGCGAGCGCGAGGCGCGGCTTCGAGAGCGCGTGCATCGCCTTCGCGATCACGCGCTCGGGCTTGTCGTGGCGCGCGCGGCTGCGGCGGTCGCCGCTCGCGGGCGGCACCTTCGCGATGCGCCGGTACACGGACTCGAAGCCGTGTCGCCAGAGATGGTGCTCGACGTCGAGCTCACGCAGCCCCGTGACGCGCTTCGCGGCGTCGCGCCCCGCGAGCGTGCGCGCGGTCTCGGCGTAGCCCTGGCCCGCGACGTCGCCGTCGCAGAGCAGGTGCCATTCGATCCCGAGATCGCCCGCGAGCTTGATCAGCGGCCCGGCGCCGCACTGCGCGAACTCGACCACGCGGATGCCCTCGCTCGGGAAGTCGACGCCGAGCACGCGCGCGAGCTCCGGCATCAGCCAGAACTCGGTCTCGCCCTCCACCAGCAGCCAGCAGCGCGCGAACATCGCCGAGGCGCGGTTCACGCGCAGGTGGTAGGCGATGCGCCGCAGCTCGTCGGGCTTGAGCGTGCGCTCGCCGACCCGATGGGCGACGAGGCCGTCGGGCGCCGGGCCCAGGCGACGCACCGCGTGCAGCGGCACCGCCGCGAGGAGCTCGCCGGAGTTCGTCGTGACGAGCTTCTGGGCGGGAAGCTCCTCGACCAGACGCCAGAGACCGGCGACGAGCACGGGATGGAGGTGCGCCTCGGGCTCCTCGAGCACCACGAGGGGCGTCGACGCGAAGCCGAGCGCCTGGCTGCCCTGCGCCTGCAGCAGCGCGCCGAGGAGGAGCAGCATGGCGGCGCTCTGCTCGGCCCGGCCCCAGCGCCGTCGGGGCGCAGGCCCGTCGGGCGCCTCGACCGCCGCGAGGGGCGAGCGACCGATGCGCTCGACCAGGCGCGTCGCGCCCGCCGTCTCGCCGTGAAGGCGCTGGGCGAGACGCGCGTAGAGCTCGTCCACCGCGGCGAGCCCGCGCTGCACCTGCGCCGGATCGACGCCCTTCGCGAGCTTCGCGTAGACGAGCTCGACCTCCGCCGCGAGCCGGGAGGTGTCGGGATCGCGGAGCCGTGCGCCGGGTTGCGCGCCACCTTCGGTCGCCGGCTCGACGAAGTAGCGGTTCGCGCGCACCACGAGCACCGGGCAGAAGCGCCGCACGGCGGCCAGCAGCGCCGGATCGTCGCCGCCTCGGATCGCCGCGCCGTCGCCCGCGACGAAGGCGAAGCGCGTGGCGATCGGCGCGCCGGGCCGCTCGCGCTCCGCCGTGAGCTCGAGGCGGATCTCGGAGCGCCGCGCGCCGCGCCGGCCCGGCATGGCGAGCAGCGGTGCGAGGACGGCATGGGTCGGCTGCTCCCATTCGCCGGGCATCGACTCGCGGAAGGCGAGGCGGATCCGGATCCGCGGCAGGGGCGGGGCGTCGCCGTCCCACGGCACGTGGAAATCGTCGCGGCCGAAGGCGAGCGTGGCGCCCGCGACGCCCGCACCGAGGCAGATCACGAGCGCCTCGATCAGGCTGGTCTTGCCGAAGCTGTTCTCGCCGAGGAGCGCCGTCACCGGGTCGAGCCCGAGCGCGAGATGGCGTATCGCGCGGAAGCCATCGATCTCGACGTGGGAGAGCAGCACGGCCGGCGCAGTCTATCATGGGCCGCGCCCGTGACCGGATCCGTCGCAGACCGGGCATAGGCTCGTCGCGAGCAACGACCTGAGGAATGCATGCGGCTCCTCCACACTGCGGATCTCCAGCTCGGCATGACGCGCCACGTCCTCGGCGACGAGGCGCAGGCGCGCTTCACGCAGGACCGGATCGACGTCCTCCGCCGCATCGCCGCCCTGGTTTCGAGCGAGCGCTGCCAGGCGGTGGTGGTCTGCGGCGACGTATTCGAGTCGAACCAGGTCTCGCGCGCCGTCGTCGCGCGCGCGCTCGAGGCCTTCGCGGCGATCCCCGCGCCCGTCTATCTCCTGCCCGGCAACCACGACCCCCTCGACGCTGCGGCGCTCTGGCGCGCGCCGAGCTTCAGGGATCGTCGTCCCCCGAACCTGCACGTGATCGAGGACGAGACGCCGATCCCGCTCGCGCCCGACGTCGAGCTCGTGGGCTTCCCGTGGCGCTCGAAGCGACCGACCGAAGACCTGGTGGCGGCCGGCGTGGCGCGCCTCGCGCCCGCACCGCCGGGCGTGACGCGCATCGGCGTCGGCCACGGCGGCCTCGACGCGCTGCCGAGCCGCGAGACTGATGCCCGCCCGGTCTCGCTCGCCGCGGCGGAGGCGGCCCTCGCCGACGGCCGGCTCCACTACCTGGCGCTCGGCGACCGGCACTCGAAGACCAGCGTCGGCGCGAGCGGCCGCATCTGGTATCCGGGCGCCCCCGAGCAGACCGATTTCCGCGAGATCGACGCCGGACACGTGCTGGTGGTCGATGCGACGCCGGAGGGCGTCAGCGTCCTGCCGCATGCCATCGGAAGCTGGCGCTTCCTCGAGCGCGAGCGCGTCGACCTCTTCGGCGCGGACGACGTCGCGGCCTTCGCGGCCTGGCTCGAGGCGCAGCCCGGGAAGGAGCGCACGGTGCTGCGAGCCGCGCTCCACGGCGCCCTCGCCCTGCGCGATCGCGAGGCGCTCGAGGCGGCGCTCGAGCACGCCCGCTCGCTCTACGCCGCCGTCGACCTCGACGACGCAGGCCTCGTCGCGCGCCCCGACGACGCCGACCTGCGCGACCTGCCCCTCGCGGGCTTCGCGCGCGTCGCCCTCGAGCGGCTGCGGGCCGAGGGCGCGGGCGCCGGCCCCGAGGCCGAGACCGCGCGCGACGCCCTCGCCCTGCTGGTGCAGCTCGCCCGGATCGACACATGAAGCTGTTGCGTCTCCGGCTCACGAACTTCCGGGGCGTCGCGTCGCGCGAAGTGCGCTTCGCGCCCGTCGGCGTGACGATCGTCGCGGGGCCGAACGAGGCCGGGAAGACGAGCCTGTTCGAAGCGCTCGACCTGCTGCTCGATCCCCGGATTCGCGACGACTCGAACGCCTTGCCCGTGCGCGCGGTGCAGCCGATCGGGCGCGACGTTCCGACGGAGATCGAGCTCGAGGCCGAGTGCGGCTCCTACGCGTTCGTCTACCGCAAGCAGTTCCACAAGAGTCGCGCGACGGAGCTCAGGCTCACGCGGCCGCGGGTCGAGCGCCTGACCGGCCGCGAGGCCCACGAGCGACTCGACGCCCTGCTGCGGGAGACCTGCGATCTCGATCTGTGGCGCGCGCTGCGGGTGCAGCAGGGCCTCGGCATCGAGCGCCCGAGCCTCGGAGGCTCGCTCTCGCTCGCCCAGGCGCTCGACGCCGCGGCGGGCGGGAATGCATCGGGCGCCGGGGAGGAGTCGCTCTTCGCGCGCGCGCAGGCGGCCTGTGCCAGGCACTTCACCGCCACGGGGAAGCCGACCGGCGAGCTCGCGAGCGCCGAGCGCGCGGAGCAGCTCGCGCGCACGGCGCGCGACGAGGCCGAGGCGAAGCTGCGCTCGCTCGATGCCGAGATCGAGCGCGCGAGCCGCCTCGACGAGGCGATCCTCTCGGAGCAGCGCGGCCACGCGGAGCTCGTGGCGCGCGCCGACGCCACCCGGCGGGAGGCGGAGGCGGCGAAGGCGCTGCGCGCCGAGCGCGACCGGCTCGCGCAGACCCGGGACGCCGCCGCAGCCGCCCTGCGAAGCGCGGAGGATGCGCGGCGCTCGCGAGCGGCGCTCGCGAGCGAGCACGCGGCGCGCGGCGCCGAGCGCGAGCGCTGCGCCCGGCAGGCCGCGGAGCTCGAGCCCGCGCTCGACGCTGCCCGTCGCGCGCGACGCGAAGCCGAAGAGGGCGCCCGGGCCGCGAGCACGACCCTCGCGGAGGCGACGCGCGCGCGCGACACCGCGCAGCGCGACGTCGAGCGCGCGCGGGCGTGGGCCGAGCTCCAGCGCCTCGAGGCCGTGCGACGCGAGATCGAGGCTGCGCGCGTCGAGGACGCTGCCGCCGCCGACCTCCTGGCGAAGACGCGGATCGACGAGCGGCGCCTGGCGGCGATCCGCGAGGCCGAGCACGCGGTGGTCGGCGCCCGCGCGCGCGTCGAGACCAGTGCGCCCGCCGTCGCGCTGCGTGCCCTCGCTGCGGGCGAGCTCCGGGTCGACGGGAGCACCGTGGCACTCGAGGCCGGCGAGGAGCGGCGCATCCCCGTCGCCGGCGCGCTCACGCTCGAGGTCCCGGGCCGGCTCGCCCTGCGCGTCGAGGCCGGCGCCGGCGGCACGAAGCTCGGGGACGCGCTGGCCGAGGCCGAGCGCGAGCTCGCCGCGCGCTGCGGCGACGCCGGCGTCGCGAGCGCGGCCGAGGCCGAGCAGGCGGAGCTCGCGCGACGCGACGCCGTGCGGCGACGCGCGGAGTTCGCACGCCGGCTCGCGGAGCGGCTCGGCGGCGAGGGCCGGTCGCAGCGCGAGCTCGAGGAGCGGATCGAGGCGCTGCGTCGGCGGCTCGGCGAGGCGGCTTCCGCCGCTGCGGCGGACCTCGACGCCGCGCACATCGGCTCCGCTCGTCCCAGCGCCGCTCTTCGCGGCGGCGCGCGCCCCGACGCCGCGCAGCTCGATCTCGCGCAGGTCGACGTCGCACGGCCCGACGTCGCGGAGCGCGCGCTCGCCGCCGCCGAGGCGACGTGGCAGGAAGCCGACACCACGCGGCGGCGCGCGGAGGAGGCACGGGAGTCCGCGCGCGAGCAGGCCGAGGCGCTCGAGCGCGACGCCATGGAGCGCGCGAGCGCGCTCGGCTCGGCACGGATCGAGCTCGAGCGGGCCGAGGCCGCCCTCGCTGCGGCGCGCGCGTCGGCCGCGGACGACGCCCTCGACGCCGCGCTGCACGCCGGCGCCGAGCGCGCGCGGGCCGCCGGCACGGAGCTCGCGGCGGCCGAAGCGCGCCTCGGCGCCGAGGACGCGACGGGCGCGGACGATCGCGCCGAGGCGGCCGCGAGCTCGCTGCGCCGGGCGGAGGCGCGGATCGCCGACCTGCGTCGCGAGCGCCACGTGCTCCAGGGGCGCCTCGAGATCGAGTCCGAGCAGGGCCTGCACGGCGCCGTGTCCGACGCCGCTGCACGTCACGCCCACGCCGCGCGCGCCCTGGGCGGCGTCCGGCGGCGCGCGGCCGCGGCGCGGCGCCTGTTCGACACGCTCTCGGCCGCGCGCGCCGAGGCGCGCCGCGCGTACGCTGCGCCGCTCCGCGAGCGCATCGAGCGTCTCGGCCGCTACGTCTTCGGCTCCGACCTCGAGATCGAGCTCGACGACGAGCTCCAGGTCGCGACGCGCGTCCTCGGCGGCGTGCCGGTCCCGTTCGCGTCGCTCTCCGGCGGCGCCCGCGAGCAGCTCGCCCTGCTCGCGCGCATCGCGGCCGCGGAGCTCGTCGCGCGTGGCGAGCCCGGCTCGACGCCGCTCCCGCTCGTGCTCGACGATGCCCTCGGCTACACCGACGCGCAGCGCCTGGCCGAGCTCGGCGCGGTGCTCGCGATCGCGGGGCGCAGCCTGCAGGTCGTGATCCTGACCTGCCAGCCCGAGCGCTGGCGGCATGTCGGCGGCGCTCTCGAGGTGCGGCTCTGAGCGACGGCGCCGGGCTCACGCTGCCGCAGGACACCGCCGCGTGCTTCGCGCGCTGGATCGAGGAGGCCGTCGCACGCCACGTGCCTCCCCTCACCTTCTCCGAGGTGCGGAAGGGCGTGCAGGCGCTCTCGTCGCTCTACGTCGAGCGTCGCGGGTCCGGCGCGATCGCGTCGCGCGCGACGGAGGGCGCCGCGAAGCGCGCCGCCCTCGCCACGTTCTACGCCCCGCTCCACTTCCTCACGGCCCACGCTGCGGCGGCGGCCCTCGGCCCCGCGCGCGTGCGTCGCGTCCACGACCTCGGCTGCGGCACCGGCGCCGGCGGCGCCGCCGTCGCACGCGCCCTGGCGACGGCGACCGGCGCCGCACCCCCGGCCGTGCTCGGGCTCGACGTCTCGGGCTGGGCGCTCGGGGAGGCGCGCGCGACGTGGCGCGCGTTCGGCCTCGCAGGCCGCGGGCGCCGCGGCGCGCTTCCCGGCGCGTTCCCCGATCGCCTCGGCAGCGACGACGTGGTGGTGCTCGCCTTCGTCGCGAACGAGCTCCCGGCTCCCGACCGCAGCGCCTTGTTCGTGCGGCTGCGCGCCGCCCGCGAGCGGGGCGCCGGCCTCGTCCTGCTCGAGCCCCTCGCGCGCGGCATCGCACCCTGGTGGGGAGACCTCGCCGCCACGTGGGCGGGGCTCGGGGTCGCAGAC
>Ga0105106_10000441_pt1 | contig 29125 bp, 28 predicted proteins | sample PPLLaktember2015_5_FD_79109 | JGI IMG/M metagenome (GOLD analysis project Ga0105106, IMG submission 79109) | Freshwater sediment microbial communities from Prairie Pothole Lake near Jamestown, North Dakota, USA - PPLs Lake P8 Core (1) Depth... | ecosystem: Environmental > Aquatic > Freshwater >...
AGAATCAAGGCTGCCGGACTGATGGCAGAAGCGCTGGAGCACGAAATCGACCATCTTAATGGTGTTTTATACATCGATAATATCGGGCAGGAAGGTAGCCTTTACAAATTAGAAAATACCGAATAAACAAAACCGTATATCTGGTAAGTGGCATGGGTGACGGTAGCGTGATAAAAACTAGATCATATTTGTGCGTCGGCTGCGGGCGTTGTGCTGAAGGCTGCCCGCAGCAGGCTATCTCCATGGTTAACGGCCAGGCCCGGATTAGCCAGGCATTATGCAACCATTGCCGTATATGTTTGGGATTGTGTCCCACGGGCGCCATCGTTGAACTTGAGCCGGTATCGAAAGAAGGCCTGGCAGTTACGGTCGACTCGTTAAAACAGGAAGCCGATGACCTCATCGGGCGAATCGAAAGACTCCGGCAGAGAAATACTGCCAGAGGGACCAATAACAGTGAACTTCAGTGAAATAGATAAGGCGCGAAATCTGCTGGGGCTTGGCGAGACGGCCACCCTTAAAGAAATAAAGGCGGCTTACAGGAGACTGGCCCACCTCCACCACCCGGATAAGCACAGCAGCGCCGATGCCACTGAGACTGAAACAATGAAGAAGTTAAACAGGGCATATGAGCTTCTCACGGGTTATTGCGCTGAATATAGATACAGTTTCCACCAGGAGAATATCGCCAGGGTAAATTCGCAAGAAGAGGATTATAAAAGGTGGCACGATAACTGGTCTTTCTAATAATAAATAACGCTAAAATATTCGGATGATTTGATGACATTATTTCAAATTCTGGTAGCCACGGTTATCGTCAGCCTCATTGCCTTTGCGGGTGTCATTACGCTGTTTTTGAGGAAGGAGCTTTTAAACAATGTCCTGCTCGGGCTCGTAGCTTTATCTACGGGCGCGCTGCTCGGAGGTGCGTTCCTCCACCTGTTGCCTGAAGCAATATCCGAGAAGGGCGCTGATTTGGCTGTATTTTTATACCTGCTACTGGGTTTTTCCATTTTCTTCCTGCTGGAACAATTCCTGCAATGGCGTCACCAGCACACCGCCACACCGCAGGTAAAACCGTTCTCTTACCTGATACTGGTAAGCGATTCAGTACACAATTTCATCGATGGGCTGATTATCGCCGCCAGCTTCGTTACTAGCTTCCATCTTGGTGTTGCTACCACGCTGGCGGTAGCCCTGCACGAGATACCGCAGGAGCTGGGCGATTTTGCAGTGCTGGTCTATGGCGGCTTTGGCAGAAAACGGGCCCTGGTGTTCAACTTTGCCACGGCCATAACGGCGATTCTGGGTGGCATCGTAGGTTATCTGGCTTCTTCTATCATGGAGACTTCGATCATTTATCTCCTGCCTTTCGCCGCCGGGAATTTTATTTACATCGCTGCTGCCGACCTGATTCCTGAAATTAAACATCACACCAGTTTTAAAAGGGCTGTAATTCACTTCATTATCTTCCTGATCGGTATCAGCATCATGCTGGCAGTGAAATACATACATTAGGAGGAAGAAAACAATGCTGCGTATTACTACTTTAAGTGAAAATACCGCCGGAATGGGAGATTTCCTGGGAGAATGGGGTTTGAGTATCCTGGTGGAAACCGGGGATATAACGGTTCTCTTTGACACCGGGAAAAGCACTTCCGCCGTTTACAACGCCGATTCACTTAAAATCGACTTTTCCGCAATCGATAAGATAGTATTAAGCCACGGCCACTACGACCATACCGGCGGATTGCGTGCGGTATTGAGAAGGATAAACAAGGAAATTGAAATAATTGCCCATCCGGATATCTGGCAGGCCAAGTACTCGCGGCGCAAGAACGAACCAGCCCGCTATATTGGCATCCCGTTCCAGCAAAAGGAATTGGAAAGCATTGGCGCTCGTTTTCATTTAACCAAAGAGCCCGTCAAATTAACTGATAACATCATGACCACCGGTGAAGTGCCTATGGTAAACGATTACGAGCAAATAGATGAAGGTTTATTCGTGCAGGAAGGGTCTGAATTACAGCCCGATAAACTCCTCGATGATTTATCCCTCATAATAAAGACGGAAGCGGGTTTGGTAGTAATCCTGGGTTGCGCCCACCGGGGGATAATCAACACCATCCATCGTATCAGGCAACTAACAGGAGTAGAAAAAATCCATACCATCGTTGGAGGCTCGCACCTTATGGGTGTCTCGGAAGAACGATTATGGCAGACTATTGATGCTTTACGAGAGCTAGGCATTGAGAAAATGGGCCTGTGTCACTGCACGGACCTGCCTGCCGCCAGTATCCTGACCCAGGAATTCGGCAAGGTTTTCTTCTTCAACAAGGCAGGGACGGTTATCACCTCTTGAGAGATTATATTTAAGAGGACATATATTATCCCGCTGGAAAATCTTACCCTGTAATTATATTTCGTCAAGGAAATCAAGGTCACGGGATAACCTTCAACATACTATAGTCGGTTTGGTTCGAATCCCCTCAGGTGGAGTGTTCATCTTTAGGTACTGAATGTGGATAAGGAGTAGTTAAAAGACTACCGTGTATGCCCTGGTGTTGACAGAGACAGTTCCAATTGGTTATTATTGCAACCAGGTGCAATAATAATGAGTTGTTTCGCTACCCTGAAGAAAAAAGGGCTCAGACTCACCCGGCCGCGCAGGGCGATTTTGGAATACATCCATGACAAGGGTGATCATCTCACGGCTGAAGAAATTATCGACTTTGTTCATGGAAATCTTCCCCGCGTAAACAAGTCAACCATCTACCGTACACTGGAGCTCCTTGAAAAGAACAACTGCGTATTCAGAAGCGAGTCTAATAATCGGACTATCTATCACCACACCGAGGAAGGTCATCACCACCACCTGGTATGTAGCAAATGCGGTAAAACTGTAGATTGTGAAGAAAATATTTTCACGCCAGTGGAGAAGACATTGCGGGAGAATCATGGCTTTCAGATTGATTTTAAGCATGTGGTCATGAATGGACTTTGTGAAAGCTGTCGCAACAAGTCCGGCTAAGAACCCTCTATTTTTTTACCTTTTAATTGCAACTAGTTGCAATAACTATAAATCGCCACACGTAACGGGAGGAAAGAATGGACGTCAAAGATTTAAAGAACCCAAGGCAGGAAATCGAGGAAGCAATAGCTAATGGTGACCTGCCAAAACTGCTGCGAATCAGCGGTTTGCTGCACGGTCATTATTGCCCGGGGTCCGCTATAGGCGTCAAGGCGGCAGCCAGGGCAGTGAGGGAACTGGGGGGTAAGTCAACAGGTATGGAGGAAATTATTGCCATCGTAGAAACGAATAGCTGTTTCGCCGATGGCGTTCAGATGGTAACGGGTTGTTCCTTCGGCAATAATGCCCTTATTTACCGGGACTACGGAAAAACAGCTTTTACCCTGGCTAAAAGGACGGGCGAAGCGATTAGAATATCGGCCCTCTTTGATCGTGTAAACCAGGAACGTTCCCCTGAAGCTAACGAGCTTTGGCAAAAAGTGGTGGTGAAGCGAAGCGGTAGCGAGGACGAGAGCCGGCGGCTTACCGAACTGTGGAAAGAACTGTCTTTCAAAGTTCTGGAGATTCCCGACGAAGAAATTCTTAACATCAAGAAGGTAAATATTGACGTCCCCGCCTATGCCCGGATTTTCACCAGCGCCAAGTGCTCGGTATGCGGGGAGAGCATCATGGAGCCGCGTGCCCGGCTGAAAGACGGTAAGTTCGTCTGCCTGCCCTGCTCCGGTCAGGCGTATTACCAGCTTGCCGGCGATGGTATGGCGATCGTCAGCTAATGAATTAACAGACCGAACCCGATCTTATATCGGAGGTGTCTAGTGACAAATTTATTCGGCAAGCGGATTACCGATAAAGCCATAGAACTATTTAACAATAGAGCATGAAATGAATGTTCGGTAATTCGATAGAGATTGATAATGATTAACAAGAAACAAGAAATGTTGGAGCATAACGATAAGCTTATTTATTATGCGCAATACATAAAGCGTAAGTGGCTGATTTTACTTTTCTTAGTACTCGCGGTTTTTGCCATGTCCGTAATTTCCGTAAACGCTGGCTCTTCTTCTATTGACGTTTGGGAAGTCATAAAAACATTCTTTGGTCTGGGCAGTGAAAAAGCCTCTCTGGTGATATGGCAGATTCGTATGCCGAGGATAATTATTGCCATTATTGTAGGTGCAGGCCTTTCCGTGGCCGGCTGCGTCATGCAGAATAATCTTAAAAACCCTCTGGCCTCTCCAGACACTCTAGGTGTATCCGCCGGGGCGGCTTTCGGAGCCAACCTTGCGATTATCGTGCTTGGAGCGGGTACCATTCTTTATACTGCTGGAGATGCAGTAGCAATTAACAATCCTTACATAGTAACAATTTGTGCCTTTGTCTGCTCTATGGGGGCCGCAATGATCATTTTAGCCCTGGGGAAAATCAGAGGATTTTCGCCCGAAGCGATTGTGCTGGCCGGTGTAGCTCTCGGGTCGTTGTTTACGGCAGGAACCACGCTCATTCAATATTTTGCGCCGGACGTAAAAATAGCGGCCGCCATTTTCTGGACTTTCGGGGACCTGGGGAGAGTTAGCTGGCATGAGACATTCATCATAATCGCAGTTGTTGTCCTGGCGGCGATTTATTTTATCTTAAAGAGATGGGATTACAACGCCATGGATAACGGTGAAGAGACCGCAAAAAGTTTAGGGGTTCGTACCGAACGAACTCGTTTTTTAGGTATGCTGATATCATCATTGGTTACGTCGGTAACCGTTTCCTTTGTAGGCATGATCGGATTTATTGGATTAATCGGCCCTCATATGATGAGACGAGTAATTGGCACTGACCATAGATTCCTGATTCCTGCATCCATGCTGGCTGGAGCCGCCGTGCTATTGATTTCTGATACTCTGGCCAGAACAATAATAAAACCGGTAGTTTTACCGGTCGGTGCCATAACATCCATACTCGGAGCACCTCTATTCATATATCTCCTGATGAAAGGAATGAAGGAGAGTAGTAGAAGGTGAACTTAATAATCGAAAATTTATCATTCCAATATCCGAGCCGTAAGGTATTAAGCGATATTTCACTTTCCCTTAATAAAGGGGAATGTCTGTCCATACTTGGAACAAACGGAGTCGGCAAATCTACCTTACTAAAATGCATTAACCGGATACTCCGGCAGCAAAACGGAAAAGTCATTGTTATGGGAGAAGATGTAAAAAGCTTGAGCGGAAATGACCTGGCAAAACACATCGGATATGTGTCTCAGCGTAATAACTTTTCAGTGAGCTCGGTATTTGACGCTGTTTTATTGGGCAGAAAGCCATATATCAAATGGGATGTAACCAAACGGGACCTGGAAATTGTGCATAACGTCATGAAATCGCTTGGCCTGGAGGATTTTGCCCTGCGGAATGTGGACGAGCTAAGCGGAGGCGAAGCTCAGAAGGTAGCTATAGCCCGGGCGCTGGCACAGCAATCAGATGTGCTGATGTTTGATGAACCAACGAGTAACCTGGACTTAAAAAACCAGTTAGAGGTAATCAGTATTATTAAAAACATCGTCAAGGAACGGCAAATTTCGGCAATCGTAACGATGCATGACCTGAATATGGCTCTCCGTTTTGCCGATAAGTTTTTGTTCTTGAAGGGAGGAAAAATCTTCGATGCAGGAGATATCCATATCGTCACCGAAGAGAACATCCTAGCTGTATACGGTGTCCCTGTTAAGATTCAGTTTCATCATGATATACCGGTAGTAATACCGGTTTGATAAATAATGGGAGAGAAAATATAGATGGAAAAGAGAATTAGCACGTTACTAGCCGTGTTAATATCGGTGTCTTTGTTACTTGTCGGTTGCAGCACAGGGGATAGCACTGCCACGAACAATACGGAAAAAGAAATAACAGTAACGGATACCCTCGGCAGAACAGTTACAGTTCCTTCGGACGCACAAAGATTTGTCGCCATCGGACCCGGCTGTTTAAGGCTGTACTGCTATGTAGGTGATGTCTCCAAAATAGTCGGCGTCGAGCAGATGGAGGTCACCAGCGGAGTCACCGGAAGGCCTTATGCCCGGGCAAATGAGGAACTGCTACAACTACCGTTAATCGGACCGGGTGGACCGGGAAACGCACCGGACCCTGAAAAGATATTAGAAGTTAATCCGGATGTTATTTTTACTCTTTATAATTCGGACGTCGCATCCATAGACGAGCTACAAACTAAGACAAATATTCCCGTGGTTACTCTCTCCTATGGAGTTACCGCGGTCTTTGACCCTGAGTTAGATAAGTCTCTTGAACTAATTGGCACGATAACCGGGAATGAAGAACGGGCAGCGGAAGTTGTCCAATTTTTCGCTGCATGTAAAGAAGACCTGATGAACAGGACAAAAGACATCACGGCTGATAAAAAACCGAGAGTATACCTCGGTGCGCAATCGTCCCGCGGGACGCATGGCATCGAAAGCACCAGCGGGAATTACGCACTTTTCACCGTGGTCAACGTCAGAAACGTTGTTGATGAGGCGGGAATCAACCAATATGTCATCCTGGATAAAGAAAAACTGCTGGATATGGACCCGGAAATTATCTTTATTGATGCCGGCGGCCTGGCCAATGTGCAGGCTGACTACAAGTCCAATCCCCAGTTCTACCAGGGGCTTTCCGCTTTTAAGACCGGGAAATTGTACATGCAGCTTCCGTTTAATTACTATTCCACAAATATTGATATTGCGCTTTGCGATGCCTATTACATCGGGAGCGTTGTGTATCCCGAAAAGTTTAGTGATGTGGATATCGTGTTAAAATCAAATGAAATATTCAGAAAACTGCTGGGCAAAGAACTCTATGCCGGAGTTGCAGGAGAGTATTATGGCGGTTTCCAGCAGTTAAGCTTTGAATAAATGTATTCGTTTGCTAATAGAATCTCGGAACGAGGGGGATTTCCTGACTCCCCTTCACCTCTCTCTATCGCTTAAGAGTGTACACTGAAAACGGCATGATGTTAGGACAGAATAATCTTCCCTTTGGCATCTTTTCGGTAGTTATAAACAGGATGGTTATCATATGAAACAACCTGAAAAAAGTAGAGCAAAAAAGAAACCCGAAATTATAAAGTTAAGACCGGTGGGAGTGGTCAAGAACCAGTTTCAGGAGGCAAGCCGGGGTGACAAGTATCAGGCTTTAACATGGCAGGACAGGGCTACCAGGATGAAGGCGCAGAGCCAGTCTATATCTGAACTCATCATCGATCCTGACCTCAAAGGTATTCTCGATGGCATTGATGATTTCTCGCACTTAATGGTACTTTACTGGTCACATCTGATTCCGGAGGGAAAGCGCCGGGTGATGAAGGTACACCCACTAGGAAGTAAAGCTTTTCCCCTGGTCGGTATTTTTGCCACACATAGCCCCGCACGGCCGAATAGCATCCTGGTCACCGTGGTGCATCTGATAAGCCGCGAGGGTAATATTATTAAGGTAACCGGTCTAGACGCTTTAAACGGTAGTCCTATATTGGATATTAAGCCCTACATCCCTGACCACCATGAATTAGAAGATGTCAGGATGCCCGACTGGATGAAGAAGATGCACGAAGTGTTCCAGTAATTCGGATTTAATGTGCCATCAAACATCTAATACGCGCCCAAGCGGCATAACCAGGGCAGTGTCTGGACTGGCAAAGAGAACAATCTCCTGGAAACGCTGTGATGAGAAGTATCTTTTAAAGCCGTTGCGCAGGCACAGGAGCTTTGCAAGGGAGGGATTCCTTTCTCTGAAATCGCCACAAAGCCAAACCGTACTCACGAATCGATTGTGTAGCGGGCGATATCTAAAAAGTGGTGTGTTCCATCTCAGGCTACGAAAAAGGAAAAGTCGGTTGTATGGAAAACTGTGGATCAGGACTTTAAGGTTTTCCAAGGAGCCCCCTCTCCAAGACTATCCGTAGAAAACCTTGAAGTCATGTTATGCCTTCTCGCGAAAACACTTCCATCGTTGCGGCTGCTTCAAGAACACTTGGGGCATGCCAGTTAGTATCGAAAGATAGCCGATGAAGAGCATTGCGAATGGTTCGAACACGCCTGTCGAGGAAAAACGCTCAGCAAACTGTTAGGTAACAATTCAAGCAATTGTGACTCAACAATATACTTTTTTGTTACCTAATATACTCTCGGAAATACAGTACGCCGAGCGTCTTGACTTATGTAATCTCTGGTTATACACTAAAGCAGCATCTGGTGGGAGGTGCTTATGATGAAGTGCCGGAAATGCCAGACTGAGAATGCTGAGGGAGCCGAGAGGGGGATATCGTTGATATTGAGGTAACACCTAATGACCTAGGTATTCTGTACCCCAATCGGGGGTTCATCACCCACAGCAACCACTTCTATGCGGAGAGGTTCAAACCGCACGATATGATTAGCACCATCTACCCCGATTCCGTAATACGCTCCCAGAGACTGGCTAACCTGATGGAAGAGCGTTGGGGCCGGCTCTCCGTGATGTCATGAAGGAGCTTTTGCAGCACAATAACCACCCCGAGTCCATCTGCCGGCATATCGACCCCGAGGTTCCTGAGGTGTTATAGATGAAGACCACCGCCAGCATCATCAGCCACCCCAAGGAGCAGAAGAGGTACATCGCTTGGGGTAATCCCTGCGAGAACGAGTACCTGGAGTACCAGATTATAGGAGGGCGCACCATGTTTAAGGAGTATGACCTCAAGGGCAAGGTAGCCATCGTCACGGGGGCAGGTAGTGGTGTCGGAAGGAGCATAGCCCTGACTTTCGCCGAGGCTGGTGTGGATGTCGCAGTAGCGGCCCGGACGAAAGAGAAACTGGATAAAACGGCCGAGGTAATACGTAGTCTGGGCCACAAGGCCCTGGTCATAACGGCGGATGTTACCAAGAAAACGGACGTGCAGAGCGTGGTCGCTCAGACCCTGAAGACGTTCGGCAAGATTGATATAATGGTCAATAACGCCGGAATCGTTATCCTTAAGCCGATAGTCTACGTGCCGGGCATGAAGTTGGAAGGCTGGGGGGTGGCCGACAGCTGGGACACTCCCTTAAGCGAGAAGGAATGGCATCAGGTGCTGGACACGAATTTGACCAGCGCCTTCCTCTTCGCCCAGGCGATAGGACCCTATATGCTAGAGCGAAAGGAGGGTAGGATAATCAACATCAGCTCCAACAGCGCCGAGCTGTCCCCGCCTTATTTCTCCTCCTACTGCGTCAGCAAGGCCGCTTTAAGCATGTTTACTCGCTGTTTGGCCACTGAGTGGGGGGCCTACAATGTCACCGTCAACGCTATCGCGCCCGGCAGTGTGCTCACCGACCTCAGCGCCCCTGTACTCAAAGACGCCGAGAGAAAAGAGAGGATACTCAAGGCCGTGCCCCTGCAGCGGTTGGCGGAGCCCAGAGAAATAGGCCTGATGGCGGTTTATCTGGCCTCAGATGCTGCCGCCTACGTGACCGGCCAGACCTTTTTAATTGACGGCGGGCAGGTCACCCGGGGTAACGGCTTCTAGCTGCAGTACTGGCTAGAACAACAACCTATTTATTACCAGGCACCTACTTTACTGTATCGGAACTATCTCATCTTAGAGTACACGTTTTTTTTATTGTGAGCCTATGAGCTATAAAAGCGACAAGCCTTATGGAGAATAGTCATCTGCATAGGATATAGTGCCAGAGCCTGCTATGTCCATAAATGCCGAGCACCTCTCTCTGACGGAGTCCCATAACCTAACTGAGTGTGTGGTTACGAGAGACTGGTTACCTACATCACTCAGTGTGCTACATACTACCTGCGCTCAAATGATACCCTGTGTTTGTCCGCAGAGTACGAAGGATTAAAGCTTACTAGCATCATAGACAATTTTACCGCCAACGATAGTGATTAAATTTTGTATATCGCCTATATCCATCGTGTCAATGGTCAGTATATTTATGTCCAGAATGCAGAAGTCAGCTAGCTTGCCTACCTCGATAGAGCCCTTAATATTCTCCATATGGTCTAGCCAGGCACCCTCAATGGTGTACATGCGGATGGCTTGCTCCACGCTAAGCCCTTGGAAAATAGCCCCCTGTATCCCCAGTTTCCAGTCTGGCCCGGCACAAGGAACATCAGAACTGCCGGCGACATGGACCCCAGCATCAATCAGCCCTTTTAGCGGTGACGCCATTGGTTCTCCTAGCATGCCTGGCATACCTTGCTCATCCGACATATCGCCGCCGGTAAAGAATCGCATGAACTCAAGCATCATCCCCAGCTGTGGCGAGACGCCGACACCAAACTCAGCCATGCTTTTTGCCTTGCCCACTGATATAGAGCCGCCATGTATGACATAGTGGCGCAGGCCCTTGGGGTTATCACGCTCAGCCTTGATGAAGGCGTCGGCGCAGACGTCAGCAGCCCTGTCGCCGATAGCATGAATACCCACCCGCCAGCCGAGGTTGTGGGCATAGGCGATGATATCCGCTAGCGCCTGGATGCGTTCCTTATCGGTATTCCCGGGAGAATTCAGAGTCCCGTAGGTGCCGTCGGGGTACGGCTCATAGTTCCAGGAGGTCTGCATCATCGGGTTGCCGTCAGCGAAGAACTTGGTGCCGGCTATTCTCAGCCACTCGTTATCGGGGCCGCTATGCATATCGGCGGAGGCTAGGCTTTTTTGCATTTCGTCAATATTGCAGGTATTGTAAGGGGTAAAGACCATCAAAATGCCGACTCGCATCGTCAGCTTGCCCTCATTGTAGATTTCTTGGTAGGCGCGGATACACTCATCATCCCAGATCCCCTGATAGTCCCCGCGTGTGCCGGGCCCCAGGGCGCCGTCGGTAATGCTGGTTATCCCCAGTCTATTAAGGTCACGTATAGCGGCCAGAGCTGCTTGTTTTTTATCTTCTAAGTTGTAGGCAGGAAGTGCTTTTTTTACTACCAGATCCATAGACATGCCTTTTAGTAGCCCGGTAGGTTCTCCAGTCTCCCAGTTTTTGACAATCTCTCCTATCGCAGGGAACGGAGTATCCTTGGTGATGCCAACAATCTCCATCGCCTTACTATTAAGTAAGTCAACTGGTGGTAAAAAGCTAAAGTAACCGACAGTTAGACAGACCGGATTATCCGGAGATACCGGATCTAGATCCCAACGTGTTGGGAGTCTGACTGGATATTGCTTGGATTCCTCAATAGTATTTAAATTTAGGCCTACACCAATGATCCACCTGCCTCGTTCAATTGTCTGAGCCTTGTTCTCTACAGCGCTCACGATATCCGCAATTGTCTTTATGTTTGGGTCGGTAAGGTCAATGACCAAGGGAGGTTTTTCACTGCCGAATAGAGTGCTGTGAACGTGGGTGTCATTGATACCTGGAAGCATGGTTTTACCCATGAGGTTCAGAACCTTCGTATTCTTGCCGACTAACGCTTCAATCTCCTCATCCGTACCAACGGCGATAATTTTGTCGCCTTTCACCGCCACCGCCTGCGCGATAGAGAAGCTTTTGTCAACCGTGACTACCTTGCCATTGTAGATGACCAAATCAGCCGCTTGCTCTTCAGGAATATTCGCCGGTGACAGCCCTCTATCGCAGGATGTCATCAGGGGTAGAGAGATTAAAAGCAGGGCCATGAGAAGACCAAGGAATGGTACAACCACTCTGTTTTTCATCGCATCCCTCCTTCGGTTCAGTGAACGACGGTTTATTGGTGCATCGTCAGTATTTATAGCGAAACCCATGGGCAATTTAGTTAATTGAATCCTTTTTGTCAGGTCAAGTGGTTATATTATAGCTGTTATCGCTTAGTGGCCCTCATGGGGAACGTCATACCTCGGGGTGAGTGCAATAATCACCATGGTGATGGTTTTGTCTACCTTCTTGAAGTTGAGGGGGCAATGCGACATGCCTTTGGGGAAGAAGAGCACCGTGGGGGAGGTGATAACGTACTTTTCCTGATCCTTACCCTGGCCGATATAAATTTCAATCTCGGCATTGAAATCCGAGATGTCCTGTGGGTCAGAGCCGAAGAACATCATGAATTCCTCAAAGTCGTGTGAGTGTGGAAAGGGAACCATATACACGGGCTTGGTGATGAAGCGATATATGAAGCGGCAATTGGCATTTTCGTAGTTTTCCCCTTGCAGGTCTATCCACGGCCCGTGTATCGGCCCCGGCTCTATTGGTAGCGGGGTCACATACTTAGCGTACTTTCCGGCTGTCGTCACTCCGTTAGTCTCCTCATTGGCCGAGGCCGTAGGTGCCTTCACCGGCACTGCTGCCGGTTCTGTTGTCGGCACGGGGGTCGCGGTACAGCCAGTGAAGATGCTTACTGATAGCGCCAGTACCAGAACCCCTGCCAGCAAAATACTTACCAACTTCTTTTTATTTTTCATTTGATTCCTCTATTTGCCCTATTCTACTACTGTCCAGGCCCGATTAACAGAGCCAACAACGGACGCTGCGATAATGGCGCCAGTGACGGGATAATGGTGGCACGGGGAGACCAACAAAGAAAAGAATTAGAGAAGAAGTCCGCTGTTATTATTCCCGAAAAAACTCTAAAAATGCTCGAAGGTCTCTGGAGTCTACTTAACAAGCTCGCCAAGGATGAAATCGATCTTACAAAAGGAATGCGCAACACTAATGATGATGTCAAACTCCAATGAACTGACCCCTATCGAGATAATTCATGACGAGTGTCGTGACAAACACCGACATGCTCGCCATCAGCATCACCGCCTGGTCATTTTCCATTTTTAGCTCAAGGAGTCGGACGCGCTCCAGAAGTTCATCGACCAAGGCAATCAGAGTCTGCCGTTCTACACCTGTCCAAAAGTGAAGATCTCGAACCAGTTTTTGGCGATTGGCTCGAAGTATATCTACCGCGAGTTTTCCCTCTACTGCCGGAAAAAGTCTTTTTAAATCTTCGTTCAGAATTGGATGAAGGACGACCCGGCAGCGTTTCTTCTGTTTCCTATACCAGGCATCCAGGGTCATCGTCATCTCTTCTATGGGCATATCTAGCTTACCTCTGGTTACGACCGCCTGTTTATTTACATACCTCCCCACCGTCTTGTCAACGTATAACAGTTTGGTCAAAGCAGGAGTGCCTCCGTACCGTTTCCGCCAATCTGAACCGGGGGTGAGCCACACTGAAAAGGTTTCAGCGAAATCATCGTCGGGATGCTTCTGAACATACCATCCCGGCATATGACGCACAAATCGGGCGCTAAAAGGTATTACCTTATACTGTTCTTTGTAGGGCAAGGAGAATCGACCGAAGAGCTTGCGCCACTTTAGACTTTTGTAAAGGCGGTAGGCGTAGTTGAAGGCGTGACCGGCCTCGTGCCGGAGTATCATCATCACTTCCGCATCGGCTTCGGGTTCGATACCTGTCAGCCGGCCTTTGAGGCTACGCAGCTTAGAATCGACCATGTAGAATGGTATGCCAATTACAGGGACTCGATTAGGGCAACCCCACCCCTCCGATAGATAGGTTTCTGGCCTGATAGAAATTCCAGCGCTTGCTAACTCCTGGTAGAGCTGGAGGACCAGCCTTTCAACTGGAGTACCATCAATCTTGAGAGCAAGTTCGTTAATTCTCTTTGATAGTAGTCCTTGCTCCGGGGTGTCTGCCATACTCATACGTACCGCATCTCTGAATAAATGACAGGTCTTCGCTTTCCTGGTTTCATTATAGTCCTCTTTATTCATTCAGAGAAAGCAAACTAAGGAATGAATTCCTGAATCTTCAGGTCTTTTCTATTTTGGCAGAAATCAGGATATTGATTTAAAAGTGTAGAGTAAAGTACAATAAAGTACGACCGCAGGTTAGTAAGCACAAGAGGCGATAGAAGAGAAAGGTGCGAACCATTTTAAAGGCGAAAAACTCTCCCAAGGCCCAGACGGTGCTGGGTCCAATCGATGCCAGCTCGCTGGGTATTACCCTTCCTCACGAGCATATTTTCGCCGATGGCAGGAATTTTTTCTTCTCCGAGCCAGCCGACCCAGCCGAAAAAGCATTAGTTTACGCTCCGGTCACACTTGAAAACCTCGCCTGGGTGCGTGCCCATGCCCTGAGCAACGCGGACTGCCTGCAAATGCCAGGCGAGACGGTGCTGGTTAAAGAACTCCTGGTGTACAAGCAGGCCGGGGGCAATACCATCGTCGATGTCAGCACCAAACCCTTCGGCGGCGTCAATCCCGTAGGGCTCAAGCGGCTCGCTCAAGCCACCGGCCTTAACATTATCATGGGCACTGGCTACTACCGGGGGCTACTGTATGCGCCGGAGGTAACTGCCATGACCGAAGAACAACTCCGGCAAGAAATCGTTCGGGACCTGACGGTGGGCGTCGGTGATACGGTAGTGCGCGCCGGCATCATCGGCGAGATAGGATTGACACCCACTCTGCGCGAGGATGAGCGCCGTTTGTTGCGCGCCTGTGCCGAAGCCCAGCGCGAGACGGGGGCTCCCATTACCATACACCCTCCCAGCCCAGACGATAGGCTGATACAGGAGGTATTGCGCATCCTGCGGGAAAACGGCGGCCGACCAGAAAAGACGGTCATTTGCCATATCGATATCATGGGATTCACGCCGGATACGGTCCGCCGCATCGCTGATACCGGCTGCTTTATCGAGTTCGATACCTTCGGACACCTGTTCCCGCCCTTCGTGCTCGGGGAGAGCGTGATGGGCTTCCCGAGCGAGATGCAACGCATCAGTGCCGTGAGACAGCTTATCAGCGATGGCTACCTGAATCACATTCTCCTCTCCCACGATACCTTTCTTAAGGTGCTGCTGACTTCCTGGGGTGGGTTTGGCTACGGGCATATCTTACGTAACATCGTACCGGTAATGCTTCGGCAGGGCATCACAAAGTCGCAAATTCGAAAAATGATGGTGGAAAATCCCAGCCGTCTTTTATCTTTTATAATATAAGGCTGTTACCGGCAGGTTGCCGGAATCATATTTAAGGAGGAAAAACAGCAATGGGCAAGTATGACAAATATTTCATGACCGAAGCAAATCTCCCAGCGAGCAAACAGGAGACCGCCGCTAAGAATGCCGGGATATATACCCATGTAGCTTGGCTCGATACCAATAAGATTCCGGGAGCGTTTTATACAGAGTGTGTCTGGTATTATAAGCCCCGTAAAAGCTCTGTTGGTGCCCACACGCATGATTTTGATGAAGTAATCGCGTTTTTCGGCTCCAACCCGGACAATATCCATGACCTAGGGGGAGAGGTGGAGCTATGGTTGGGTGGTGAAAAGCATATCATCACCAGGAGTTGCCTGGTCTTTGTCCCGAAAGGGATGGAGCACTGCCCTTTATCCTTCAACAAGGTTGAACGTCCCATCTTCCACTTTACGGCGGGCACAGGCGGCAAATACATATCGTCAATAGAGAGAGAGGACTGATTTTGTTATTCACCCGGAGATAATCAACGGATTAAATTTAATGATTGAAACCGGCAACAAAAAAATACGGCTGATGCGGTCCGATTGCTATGGTTGAGGGAGTCGCTGACAAGTAAGTCCAGTATTGAAAATGCCGACTTAAACAGTAGCGCCGATACCCTTGGGTACCTCAATCAGAGCTACCAACCCCCTTGGCAATATTGGTGCAGATGAATGTTTCGTAACTCTTGACCCCTATTATGCTGGACAGGATTTTCTTTACTATTCTGTCTATCTCTGCAGTAGAATGGCACCAGATAATAATCATGACATTGAATCTACCAGCAGTGACAGAAACGAATATGCACTCCGGTATCTCATTGATGATTTTAAGGTTGTTATCCAGCTCCGTATTGTCAACGTTAATACCGATTATTGCCTGCATAGGAAAGCCAACCTTGCTTGGCTCTGGCAGGGCAATAATATAAATAATGCCTTCCACGATGAGCCGATGCACTCGGCGCCTGATAGTGGAAGAATCTACGTGGAGCTCTTTAGATAACTCCTTACTATTTTTACGGCCATCTTTGACGAGCTGCTCAATTATCTGGTAATCCAACGCATCTATCATCGCTAATACCCTCTGAAAGAATCACCGTGGTTCCAGCTTAAAAACTGCCTTCTGAACTAGATGCCAACCATTGCAGTTTTATCCTATACTCTCTTATCGTCCAAGTCAATGCTTTCAAGGATATTGATGGAAAGGGGGCAGGTGGGGTACAATCAGGTACGTCTTAGTAGTTGGCTGGGCTGTCATAGATAAAAATAGTATTCCTAGATAAACAATAAGGATAATAGAATGAAAAAGAGAAAAAGACTTGAGATTATCGAATGCAGCTGTACGATGTACGAAATAGGCAAACAGTACGGCTCCGTTCGCCGTAATAGTCTTATTACTTCAATTAACTCACTTTTTAAAGAATACATTACATTAAATAAAACCAGCAGAGAAGAAATAATCACGACAATGCGGAATTATCTTTCACTTGTGAAGAGTTTTGACCCTGAGTTGGTGGAGATGCTCCAAGGACAAGCGGAGGGGGCGGGGGTCAGCCTTGAAGAGGTTTTCCTGCTAAGATGCAACTTCGAGCTCAGTTTTTATTACCAGCAAATGAAAACCTTCTGTACCTCTTTTGCAGTCACCGGGCAAGCCACCAGAGACGGTAAAACCATCATCGGGCAAAATTTTGACGCTACCTGCGGCAGGTCAATAGATCTGGTGAAAACAACGCATGTGGATGGGCTGAAACAGCTGTCACTGGTTTTCTGGGGAGCCTGTGAGCTGGTCTTGAACTCAGCGGGCCTGGGGATGGTCTTAAACGTCATCGTGAGCCCACCGGAGGAACAGTTATTCACTTTACCCGCCTGCTGTGTCATACCCAAAGCGATGAGACAGAGGCGAATCGGCGATGCGCTAGGGGTTTTCTGCGTAGCCGGGCGTAGCATGATGAATTACTGCCTGGCGAGTAAAGAGGGCGATATTATCGGTATCGAAACAAAACCCGATGATTTTAACGTGCTGCAACCCGAAAGGGGCATCCTGGTCCATGCCAACCATTATCACACCGAGCGGTTCAAGAAGGGTGAACTGGTGTACCTAGGAGCTCCGAGCACCTATATCCGCGAACCACAGATAAAAAGGCTCATTGAAAAGCACTACGGGAACATCACCCTGGAGCAGATGATGGAAATCATGTCCAACCATAATAATCATCCCAGGGGTATCTGTAATCATGCCCTGGAGGGGTCTACGGCGGAGACACTGGCTTCCGTAATTATGGTACCCGAGGATAATGCGATGTACGTAACGGCCGGGCATCCCTGCAAGTATGAGTATGAAGAATACATATTATAGCAGCTATTCAGGGCGTAAAAACATATCGATAACAGAGCGCCGAAGGATTGCACGAAAAGATAGCGCAAATCGGTGAGCGGTAACGGTGAGCAGTAAAAATAAAAAAACGATAGTTAAAATGTACGGACTACCTGGGGACAGGGAGCGGATTGCGGGGCTTTTCTTCAATTTGAGAGAGGTAGATATAGTTAGCCTTAGGATTAATACTTTTAGCCATATTCATACAGATAAACGTCTCGCAGTTTTTTAAGCCCTTCAAGTTGCAAGTAATCTTCTGGACCAGTACGTGAATTTCCGCAGTAGAATGGCACCACAGGATAATCATGACATTGAATCCCCCCACAGTGACCGAAACAAACTTGCATTCCGGGATGGCACAGATAGTCTGAAGGGCGCCATTTAAATCCTTCTTGTCAATATCCAAACCGATTATCGCCTGCACGGGGAAACCTGCCTTGAAAAACTCCGGGAGAGCAATAATATGAATCGCCCCGTCTTTGATAAGGTGACTCACTCTCCGCCTTATGGTTGAAGAATTAACGTTGAGCTTATTAGCCATTACCTTACTGGTAAGGCGCCCATTCTTTATCATTAATGAGATTAATTGACTATCCAGCTCATCTATCATGATAATGACTCCATCTAACCGACAGCTTTAACTAACACCGCCACGAATAATTTCATGTTTAATATTCTGTGTTCGAGCGAGAATAATATATATCACTTTAAGCCCTTTGTCAACTCTCTTCCGAACTGAGGTTGCCGCATCTTTCCCGAAGCGGTCACCCGTTTTTATCGTCTTACCTCACACATTATGTGCAATCTTGTTCCCATAATGTTCATTTTTATTGACACTGAAAACATAACTGTTATAACTTAAAGTAATTTCAATGGCTGGTAAGGCATCTTTGTATTTATAATCCTTTTTCAGACTCACAGGTAATGGTAAGAGCGAAAGTTTGAAAGGAGTTATATTATCCGGTGAAAGAACAAACAGCAGATAGAAAATCAGCGCGATACCGGTAAAAGTATTACACTAAAGATAATGTTAAAAGTAAATAAAAACTAAAGGAGGAGTAAAAATGAAAAAACTATTTCTAATCTCGTTAATCTTAGTGATTGCAGTTGGTTTGATTCTTGGCAGCTGTGCCAAAGAAGCTGCGACGCCAACATCGCCATCCCTGACCCCCTCACCGACATCGAGTCCAACACCATCACCCACCGCTAACCAGCCACAATATGGTAGCACGTGGGTCATGCTGTCAGATACAATCCCCGCCAATGTGAACCCCCCGGCCGATGGAGGCACTCTGTCGGCTAGGCATATGGTTCCCTGCCTAGAGCCATTACTCCGGCTGGACGTAGATGGAACTCTCAAGGGGCATCTGGCGGAATCCTTTGATATTGCCGCCGACGGTAAATCCGTCACCTTCCATATACGCGAGGGTGTCCAGTTCCACGATGGTACCCCCTTAAATGCCGAAGCGGTCAAATACAACCTGGAAAAAACCGCGGCGTCAGACCTCTGGGGCGCTGGCGTTCTGAAAACGGCGGCATCTTACGACATCCTTGGAGAGTATACCCTCCGGGCGAATTTTAGCGCGTACAACTACAACTACATGACCGCGCTGGCTGGGCTTGTCGGCATGATTGCCTCACCAACAGCTCTACAGAAACCTGCTACAGCCGAAACCATATCCGAGCTCCACATGGTAGGCACCGGGCCTTTCCTCTACGATAGCTTCAAGGAGAATGACTATGTCAAATATACGAAGAACACGAATTACTGGCAACCCGGCAAGCCCTATCTTGACGCGATTATCATAAGGACGATCGCCGACCGCACCGTCGCGGCGATGTCCTTCATGGCGGGCGAGGTAGACGAGTTGGCGACAGGACTCCAGCTGGCTACGTCGAATATGCTGGAGGAACTAGGGTATACTATCAGTCAATACCCGCTGCGGTTCCATTTTGCCATGATGACGGACAGCGCGAACCCGAATTCGCCCTTTGCTGATAAAAGGGTACGTGAAGCTCTTCAGTATGGCGTGGACAAGCAGACTCTGGTTGATGGTCTCGGCGGCGGCATCGAGAGAGGGTTTGTCGCTCTGTATCAGATGGCCGAACCAGGGGACCCGTGGTATTGCCCCGAACTACCCATCCGCGAATATGATCTGGTCAAAGCCAAGCAGCTGCTAACTGATGCTGGCTACCCCGATGGCTTCACGACAGTACTTCATTCGGACACCTTTGCGGAGATGAACTTCTTAGAAGCGCTGCAAACCGAGCTTCAAAAGATGGGCATCATTGCCGAACTTGACATTGCGGATATGGGGAGGGCATACTCCCTTTGGATGGGCGGTTGGGAAGGCCTGGAGCATCCGGGTTACCCGACCTATGATACCATCCCCGGTGTTAACTCCCGCTGGGGCGACCCGGCCTTTTGGCCTAGCATGTACGTGCCGGCCGGATGGTATGACATGTGGGCAGCGGTAATGGCCGAGGTTGACGATGCCAAGCGCGTAGAACTGATGAAAGACATCGTCAGGCTTGACTATAATGAGTGTCTAACCTTTACCTGGAGAGGGGACGCGCCTTTCGGTGTTAACGACGGAACTTCTCATGGCTTCGTACTTCACGTCGGTGGTGCCATGGACATCTGGTGGCCGGAAGCCGTTTGGAAAGAAAAGGAATAAATAGAGATAGCAAAAGAAAAGGAATATATACATACCGGTGGAGGGGCTAAGTACCGGCTGGCTCCTCCACCGAAGGGAAAGTTTGCAGGTTCGTTCGGATTATCGGCGGGAACGGGCTTTTAATAAAATATAAGAAATTTTACGGTTAATACAAGACTTGTTTTAGCAAACCAGCTAAAGCAAATCAGGGTTATTTCAGGTTGAGGAATGTAGGTCCCACGAGGGTTGACGATACACTGCCTTTTTGAACATGCTGCTAATGACATGCTGGAGGCTTTGAATGGCAGGGTACATGATTCGCCGGGTATTTATGGGTCTCATCGTCATCCTAATAGTGACTATTCTGGTATTTCTGCTGATACGGCTTTTGCCGGGCGACCCGCTTTTAATGTATCTGACCCAGCAGCAATTTAGGGATACGCTTTACGACCCCGCCCAACTGGCACAATTGCAGGAAAGGTTCGGCCTGGACAAACCGCTGCCCATGCAATATATAGACTGGATAGCGGGTATGTTCCGCGGCGATTTTGGAGAATCAATTAGTCTTCAGGAGCCGGTATCGAAGCTGATTCTTGACCGTTTGCCGGTGACCATACACCTGAGCATCATCGGCGCTGTCTTCGCTACAGTTTTCGGCATAGGTATCGGGATAATCTGCGCTCTCAGGCGAGGCACATGGTTAGATAATGTGCTTACGTTCCTGGCCAATATCGGCATAACCATACCCAGCTTCTGGGCAGCCATTATACTCCTTTATATTTTTGGTCTCAAGCTGCACTGGGTGCCCATCGGGGGTTACACCTCACCATTCGAGGACTTCTGGTTAAACACCCGCCAGATAGTATTGCCTGTTTTTTGTTTGTCGCTCTTTGGCCTGGCGGCGAATGCGCGCCTGACGCGCTCCTGCATGCTCGATGTCATCGCCCAGGACTACATTCGCACCGCCTGGGCTAAAGGTTTGAAAGAGCGGGTTATCGTCGTCAGGCATACGATTAAAAACGGCCTGATTCCGTTGATTGCTAATATGGGTTTCCTGGTCGCCGGCCTGTTTGGCGGCTCGGTGATTATCGAGACTTTGTTTAACATTAACGGCGTCGGCAGGTTACTGACAAGTGCCCTTCTCGGGCAGGATTACATGATTGTGCAGGCCAGCACTCTGCTTTTCACCGCATTGATAACATTCTCTAACATCGTAGTGGACATTTCCTACGGCTGGCTTGACCCCAGGATAAGATATGATTAAGGAGTTCTGGTATGGCAGATAGTGCAGACTCTGGAACCCCTTTCGGTGACGATGTCGTATTGGAAGTGCCTTTAAAAAAGTACAGCGAATTCAGGCGTACTGTCTCTGTATTCTTCGGGCGCCCGTTGCCCGTCGTTGGCCTGGTAATCATTGCTATCTTCATTATCATCATTATTTTCGGCCCCTGGATTGCCCGCTATGACCCCCTTGAGACGGATGTCATGAATTCGTTAAGGCACCCCAGCCGCGAGCATCTCCTCGGTACCGACGAACTTGGCCGGGATACGTTAAGTCGATTGATTTATGGCGCGCGTACTTCGCTGTTCATCGGCATTGTGGTAATTAGTATATCTACAGCTATCGGTGTATTGCTGGGGCTTATTGCGGGGACTACCAAGGGAGCAAAACACCATATAATCATGAGAATTACCGACGGACTGATGGCCTTCCCGAGTATCATACTGGCTCTGGTTGTCGCCGGATTGCTCGGCGGCGGCCTGCAGAATATCATTATAGCTCTGACCGTTGGTATGGTAGCACCAATTATCCGTATCACATGTGGGATGGCCCTTTCTATCAACGAAAATGACTATGTTTTAGTCGCACGGGCTATTGGTACGAGTAAGATGCGCATAATGCTGAGTGAAATCTTACCCAACTGCTTTGCCCCAATACTGGTGATGATGACGATGGGTATCGGGTCCACCATCTTGGCAGAGGCGGGTTTAAGCTTTCTGGGGGTAGGTATCACCCCACCGACACCGGTCTGGGGCCGCATGGTAAACGACGGCTATAAATTTCTTCTAACCAATCCCGAGTTGTCCATGGCGCCGGGGCTGGCAGTGATGCTGGTGGTCTTCGGTTTCAACATGATGGGGGATGGCCTTCGCGATGCACTTGATCCAAGGCTCAGAGGTGTAGTCTAGGAAATCCGGATCAATAAGGAAAACGATGTGAACACTCTGTTACAAGTTGAAAATCTCAAGACCTATTTCCGAACGTATCGGGGGATAGTCAAAGCGGTGGACAATGTTTCCTTTTACGTTAATGATAAAGAAATAATCGGGCTGGTGGGAGAAAGTGGCTGCGGCAAGTCCGTAACCATGCTCTCCGTGATGCAACTGATTCCCACACCGCCAGGCAAGATAGTCGGCGGGAAGGTTATCTTTGAGGGGCAGGACCTGCTCCAGTACAAAGCTAAAGGCGACCAGATGAGTTCCATCCGCGGCGGGAAGATAGCCATGGTATTCCAGGAGCCGATGACCTCGCTTAACCCGGTATTAACTATTTGCCGGCAGTTAACCGAGACGCTGGAACGCCATCTCAGCATGGACACCCATGCGGCGAGGATACGAGCCATCGAACTTCTGAAGCTGGTAGGCATCCCTGCGGCAGAAAACCGCATCGATGCCTATCCTCACCAGTTTAGCGGAGGCATGCGTCAGAGGGTGATGATTGCCATGGCGCTTTCCTGCAACCCCAGAATCATTATCGCTGACGAGCCCACCACCGCCGTGGACGTCACTACACAAGCACAGTTGCTGGAACTTATGAAGGAAATGGTGGACCGATATAACACCTCACTCGTTATTGTTACACATAATCTGGGCGTGGTCGCTCAATATGCTCAGAGAATTTATGTCATGTACGCCGGGCATATCGTGGAATCAGGCCTGTCTGATGATATATTCGAAAATCCCCGCCACCCGTATACCATCTCCCTACTCAAATGCGTACCCCGGCTGGACGAAACAATAGAAAAAAGGAAACTGATACCTATCAAGGGTTTGCCCCCTAAGCTTATTGATATGCCGGAATACTGCCCCTTCTTGCCCCGATGCGCATACAAGATTGAAAAATGCAAGACGGGGCCGGTTTCTGTACTGCGAGAGGTGGGTAATCAGCATTATATATCTTGTTTCGTCGATAGCCAGGAGAAGATATGACAATAGAGCAGAACGATTCCGTAGTGCAGGTAAAAAACTTAAAAATGTATTTTACGATTACCCGAGGGCTCTTACGCCGCAAGGTGGGTGAAATTAAAGCTGTGGACGATGTCAGTTTTATCATCAGGAAGAATGAGACCCTGGGGCTGGTGGGAGAAAGCGGCTGCGGCAAGACGACCGCAGGCCGCTGTATTTTACGGCTTTATACTCCTACCGCAGGTTCAATTATATTTCTCGGGCATGATATATCTACTGTGCCGGAGCACCAAATAAGGCCATTACGTAGCCATATCGGTGTTATTTTTCAAGACCCTTATAGTTCTCTCAATCCCCGGCACTCAGCAGGCACGATTGCTGGCAGGCCTTTAATCATCCATCAAATGGTCAACAATAAAAGAGAATATGATGGTAGAGTTGCTGAGCTTTTTAAGCTGGTGGGACTTGACCCCAGCATGATGGACCGCGTTCCTCATGAATTCAGCGGCGGTCAGCGACAGCGCCTGAGCATAGCGCGCGCGCTTGCGTGCAGCCCTTCACTTGTTATCTGTGACGAACCTATTTCCGCATTGGACGTATCGATTCAAGCCCAGATAATCAACCTACTTGAAGAGCTGCAGGAAAGACTAGGCTTGGCATACCTCTTTATCGCCCATGACCTGGCTGTCGTCCAGCATATCTCCGACCGTGTGGCGGTCATGTACCTCGGGCGTATCGTGGAGATATCTAATTCAAGGGAGCTTTATAAAAACCCGCTGCATCCGTATACTAAAGCTTTGCTCTCGGCGATACCGATACCTAATCCGCGAATTGAGAGGACACGCCATCGTATTATACTTAAAGGCGAGGTCCCTAGTCCGGCCAATCCGCCGGGCGGTTGTCATTTCCATCCGCGTTGTGTTCTGGCAACATCCGAATGCGCTCAGGTAAACCCACCCCTTAGAGATGTAGGCAACGGTCACGAGGTAGCCTGTACCAGGGTGTAATATTAAGAGCGAAAGGAGAAATTTCGTCGTCGAACGAAGGAGTGGTACTACTCGGAGGATGGTTCATTATTGGCATAATAACCTCGGATAGGCGGGCTCTACCAGGGGAGAATCAGGTAAAGTCTGGTGTTAGCGCCCCTACCATTGGCAGTCTGATACACAATTGGTTAAGTGGTATCCTGCCTGTCCATAATCCTTAATAAATCCGATTCGCGATGTTATTTCTACCCTGTTCTGTCCTATCCTGCTTACGGCGGTATTACTGATATTAAAAAAATCTTGTTTAAAGGAGCAAACGATGGCTGGAGGCTATATGGGAAGACTCCTGTGGGTAAATCTTTCCACGGGAGAAATAAAAGTTGAGCAACTTGATGAGAGTCTTTACCGGGATTTTATCGGTGGCTATGGCCTGGGCGCCAGAGTACTTTACAGTCGCCAGAAAGGCGGTGTGGATGCGCTGGGACCGGATAACATCCTGGGTCTGCTTACGGGGCCGCTTACCGGAACGCCGGCTATCAGCGGCACCAGGTATACAGTTGTGGGAAAGTCGCCGCTGACGGGGGGTTGGGGAGATGCTAACTCCGGAGGCCATTTCGGCCCCAAGCTCAAGTTCGCCGGCTATGACGGTGTGTTCTTTACCGGCATCGCGGATAAACCGGTCTACCTGCTTTTGAACAACGGTAAAGCCGAGATAAAAGATGCCAGGGAATATTGGGGTAAAGACACGTATTACACGGAGGACACCCTAAAGTCGGAATATGGCAGCGCCGCTGAGGTTGCCTGTATTGGTCCGGCCGGAGAAAAGCTCTCCCGTGTCGCCTGCATTATCACCCGTAAAGGAGATGCCGCCGCACGCTCGGGGCTGGGAGCGGTGATGGGTTCGAAGAAACTGAAGGCGGTGGTTGCCATGGGCGACCAGAAAGTGCCCCTGGCCGATAGCGAAGCTGCCGACAGGCTGAGAAAAGAGCACTGGGAATATTTAAAGATGGGGATGGGTGGCGGAATGAACATGTACGGCACCTCCGGGCATGGAGATACATCAGCCCTGAGCGGTGATACCCCTATTAAAAACTGGGGAGGCATCGGGGTTATCGAACTGCCTGATGTCACCGGTCTCAACAAAGATAAGATGATTGCCAACCTGGACCACCGGACAGGCTGCTGGCAATGCCTGGCGGCCTGCAAGGCTGTCCTTAAAAACGGCATCCAGTATCCCTATCCAGCCGGGACTAAAAGACTGGAGTACGAAACTATTGGTGCTTTTGGGGCGAATTGTAAGAACACTAATGCCGAGTCCATAATTATGGCCAGTCATCTCTGCAACAGCTACGGCATGGATACCATATCCGCCGGAAGCATCATCGCCTTCGCTCTGGAACTTTATGAGCACGGCATTATCACTAAAAAGGATACCGGTGGCATCAACCTCAAATGGGGTGATCCCGATGCCCTCGTCGCCATGACGGAGAAGCTGGTAAAACGCGAAGCAATCGGAGATATCCTCGCCGAGGGAGTTAAAAACGCTGCTGAGAAAATCGGCAAAGGCGCCGAGCAATACGCCGTACATATCGGCGGGCAGGAGCTGGGCATGCACGACCCCAAGCTCGGCGGGCGCCCCTTTCAATTCCCCCGCCACCCGACGGGTACCGTGTACAAGATGGATGCCACACCGGGCCGCCATACCGGAGCATTCGGGCCTGACGGCTTTGAAAGGCACCTCAATAACTCCATGGGCACCTGTCTATTCTTGTTCCTTTCTCCTTTGCCTAAAGACCCAACAACACCCCTCCCCTTCGCCGCCAGCATGATGAAGGCCGTGACCGGCTGGGACCGTTCTCTGGATGAGTTGCTTGAAGCCGGTGAAAGGATTGGTACTATGCGGCATGTCTTTACCCTCCGCGAAGGCATCAATCCCCGGGAGCGCTTCGTGCATAACAGGATAATCGGGCGGCCACCGCAGAAAGATGGCCCGCTAGCCGGCGTATCGCTGGATATCGAGGAGGAAACTGCCTGGAACCTGGGTGCCCTGGACTGGGACCGGGTGACGACCAAACCCAGCCGGAAGAAACTGTTAAAACTAGGACTGGATGACGTGGCAGCAGATCTCTGGCCGCCGCCAGTGGCTCCTGGGTTCGATCCGTCGAGATGATAAGAACCGACTCGTAACATAAGCGGGTATCACCAGAGTTAAAAATACGGGGATATAGTCCATTGCCAAAAGGGGGTTAGCGTGCCAAAAGGGATAATTGTTTACCTCTCCTACACCGGAAACACCAGGCAGATTGCCCGGGCAATATACAGAGGTATGAATCCGCTCATGGACAGGTGCGGTATCGTCAAGCTGCGCCAGACCAACCCGGCGGACCTGGTGGGTTATGACCTGATAGGTATCGGCAGCCCGGTGCGGCTTGGCAAAATGCCCGTCGAGCTCAAGGATTTTATCGTAAAAATGGATTCGCTGCAAGGAACGCACTGCTTCGTTTTCAATACCCATGCGGCACTGCCGGTCGGTTTCATGAGAGAGTGCGTGACCGCTTTGAAAGATAAAGGACTGGTCGTTATCGGTTTTAAAAACTGGTACAGCGCCGTATATCTCCCCTATGTTCCCAAGCCATATTTCACCGATGGTCATCCGGATGAAATCGACCTCAAAGAAGCCGAGCAATTCGGGCGGGAAATGGTGCTATACAGTCGCAAAATACATCAAGGCGAGAGCGACCTAATCCAGCGCCTGCCTGAAGGTAAAGAGTACGATAGGATTTACGGCGCTCAAATGACGGGCGCCCTACCCGTGGATGTGATGAAAGCACGCGCCCAGGGATTCAGCATAAACATGGAAAAGTGCACCCGCTGCAACTATTGCGTGGAACTCTGCCCCACGAACAGTATCGATTTCTCGGTAAACCCGCCTGTTTTTAAGAGATGCGACCAGTGCTGGATGTGCGAGCAGACCTGCCCGGAGGGCGCTATATCATTCAACTACCCGCCGCTCCTCAAATCCCACAACGTTATCGTGGAGCAGAGGTTTGTCCCGGCCCTCAAGCTCGCGGAAGAACTAGGCCGTTTCCGGCCGTTGGTGAAGCCTGAAGACATAGGGTGGGAGACACCTCTATTTATTACTAACAAGCCGCCGCGTTTTAAAATTATGCAATAACCCGAGGGCTTTATTCACGTTGAACTAATGATATCGCCTTCAAAAAAATACCCAATAAGAGAAGGGAGATGTTATATGGCTAAAGAAAACTTGGAGCAGAAAGTTAAAGACCTGGAGGCAAAGCTTACGGCCGTAACCGATATACAGGAGATAGAAAAACTGCAGAGGATATACGGTTTTTACCTGGATAACCGTATGTGGGATGACGTTGTGGATTTATTTTCCGATAATACCGAATCGCTGGAGATAAGCGATAGCGGCGTGTACCTGGGGAAAGCCGGGGTGAGGAGATTTTTCAAGGAATTCATGGGGAGAGGCGGCTTGCCGCCCATGCCCGGAGCCCTAGGGACACACATGCAGCACCAGGGAGTAGTCAACCTAGACCCGGGGGGTGTTACCGCCAAGGGAAGATGGCAATGCGTCATCTGGCTGGCTACGTCCCTGAATAATAAGCTATCGGCAGGGCTGGGTCACGGCGTCTACGAGGATGAATACATTAAAGAAAATAAAACATGGAAATTCAAAAAAATGCATTTCTACTTGGTGTTCCGGACCCTGCTGGATGAAGGATGGGTGAAGACACCGGTGGTGCTTTCCATGGCTAAGGGAAGCGCTGATTTACCCACTACCGTCTATAAACCTTACCCGTCCGGTTATGTTATCCCCTTCCACTTTAAGAACCCCGTAACCGGGAAGTAGAGAGGAGAGAAAAAATGACAGAGACCAAATATGGGAAGTATATTATTTCCAAACCTAAGATAGTAACACAGCTGGCGCATCACTCCAAGGAAGCCGCTTACCCCTGGAAGTTCCCGGCAGAAGTGTACCTGGATGGTGACATGGTGCCAGGATGCCCGGTATGGTTCGATATTAACTGGATTTTCGATACACACCTACCATCCGTTCCCGACTGGATTAAACCGCATAAACACGACCAGAATGAAATCCTTCTTTTTGTTGCCACAAACTCGGAAGGTAAACTGGGCGGAGAAATTGAGATATCAATAGGCAAGGGAAAGGACAGGGAAAAGCACACTTTCAGCCACACAACCGCCGTTTTCATCCCGGCGGGAATAACACACTGCCCGATTGTCTATAAAAGCGTCGATAAGAAAAAACCGCAAATGATGATGGCTTTACTATTCAATCCGGATTACACTTAACCGAGTTTCCTGGCTTAACCCGTGTGCCAAGTTTTAATAGCAGGGTACGAGGTTCTGTTTGCTTTTAGTTGTGCAAGAATACCTCGTAACCTCACTCCCTTTTGTAACCTCACCCCCTAACCTCCTCTCCAACCAGCTATATTGAACCAAGTCCATGAAGAACTGGTCGGAGTGGGGGAAACCAGAAGAGAGGGGGCTGCGCTCCCTCTAGCCGCGCACTCCCCTATTATAATGGGGAGAGAGAAAATTTAACGAGACGGTTATATGCGGCGAGGGGTACGTTAGAATATCAGACAAATGCGAATAGCACCAGTTACGATAAGCAGATTTTAAAAAAGAGCCTGCTTGCCTATTCTAACTATAAAGTTATTCCTCCCGCCGTTAATCCGGGTAGGCGGCGATAGCGTCTACTTCAACCTTGAAATTTTTGGAGGCAAGCCCCTCTACGACAGCCAGGGTTCCGGTGCTGGGCTTTTCTTTTAAACCGGGCGCATATTTATAGCATTCATCATGGAACTTGCGAATCACCTTAACCGGGTCGGCGGCACCTTTTTTCATGTAAATGGTATGCTTTACCATGGCGCCGATATTTA
>Ga0105106_10000442_pt1 | contig 29086 bp, 28 predicted proteins | sample PPLLaktember2015_5_FD_79109 | JGI IMG/M metagenome (GOLD analysis project Ga0105106, IMG submission 79109) | Freshwater sediment microbial communities from Prairie Pothole Lake near Jamestown, North Dakota, USA - PPLs Lake P8 Core (1) Depth... | ecosystem: Environmental > Aquatic > Freshwater >...
AGCGAGGCGAGGTCGCCCGGTTCGCGCGGAATCAGCACGGGAGTGGCCGGCACTTCGTCTGCAATCCACAGCGTGTCTTCGCGCAGGCTGAGCAGGTAGTCGGCGCCGGCCTTGCCGCCGCGCACCAGCTCGTCCGGCTCGAGGGAGTCCACGCTCACCTTGAACCCGAGCGACTTGAGGTGCGCGACGCTCTCAGCGAGGTGCGGGAAAGGCGTCTCCGGCAGGCAGCCGAGGTCGATGACGTCGGCGCCGCTGGCGGCCAGCTCGCGGGCGCGGGCCTCGATACCGGCGACGGAGAGATGCGGCGCTTCCACGATCTCGGCGAAGACCAGGGTGTCGTAGCGCGACAGGTCGCGTGCCGCCGCGCTCTTGCCGAAGAACTGCGGCAGATCCACCAGCTCTTCCGGCCCGCGCAATACCGGCACGCCGAAGCGTGCCGCGAGTCGCTCGAGGTCGCCGCGGCAGCGTCCTGGCACGAGGATGCGGTCCGCACCCATGGCGTCCGGCAGCCGCCGCTCGATCATGTCGGCTGTCATCAGCGCCGCCACGCTCAAGCCGAGCTGTTGCACCGTCCAGGTGAACGGGGTGGGGTCCATGGATTCGAGCACCCGCGTGAGGTTCTTCTCCGCGAGCTTTCCGGTGAGGAAAAGCAGGTGCTCGTGCTTCTCGTTCGTCATCGCTGCGTGGAGGCGGGCAGGAAGAAAATCTTCACCACGGAGGACACGGTGGACACGGAGGAAAACCGGTACGCGGATAGCAAGGAGCCGGCAAGAGCCAGGTCAGGCCTCGCGCGGCGTCATCGTCAGGGCACGGACTCCGACGCTTCTTTACGCAGTCGATCTTGTTTTCCTCCGTGTCCACCGTGTCCTCCGTGGTTCAGGTCTTTTTGGGTTCGCGACCTCACCCAGGTGTCCTCGCTGGGTCGAGCGGACGCACGCCGACCTCCGCCAGCCGCGCCTCCAGGGCAGCGCGCAGGTCGTCGAAAGTCTCCACCACGCTCACCAGCGGAAAAGCCTTCAGGCGCTGAGTGTTCTCCAGATCGACGGGGCGGGGATAGACCGTGACCCACTCGCGCGGCGCCTCGGTTTCCATCTGCGGCGCGGTGTCGCAGGCGAACACGATGGAGGGGACGCGGCACTTGCCGGCCTGCGCGAAGATGTTGCTCACCAGCGTGTCGGAGATGCCGTAGATGCACTTCGCGACGGTGTTCGAGGTGGCCGGCGCGACCACTACCGTGTGGTAGTGGCCGTGGTAGAAGAGACCCACGGGAGCCGCGCTCGCGGTGTTGTCGCGGAACACGCGAAAGTCCTCGCGGATGTCGCCGAGCTGGTGGCCGTACATGTGCAGGACTTCCTCGGCGGCCTTGGTGAGGAAGACGTCGACGTCGGGCAGGCTGCGCGCGAGCTCCAGGCATTCCTGCAGGAAATGGCCGGAGCCGGTGAGTCCCCAGGCGAGCCGGGGTCGTTCGGGCTTCTCCATGTCCCCGAGAATACACCAGCGGCCGAAGCCACAGGGAGGAGGGGGCGGTTCTCACCCGGTCCTCTGAAGGCGCGAGGCAGCGCACCCGACGCCCCGGGTTTGCGTGACTCAGCTGCGGTCGAGTCCGTCGGAGGCCAGGTACCCGCCATCGACCGGGATGCAGATCCCGCTTACGTGGTCAGAGGCTGCCGACGCGAGGTAGATGCACGCACCGACCAGCTCGGAGGTCTCACCCAGCCGACCCGATGGTGTGCGGCGGTTGATCGCCTGCTCCAGCGATGTGCCGCGCAGCTCGCCGGTCATCTCGGTGAAGAAATAGCCCGGCGCGATCGCGTTGACCTGTACGCCCAGCGGGGCCAGCTCGACCGCATTGACGCGTGTCAGGCCGATCACTCCGTGCTTGGAGGCCGTGTAGGCTACCTGCAGTCCCTTGCTGGGCGCCGTCAGCCCGTACACCGAGGCGATGTTGATGATCTTGCCGCTGCGCTGCGCCGTCATCCGGCGCGCTGCATGCTTCGTGCACAGGAACGGGCCAGTCAGGTTGATCGCCATCACCCGGTCCCACTCGCTGCGCGCGAGCTCCATCACCGACTTGCGGTTGACGTCGCCGGCGTTGTTGACCAGGATGTCGAGGCGGCCGAACCGCTCGACCACGCCATGCACCACGCGCTCGACCGAGGCCTCGTCGCAGACGTCGAGCTCGAACGCGGCCGCGTTGCGGCCATCGCCGCCCAGCTCGGCCAGCACCGCTGCGTTGCGCTCAGTGCGGCGAGCGCCGATCGCCACCTTCGCGCCGGCCTCGCGTAACGCCAGCGCCAGCGTGCGGCCGATGCCGCCATTGCCGCCGGTCACCAGCGCGACGCGGCCTTCGAGCGAGAACAGATCGGAACCCATCGCCAGGCCTCAGAAGAACGCCATCGTGCGGATCTCGATGCTCTCGCGCGTCGGCGCGTCGGGGGGCGTGGCCGGGTCGTCGAACGCGCTGTGGCCGAGGAAGCGCGCGCGGCCGTCCGTTTCGGACTCGTAGGTCTTGAGCAGCAGCACGTTTTCGGGCGTCATGTTCGGGAAGTACCACCAGCGGTGCGCGCTGGAATGGCGCATCACGAAGATCTCGCCGGTGCGTTCGCGATAGCGCAGGACCATCTTGAGCATGTCTTCCGGTTGAGCCGACGTGACATCGCACATCGCCAGCGGCTTCTCTTCGACGCGGCGCTTGAGCGGCTTCCAGAAGTTGTAGAAGGCGACGCGGCGCGCGAGCAGGGCGTCGGCTTCGTCGGGAAGCAGCTGGCGCACGCGCAGCGGGCCGGACACCGGCGTGTAGTCGCAGTGCACGACCATCACCGGCGCGCGCTGCGTCGTGGTGTGCTCGGCGGTCTGCTGCTGCTCGTTGACTTTCGAGCGGATGGTGTGATCGAACACGATCACGCGGCGCGCGCCGACCGCGCGGCGCACGAACTCCGCCACCGGCGTGTAGAAGTGGCTGCGCACCGCCTCGTCGTCGTCGAAGCGCTCGAAGTCATGGTGGAATTCCTTCAGCGCGAAGCCTTCGCGGTCGAGCGAGAAGGCGCCGGCGCGCGACCACCCGTCGTGGACCAGCATCTCCTGGGGATCGTCGCCGGGCGGGTGGGCGACCGTGCCGGGAGGCGGTTCGTAGAAGTAGATCTCCGGGACTGCGCCGCTGTCGCGCGTGTAGTTGAAGGTGGCGCGGGTGGGGTTGTCGCGTACCATGATGGCGGATCGTCGTGCAATGATCGGGTCGTGGAGCCGGCCGGCGCGGACGAGCCGGCCGCAACAACGCTTGCTCAGTTCGCCTTGAGCCCCAGCACCGATGCCACGTCGGTCGCCTTCCAGCACGGCAGCTGCTCGACGCCTTCGGTCATCCAGCGGCGCAGATTCGGATGATCATCGAGCGGCAGCTTCTGGTACGGGTGCAGGTGCATCGGGGCGGCCACCGCGATGTCGGCCAGGGTCACCCGGTCGCCGCATAACCAGCGCCGGTTGGCCAGACGCTCATCGAGGATGTTGGCCAGCCGGTGCCAGTTCGGCGTTTCCTTGTCGGTCACCGCCTGGTCGGGTTCGGCCTTCAGCAACGGCTTGACCACGTTCTCGACCAGGAATACGTAGCAGCTCGGGAACCAGGTTGCTGCCTCCCACAGATGCCAGCGGTGAATGTCGGCGCGCACCTTCGGGTCGCGTGGATAGTAGGCGAAAGCCTCGTTCTTGTCGGCCGCGTACTGCAGGATCGCATTGGACTCCCACAGCGTCAGGTCGCCGTCGACCAGGGCGGGGAGCGCGCCATTGGGGTTGATCGCCAGGTACTCGGGCGCTTTCTGACCGCCGCTGAAGTAGTCGACGTGCGACTTCTCGAAGCTCACGCCCATCAGGCCGAAGCCTGCGGCGACCTTGCGGCAGTTGACGGTGATCGGATCGTAGTAGAGCTTCATGGCGCCTCCCTTCGCTGGGTTGCACATCGGAACTGAACCATACCACAGGTCCTTCCGCGCAGACGCCAGGCGGGGCAGCGCCGAGCGCTCGCTGCCCCCTGAAGCCGGGCCGCCTGCTACTTCAGCGCCTGCACCTTCGCGCGCGTGATCGCGCCGTCGGAGCGGCCCTTGAGATAGGCATACAGGTTGTCCAGATTGCTCATCACCTTTTCACTGGCGCTGAAGGCGGGCATGCCCTTCTCCAGACGACCGTCGGCAATGGTCTTCTTGAAATCTGCCTTGCTCAGCACCTTCAGGCTCTCGAGCAGCGAGGGCCCGACCATCCCCTCCTGGTTGGCGCCGTGACAGCGGTCACAGGCGGCTGCCCGCCAAGTGCGGAAGCCCTCCATCGTGTTCTCGTCCACCTTGATGCCGTCGACCACCGTGTACAAGTCCGTCTGCACCCGGTCCTCCGCGAACGCCGGCGCGCTTGCCGCCAGCAGCGGCACCGCCAGCCAATACCAACTTCTCATCTTGATCTGCTCTCCAGCTTGAAAAAAATGGCATCCCGGCCGGAGCCGGGATGCCAGTCAATTAGCGGTTGCCTGCCTCAGGGCAGTGCGAAGACCGTCAGTTGTCCACCGAGATCGGTGTACTCGCGCAGCTCTTTGTAGCCGCCTACCGCGCCCAGACCGTCGGTGTCCTTCTCCAGACCCGCCGCCATGCCGATGCCGGCCCAGCCGCCGATCCCCGAGAATACGCCGACGTACTGCTTGCCGGCGAACTGATAGGTGAACACGTTGCCGATGATCCCGGACGGGGTGCGGAACTTCCACAGCTCCTTGCCGGTGTTGATGTCCACCGCCTTGAGGTAGCCTTCCAGCGTGCCGTAGAAGACGATATCACCCGCCGTCGTCAGCGCGCCGCTCCACACCGAGAACTTCTCGGGCTTGGACCACACGATCTTGCCCGTGCCTGCGTCCCACGCGATGAAGTTGCCCATCCCGCCGTGGCTGCCCGGCGCCGGATACATGGACAGCGTCGCACCGACGTAGGGCTGGCCGGCCACGTACTCGACCTCGAACGGCTCGTAGTCCATGCACACGTGGTTGGTCGGCACGTAGAACAGCTTGGTGCCCGGGTGGAACGCCGCCGGCTGCTGGTCCTTCGAGCCCAGAGCTGCCGGGCAGATGCCTTTGGTGTTCACGTCCGGTCCGTTCTGCGCGGTGCTGTACTTCGCGACCACTTGCGGGCGTCCGGTGCGCATGTCGACATGCGTGGCCCAGTTCACCGCCGGATCGTACTTCTCGGCCACCAGCAACTCGCCTGTTGCGCGGTCGAGCGTGTAGCCGAAGCCGTTGCGGTCGAAGTGCACGAGCGAGCGGTGGTACTTGCCCTTGACGTTCAGGTCCGCGAGGATCATCTCGTTGATGCCGTCGAAGTCCCACTCGTCGTACGGGGTCATCTGATACACCCACGCGACCTTGCCGGTGTCGACGTCGCGGCCCCAGATGCTCATGGACCACTTGTTGTCGCCGGGCCGCTGCGCCGGGTTCCAGGTGCTGGGGTTGCCGGTGCCGTAGTACATCATGTTCAGGTCCGGGTCGTAGCTGAACCAGCCCCAGGTGGTGCCGCCGCCGATCTTCCACTGATCGCCCTGCCAGGTCTTCAGGCTCGAGTCCGCTCCGACCGGCTGCATCTTGCCGTCGGCCCAGGTCATGGTGGTCTGCGGGTCGATCAGCATCTCGGCGTCCGGCCCGGTGCTGTAGCCCCGCCACACCATCTGGCCGGTGTTCATGTCGTAGGCCGAGATGTAGCCGCGCACGCCCCATTCCCCGCCGCTGATGCCCGTGATCACCTTGTCTTTGAACACGTGCGGCGCGTTGGTGTTCACCGCCCCCAGCTTCGGATCGCCGTTCTTGACGCTCCAGACGACGGTGCCTTTGTTCGCATCCAGCGCGACCAGCATGCTGTCGGCCTGCTGCAAGAAGATCTTGCCGCCGGCGTAGGCCAGTCCGCGGTTGACCGTGTCGCAGCACATCTGCGGAATCACCGCCGGGTCCTGCTTCGGCGCGTACTTCCACTTGATCTTCTGCGTGGCCAGGTCGATGGCGAACACGTTATTGGGGAACGGCGTATGCAGGTACATGGTGTTGCCGATCACGAGCGGCGAGCCTTCGTGGCCCCGCAGCACGCCGGTCGAGAACATCCAGGCGACCTGCAGCTTGTTGACGTTGCTCTTGTTCACCTGCTTGAGCTGGCTGTAGCGGGTATTGGCGAAGTCGCCCGCCTGCATGGCCCAGTTCTTCGGGTCTGCACTTAGGCGTGCCAGCTCGTCGTTCGCCACAGCCGAGCCGGCGAAGGCGCCGGCTGCTGCGACCGACAGTGCCAACAGCTTGGAAGTGATCTTCACGATTTGCTCCTCCTAGTTACGTTACCTGTTCTGATTGCATGGCAGTACTCGGCGCATCCCTGCCCGGTCGGCAGGAACGCGCTGGCGCAGAATTAGAAAAAGGATTCGGCGCCGGAACGTTGATCGTGCTGCCTGGCTCCTGTATCCGCTGGGCAGGGCGCGTACGGTCGCGCCCTTCTGGCCAGGCTGGCGCACATAAAAGCCGGCGCCCACGGGTCGGCAGCTTTGGCCCGTGTCGGGCCGCGTGCCGGGAGCAGAAGTGTTGACGGCCGTCTTGAGGGGGCCGCTCCAGGTGTTCCTTCGCCACCCAAATTGTCAACCTACAGTCGGCGAAACGTCAAGGAATCCCTTGCGTTCCGGCTTGTTTGCAGTGCAGCAAAACGCCTCATGGGGACGCCCCCAACGATGCCCATGGTGCCAGCGATGCTGCTTCGCAGGGCATGCGTGGTCCTGGGCCCGCAGGCAAACCACAACCAGTAGTATCCTCGTGCAATGATTTACCGAACATCTTGTGTTCTTGACTGTTGCAGCGTGCTAGACTTCTGCAACCGCAGGGTCGCGCAATGGCCGAAGAAAGCGATCTCGAACGAACAGAACCAGCGTCACAGAGACGTCTAGAGCAGGCTCGCGAGCGGGGCCAGGTGCCGCGCTCGCCGGAACTTTCCACCTTTGCCGTGCTGCTGGCCGCGGGCGGCGGCATGATCATGATGGGCAGCGCGCTGGTGGACAGCCTGGAAAAGATCATGCGCGCCGGCCTTACCCTGGATCGCGCCAGCGCCTTCGATACGGCGAGCATGACAGTGCGGCTCTACGAGGGGGCCGCGGCTGCTCTGGTCGGCTTCTCGCCCCTTTTCCTGCTGCTGATCCTGGTCGCCATCCTCGCCCCGATGCTGGTGAGCGGGTGGCTGTTCACCTTCCAGGCGCTGCAGCCGGACCTCTCCCGCCTCAACCCGCTGAACGGCCTCAAGCGCATCCTCTCCTGGCACGGCGCCATCGAGCTCGGCAAGGCGCTGCTGAAGACTCTCGTCGTCGGCGGGGTCGCGGCGTGGGTGGTCTGGGCCGAGCGGGCCGAGATCGTTTCGCTGATCGCCGAGCCGGTCGGGCCAGGGCTGGCGCATCTGGCCGGCCTGCTTGGCCGCACCTTCCTTGCCATCGCCGGAGCCTTCGCCCTCATCGTGGCGGTGGACGTACCGTTCCAGATCTGGGACCACCATCGCCAGCTGCGCATGACCAAAGAGGAGATGCGCCAGGAACTGAAGGAGACCGAGGGCGATCCGCAGATCAAGGCCCGTATCCGCAGCCTGCAGCGCGAGGTGGCGCGCCGCCGCATGATGGCGGAGGTACCGAAGGCGGACGTGGTGGTCACCAACCCCGACCACTACGCGGTGGCGCTGCGCTATGCGGAGAGCACCATGCGCGCTCCCCGGGTGGTGGCGAAGGGCTCGCTCCTGGTGGCCGAGCGCATTGTCGCGCTCGCCCGCGACAACGGCGTTCCGGTGCTGCGCGCACCGCCGCTGGCGCGGGCCCTGTTCGCGCACGCAGAGGTCGGGCAGGAGATCCCCGGCGCGCTCTACAACGCTGTGGCCGAGGTGCTCGCCTGGGTGTACCAGCTGCGCCGCTTCGAAGCCGGCGAGGGCGAGCGCCCTGCGGAGCCTGCGGCGCTGCCGGTGCCCGCCGGACTCGACCCGGGGCCAGCAACTGCCTGAACCACAGAGGCACAGAGGCGCAGAGAACACCCGAAAATGGCTGCCGATACCGCAAGGGAGCAGTTCGCCTCGATCGGTAAGCTGGTCAGGACAGGCCGCACACCGAATACGCATCTGTCGGTGTTCTCTGTGCCTCTGTGGTGAGGCTCTGAAGTAGATGGCTGAAGCGCAAGCAACCGAACTCGCCCGCCCCCCGCTGCGCCAGATGGCCGCGCCGATCCTCATCGTCATGATCCTGGCGATGATGGTCCTGCCGCTGCCGACCATCGCGCTGGATCTGCTGTTCACCTTCAACATCGCGATGTCCATGCTGGTGCTGCTGATGGCGCTGTATGTGCTGAAGCCGCTGGACTTCTCGCTGTTCCCCACGGTGCTGCTGATCACCACGCTGCTGCGGCTGTCGCTCAACGTGGCGTCGACGCGGGTGGTGCTGCTCAACGGCCACACCGGCCCGGACGCGGCGGGCAAGGTGATCGAGGCCTTCGGCCACTTCCTGGTGGGCAACAACTACGTGGTCGGGATCATCGTGTTCGTCGTGCTGGTGATCATCAACTTCGTGGTGATCACCAAGGGCGCGGGCCGGATCGCCGAAGTGGCGGCGCGCTTCACGCTGGATGCGATGCCGGGCAAGCAGATGGCAATCGACGCGGACCTCAACGCCGGCCTGATCGGCGAGGCGGATGCGCGGCGGCGCCGGTCGGAGGTGGCCAAGGAAGCCGAGTTCTACGGCGCGATGGACGGCGCCAGCAAGTTCGTTCGCGGGGACGCCATCGCGGGCATCATCATCGTGCTGATCAATATCGTCGGCGGCCTGACCGTGGGCATGACGCAGCACGGGCTGGACATCGCCACCGCCGCGCAGAACTACACGCTGCTCACGGTGGGCGACGGCCTGGTCGCGCAGGTGCCGGCGCTTGTCATCTCCACCGCGGCCGGCATCCTGGTCACTCGGGTATCCGCGGAGCAGGACCTCAACCAGCAGTTGCTGGACCAGCTGGGCGGCCGTCCCCAGGTGCTCTACATAGTCGCCTCCATCATCGGCTTCCTCGGTCTGATCCCGGGCATGCCGCACTTCGCCTTCCTGCTCATCGCGGCGGCGGTGGCCGGTCTGGCCTACTGGATCGAGCAGCGTGCCCGCGCGCCGCAGCCGGTGGAAGCGCCGCTGCCCGAGGTCAAGCCGCCCGAGCCGCAGGAGGTGTCGTGGCAGGACGTGGTGCCGATCGACGCGCTCGGCCTGGAGGTGGGCTATCGGCTGATTCCCCTGGTGGACCGCGCTCAGGACGGCGAGCTGCTGCGGCGCATCCGCGGGCTGCGCAAGAAATTCGCCTCCGACATGGGCTTCCTGGTCCCCGCCGTGCACATCCGCGACAATCTGGAGCTGCGCCCGAATGCCTATCGCATCACGCTCAAGGGCGTGGAGGCGGGCAGCGGCGAAGTCTTCCCGGGGATGTACATGGCGATCAACCCCGGCCGCGTTCTGGGTCCGCTGCAAGGCCAGACCACGCGCGACCCGGCTTTCGGCCTCCCTGCAGTGTGGATCGAGGCGGGCGCGCGCGAGAACGCCCAGGCCATGGGCTACACCGTGGTGGACGCCAGCACCGTGGTGGCGACGCACCTGTCCAGCGTGATCCAAGCGCATGCAGCCGAGCTGCTCGGGCGCGAGGAGACGCAGGCCCTGCTCGACCATCTGGCCAAGGACGCACCCAAGCTGGTCGAGGACGTCGTTCCCAAGCTGGTGGCGATGTCCGTTGTCCAGAAGGTCCTGCAGAACCTGCTCGCCGAAGGCGTGCACATCCGCGACATGCGCACGATCCTCGAGTCCCTCGCCGAGCATGCCCCGCGCACCCAGGATCCCGATGAGCTCACCGCCGCCGTGCGGGTGGCGCTTTCGCGCGCGATCCTGCAGCAGATCTCCGGCAGCGCCCGCGAGCTGGAAGTGTTCACGCTGGAGCCGCAGATCGAGCAGATGCTCGTCCAGGCAAGCGCCACGCGCGGAGCCGAGGGGCCGGGGCTCGAGCCGGGCCTCGCCGAGCGGCTGATGCGGCAGGCGAGCCAGCTCGCGCAGTCTCGCGAGCAGCTCGGGCAGCCTGCAGTGCTACTGGTGCCCCCGGCGCTGCGAAATCTGATGGCGCGTTTCCTGCGCCGCGCCGCGCCGCAGCTGAAGGTCCTGTCGCAGGCCGAGATCCCGGACAACCGCAGCATCAAGGTCGTGGCGGTGCTGGGCGGGGCCGGGGCGCGCGCGTGATGAACGGCTAGCGAAATGCGCGTCCAGAAGTTCTATGCCGATACGCCCCGCGAAGCGCTGCAGCTTGTGCGCCGCGCGCTGGGTCCCGAAGCGATGATCCTGTCCAACCGGCGTACTGCACAGGGGGTGGAGATCATGGCGGTGCGGGCGGACGAGGTCGAGAGCGTTACGGCGGCGGTGGCGCCGCCGCGAGTCAAGGCGCGCGGCCCGGCGCAGCCCCGCGCAGAGCCGCGGCCACCGACGCTGCGTGCGGCTGTGGGTGCCCCGGCTGTTGCCGCGGCGCCGCCGGCATCGTCCGAGCCGGTGCCCGGTTATGAGCTGGTCCACGAGGTGCGGCTGCTGCGCTCGCTCGTCGAGGGGCAGCTGGCCGGGTTCGCTTTCAACGATCTCAAGCGGCGCGATGCGGCCAAGGCCGACGTGCTGGCCCGTCTGCTGTCGGCCGGCTTCCGTGCGCCGCTCGCGCGCGAGCTGGTCGCCGCGCTGCCCGACGGTCTGGATGCACCCCGGGCGGTGCGTTTGACCAAGAACACACTGCAACGCCGGTTGCCGTTGTCAGCGGGCCCGGGGACCCTGGTCGAGCAGGGCGGGATGTTCGCGCTGGTCGGGCCCACCGGTGTGGGCAAGACGACCACGGTGGCCAAGCTCGCTGCCGAATGCGCCCTGAAGCGCGGGCCGGGGTCGCTCGCCCTGGTCACGACCGATTCCTACCGGATCGGCGCGGTCGATCAGCTGCGCATCTACGGCAAGATCCTGGGCGTGCCGGTGTTCGCGATTCGCGACGAAGCCGACCTGCGCGCCACGCTGTCCGAGCTGCGCATGCGCCACCTCGTGCTGATCGATACTGTGGGCATGAGCCAGCGCGACCGGCGGCTCGCCGACCAAGTTGCGCTGCTCGCCGGCGGCGGCAGCCGGGTGCGGCGCATTCTGCTGCTGTCCGCGGTCTCCCAGGCGAACGTGCTGGAAGACGTCGCGCGCGCTTATCGCGGCGCGGAGCTGGCCGGCTGCATCCTCACCAAGGTCGACGAGGCGCTCGCGCTCGGTGGCGCCCTCGATGTCCTGATCCGCCATCGCCTCACGCTGCACTACGTCACCAACGGCCAGCGTGTGCCGGAAGACCTCCATCGGCCGAACCCGCTTTATCTGATCGAGCGCGCCTTCCGCGTCGCAGCCGAAGCCCCTGCAGCCGACGAGGTCGAGCTTCCGCTGATGCTTGCGGCGGGAGCGCAGCGTTGACGATCGCACTCGACGGCCTCGCCGACCAGGCCGCGGGATTGCGGCGGCTGCTGCGGCCGGCCGCGCCGCGCGTGCTCGCGTTCTCCTCCGTGCCGGGCGCCGGTCGCAGCGCCCTGTGCGCGAGCCTCGCCGCGTCGCTCGCGCGTGCCGGGCGCCGTGTGTTGGTGCTGGACTGCGCCGACTCGGGGGCGGGAATTCTTCTCGGTGCGCAGAGCCGTCTGGACCTGCTCGACGCTGCACGCGCCCGGTTTGCACCGGCAGAGTTCAGCACGCAGGTCAACGCAGGTTTGGCCGTGGTGCACGCGGGACGCGCGGTTCGTGCACTTGCGCATCTGTCCACGCGAGACGAGGCACGGCTGGCGCGCGTACTAGAGGCGGCCGCCAGCGAGACGGACTGCGTTCTGGTGGACACGCCCGAGCACGACCTCGTCCTGCCGTCGGTGTGTGCCGAGCCCGTGCTCGTGGTGCAACCGAATGCCGACTGCGTGCTGGCAAGCTACCGGCTGCTCAAGCGCGTCGCGCCGATGGCGGCGCGGCGGCCCATGCTGGCCCTGGTCAATCGTGCCAAGCCGGGTGTCCCTTCGATGCGGTTTTTTGGTAACCTTTCCGCCACAGCCAGGCAGTTCCTGGGCATGTCTTTGGAGTTCGCCGGCGAGATCCCCGAGGACGAGAGTCTTCAGCGCGCCTCCAGCCTGAAGCAGCCCGTGGTGGAAATGTTTCCCGGCTCCCCAGCAGCTCGGGCTTTGCGCGGCTGCGCCTTCGGGCTGTTGGGCCGGGATAGTGCAGAAGCGCTCGGCATGGAAGCGTTCGTCGGCCGCCTGACCGCTGCGGCCCGGGCGATCGCGCCGAACCGCGCGCAGGTGTGACACCGATGGCGCGCGCACCGGGCCGACAAGAGCAGCAAATGGGGACATACACGCTGACGGCAGACCAGAGCAAGCTGGTGGAGCAGATGGCTCCGCTGGTGAAGCGCATCGCCTATCACTTCATGGCCCGGCTGCCGGCCAGCGTGCACGTGGACGATCTCATCCAGGCCGGTCTGATGGGCCTGCTGGACGCCGCGCGCAACTTCGACGACACCCAGGGCGCGCAGTTCGAGACCTATGCCATCCAGCGCATCCGCGGCTCGATCCTGGACGAGCTGCGCCAGGCCGACTGGCTGCCGCGCAACGTGCGCAAGAACCTGCGCCGCATAGAGGGCACCATCAGCGCCCTCGAGCAGCGCCTGGGTCGCGCCCCGCGCGAGCAGGAACTGGCCGAGGCACTCGGCGTTCCGATCGACGAGTACCAGCACATGCTGCTGGAATCGCGTGGCTATCAACTCCTGCACTACGAGGACTTCCAGGAGTCGGAGGACAGCGACTTCTTCGACGTGTTCAAGGCGGAGAACCAGGTCGGTCCCCTGGAAGTGCTGGAGGACCAGCGCTTCCGCCGCGCGCTGGTGCAGGCCATCAGTGTGCTGCCCGAGCGCGAGAAGATCGTCATGGGTCTGTACTACGAGCAGGAGATGAACCTCAAGGAGATCGGCGAGGTCCTCGGCGTCTCCGAATCGCGCGTGTGTCAGCTGCACAGCCAGGCAGTGGGCCGGCTGCGCTCGCGGCTGAAGGGGTATACGCAGAAGGGCTAGGCGCGAGCCACGAGGCGCGAGGCTCGAGGTCCCCACTTGGTCTCTAGCCTGCACTCTTCATGAAATCGTCGAGCACTACCCGTAGGGCGCAATAAGCGCAGCGCATCGCGCCGAACGGGCAAGACCCGACGATGCGGCGGGTTACGCTTCGCTGACCCGTCCTGCTCGGAGTCGCCGTCATCCCGAGCTCGACATGAATGATCCAGGCTGGAGCCTCGGGCCTCGCGCCTCGAACCCGCGGCTGCGGGTTCGTCAAGTTCCCCCCTCCTGCGCCGTTAACTGGCCCGATACGGCGAACGCTTTGCCCGGCGCCGTGACTTCCGCGCATTCACTCATCCGGCATGGACCGCATCAGCTTCATCGGGCTCGCGCTGGGCATGGCCGCCATCCTCGGTGGCCAGGTCCTGGAAGGCGGCGACCTGGCGTCGCTGCTGCAGGCGACTGCGCTCGTGATCGTGATCGGCGGCACGCTCGGTGCGGTCATGCTGCAGAGCCCGCCGGCGGTGTTCCTGGCCGGGCTGAGGCTCGCTCCATGGGTGTTTCGTCCGCCACGGACCGACTTCCGTGGCGTACTGGACCGCATGGTCCTGTGGGGTAACACCGCGCGCCGTGGCGGCCTGCTTGCCCTGGAATCGTCCATCGCCGGCGCACCCGACGCTTACACACGCAAGGGGTTGCAGCTACTCGTCGACGGCGCCGAGCCAGCCGTCCTGCGCAGCGCGCTCGAACTGGAGATCGACACCTGGGAGGATTTCCACCACCAGGCCGCGCGCGTGTGGGAGGCGGCCGGCGGCTATGCGCCCACCATCGGCATCATCGGCGCGGTCATGGGCCTGATCCAGGTCATGGAGAACCTCACCGATCCGGCCAAGCTCGGCGCCGGCATCGCTGTGGCCTTCGTTGCCACCATCTACGGAGTGGGCTCCGCCAACCTGGTGTTCCTGCCGGTCGCGAGCAAGCTCAGATCGGTCATTGCCCGCCAGGTGCGGCTGAAGGAGATGGTGATCGACGGTCTCGAAGCGATCGCAAACGGTGAAAACCCGCGCAACATCGAGCTTCGGCTGGAGGGATACATTCAATGACCCGCCGCGCCGGATCGTTTGAGGACATATCCGCGCGGGTTTCGGCGGACACTCATGCCGCCTTTGGCGGCGTTATGTGGGAGCCAAAATCCCCGGAACATAGAGTTGCGCCTCGAGGGAGACATCCAGTGAGGCAAGACCGAAAAGCGTGACAGGGAAGGCGTGACAGAAAATGCGCAGGCGACGGCAGAGCTCCGACGAATCCCACCAGCATGACCGCTGGCTGGTGAGTTATGCGGACTTCATCACGCTGCTGTTCGCCTTCTTCGTGGTGATGTACGCCATCTCCCAGGTGAACGAAGGCAAGTATCGCCTGCTGTCGGACGCGCTGTTGCAGGCCTTCAAGCCGGACGCCGCTCCGCCGAAAGACCCCTCGGCGCCGCCGCGGGGCAGTGCGCCCGGCGACATCGGCGGCGGCGGGCCGGACGGGCAGGCGGATGCGGGAATGCAGGCGATCGCGCGCGACCTGATCAACGCGCTGGATCCGCTGGTGAAGGGCGGGCAGGTGCGCGTCACGGAGAGCGGCCTGGGGGTCGCCGTGGAGATCAACTCCAGCGCGTTGTTCGCCTCGGCCGAGGCCGAACTGGAGGAGGCCGCGGTGGCGGCGCTGGAAAGCATCGCGAACGTGCTGGCGCCCCTGCCCAACGACATCCAAGTCGAGGGGCACACCGACAATACCCCGATCTCGAATCCGCGGTTCCCCTCCAACTGGGAGCTTTCCTCGGCACGCGCAAGCCGGGTGGTGCGGCTGCTCATCGACAGGGGCGTGGCTTCGGTGCGAATGGTGGCGGTCGGCTATGCCGAGACGCGCAACATCTCACCCAACACCACGCCCGAAGGGCGGGCGCAGAACCGCAGGATTACGGTGATGATCCTGCCCAGGAGGCTGCGGAACGTGGGATCGGTGCCGCCGCCTCCCCGCCCCGAGTAGGCTCACGGCTTTACCCAGAACCTCTCACCACGAAGACACGAAGGCACGAAGAAAAGCGGAAGCCTAGCAGGCTGTTGAAAAACCTGCTTCGCGGCGCGGCTCCGGCTTTATCGGTGGCGCACCCGCGCAGCAACTGCTTGATTGAGCGTGACCAGACCTTGGTTAGGCGGCCGGGTCGGAGTGTGATAGTGGCTTTTTCAACACCCTGCCAGAGAAGCGAAGCCGTCGGGGAGTTGTGGGCTGGGGACCGGGTCCGGTGAGTCAAGAAGCGACGAAAGCAGAAATGGGGCGACAGCCAGACCTTGCGGAGCGGCGCAAGTTGCTTGCGCGAGGGGAATCGTAAGGTTCCCACCAACCCGATCTTCTTCGGGTTTTCTTCGTGCCTTCGCGTCTTCGTGGTGAGAGGTAGGCGTTAGCCGGCCGGATCGGCGGCATTACGCCCGGCCCAACTCCCGCTGCCCCGCCGGCAGCTGAGCCTGCCCGTCGGGACCGTAGGTGCTCAGGCTGCGGGCGGCCGACCGGAGGGCCGCAAGGGCGTCCTGATTGTGATTCAGGCGGGCGCCGATCAATCCGCCGTTGCTGTCGTTGAGCGCCCGGGCCGCGGTGGCGGTGTCGAGCAGCTGCTGCCACAGCGCGGCAAGCTCGGGTTTCTGGGCACCGGCGTGGGCGGCGAGCCACTGCGCCATACCGCGTCGATCGGGATCGAGACTGAGAGAGTGGAGATAGCCGGCCCGCAGAGTTGCCAGCGTGTTGAGCAGCTCGATCTGCCGGGACTTGACCTCGGTGAGCTTGAGCAGGGCGTCCACGTCGGCGCGCAGGAGGCATTCCTGCTCGGCCCGCAGGATTTGCTGCAATTCGCGAAAGCCGGAGAGCTCGGCTCGCAGGCCCGAGACGAACGCGCTGCGCTCGGGCGCTGCCTGCTGCATGGACTGGCTCAGACTTTCTGGTTGACGAGGTACTCGCGCACCGTCGCCAGCAGCTTGTCGGCGACCACGTCGGAGTCGATCCGGAAGCGCCCCTCGCTGATGGCCTGCTTGACGGCCTCTACCCGTGCGGCGTCCACCACGCCGATCTCGCTGAGCACCTTCTCGAGCTGCGCGAGCTGGGCCGAAAGCGAGTTGATTTCGACCTTGTCGCGCGCGGGTGCGGCCGGCGCCGCGGCCTGGGCGCCGGACGCCTTCGCCGGGGTGACGTCCTGTACGCCGGTCGGTGAAACGGGCTTGATGGAACCACCACCGTTGATCTTCACGACTATGTCCTTTGTCTCTTTGCAGACTGCCCAGTGTCTCGAGCCGAAATCACGGGATCTGATACTCCTGAGCCCAATTACGGCGAATCCCGCGCTAACTTTAGACGCCGTTTTCCTGACCAAGTTGCGCAGACGCAATGCTAGTCTGGTCTGACGCTGGCAGCAACCAGGGCGTGCTCCCAACACCGGGGCGTGCTCGTGCCCTGCCAAGCGGTTTTCGGCGCAGGACTGGCGGGTTGTCTTCGCTGGCGCCGGACCGCGAGCAGATTCCCGCAATTGCTCGTCAGCGCACCCGCACCATGCCGGGCTCCTGAACCACGCCCGACAGCAGCTTGCCCGAGGCGGAGCGGACCTGTACCGACTCGCCGATGGCGGCATTGCCCAGTGACTTGCCTTCGGAGCGCACGGTGAACCCGTCGCCCTGGAAGATGATCACCACTTGCTGGCCTGCAGTTACTGCCAGCGGTGCGCGCAGCATATCCTCGCGCAGCGTGAACCCGGCAGGGAACGCGGCGTTGGTGCTCTTTCCGACGGCCTGGTTCAGGCCGGTGAGGACATCGCCCGGCAGCTGGGTCAGCTCCGCCCCCTCCAGCCGCACATCGTCAGGCCCGAGGACCTGGCCGCGCCGCACGGGACGAGTGGTGACAACGACGTCGGCCGTCACCTTGATCACCACCGGGACGTACACTGTCCATCTCTCCGGTTTCAAGCAGCGCAAGCCCACGTTGCTGCTTCCCCACAGCTTCGTGCCGGGCGCGAGGAAGGGTTGCAGGCTGTCGCAGCGGGCGAGGCGGGTGCGCGGGTCGAGCGCGGCGGCGGCGACCTGCACCTGGCCGGGCAAATTGGAGGTCTGGCTGCGTGCGTAGGCTTCGGCTGTACGCTGCAGTTCGCCCAGATCCTGTTCCTGCGCCCATGCCGACGGCGGCGCGACTGCTGCGAGGAGGAACGTGGCGGCTAGGCGGACGAAGAGCATCGACTGATCCGGGTTGGGGTGCAGGTTCGGCGGATTCTAGCCCGGATAGCTTCCCGGGCCACCCCTGAACCCGGGGGCGGTGCGGGTGAGTCCGCCCGCGTGGAAGAGCTTCGAGCGCTCCGATCCAGAAACCGTGCCCGCTGGCCTGTCCCCGTTCCCTCGCGCGCGCCGGGCTCAGGTATAAAGTGATGTTTGTCCGGGACGTTAACGAGTTTGATAACAAAGAGCTTGCATGGCCGTCCTCACCAACCCAACGGATCTGGCACGCGAAACGCTGAAGCTGCTCGCGACACGCCGAATTGCGCCGACCCCGGAGAACTATCAGCGCTACTACCACGAGATCGCCGGTACCCGTCCCAGCCGGGAGGGCAGTGACGATCGGACGACCGACACGCTGCGGCAGGCCGCCAAGGCCAACCCTACGCTGGCGCCTCTGGTCCGCCTCGCCCGGCTGCTCGAGGACGGCGATCTGGCGCAGTTCACCGCTCTGCTGGTCGGGCTGGCCAGCGGCCGGGAAGGCGGCGCAAGACACGACTGGGGCGTTCTGCTGCGCGATCTGCTGCGCAGCCTCGACGCGCGCCAGACGGGCACCAGCCTGGCGCGCAAGAAGGAGGGGCTGGAGCGTCTGCTGATCCACTTCGGAACCGACCCGCAGCTGTTCGACAAGGTCCAGAGCCTGATGCGCTCCTGGAGCGAAGTGCCCGAGCCCATCGCAACGGTACTGGAGCTCGACCCCGAGGCACAGCAGGCGGCGGCCCCGGCGCCCGCCCCGGCGCCGGCCCCAGCCCCGATGGAAAGCAACAGGCAGCTCAAGGAGCTGCTCGCCGCGACCCTGGAGATGGCCGTGGCCGTCCGCCTGGAGCGTTTTCCCCTGCTGGCCGACGAAGCCCGCGGCCTGGCGCAGACGGCGCGCGATGCCCGCAGTGCCGACGCCTGGGCCCGGCTCGCGTCCCAGTTGCGCCAGTTCTTCTTCAAGATCGAGGTGCGCGGCGAAACCGACGCCGAACTGCTCGATGCGCTGCTGCGCCTGCTCGGCCTGCTGGTCAACAACATTGCCGAGCTGGTGGAAGACGACAAATGGTTGAGCGGGCAGGTTGCCGTGATCCGCGAGGTCATCAACGAGCCGCTCACCACCGAACGCATCGGCGAAGCCGAACGCAGGTTCAAGGAGGTGGTCTACAAGCAGAGCATGCTCAAGCACAGCCTGCGCGAGGCGAAGTCCACGTTGAAAGACCTGATCGGGCTGTTCGTCACGCGGCTCTCGGAGTTAACCGAAAGCACCACCGAATATCACCAGCGAGTGGAAGGTTACGCGGGGCGCCTGGAGGGTGCCGATGACATCCAGACTCTGAAGACCATCGTCGACGAGCTGATGTCCGACACTCGCAGCATGCAGGTGGACATGACGCGCTATCGCGACGAAATGGTGGAGGCGCGCCGGCAGGCCGAGCACGCCGAGGGAAGGGTGCGCAAGCTGGAGGTGGAGCTCGAGCACGTCAGCGAGCAGGTCAGCCAGGACCAGTTGACCGGCGCGCTCAACCGCCGCGGACTGGACGACGCCATGCAGCGCGAGATGGCTCGTGCGGAGCGCCGCAAGTCGGGGCTGTGCGTGGCGGTGCTCGACCTGGACAACTTCAAGAAGCTCAACGACACCTACGGGCATCAGGCCGGCGACGACGCGCTGGTACACCTGATCAAGGTGGTGCGCAAGACGCTGCGCCCCACCGACACCGTGGCGCGCTATGGCGGCGAGGAGTTCATCATCCTGTTCAGCGAGACCGACCTCGAGCAGGCCGTGTCGGTCATGCGCCGACTGCAACGCGAGCTCACCAAACGCTTCTTCCTGCACCACAACGAGCGCCTGCTTATCACGTTCAGCGCTGGCGTGGCGATGCTCGCCCCGGGCGAATCGCAGGAAGCGGTGTTCGCGCGCGCTGACAAGGCCATGTACCAGGCCAAGGTGCAGGGCAAGAACCGCGTTGTCTCGGCGGAGTAGGGCGAAACCCTAGCTAGCTAGAGAACCTCTCACCAAAAAGGCACGAAGACACGAAGAAAAACGAAGAACAATCTGGAGGTACGTGCAACAACTCTAGTCCCCGCCCTGCAAGCGTTGGCCGCACAAACCTGGTCATATTCGCCTTTCTTCGTGTCTTCGTGGTGAGCGGTAGGTCATAGACCCGCCGGTAATTCTTGCCGCCCGGCAAGCCGAGACCTCGCAGCGAGGTCTTGCCGGCCGCAACCCTCAAGGTGCAACCCGTTGAGGCCGTAAGGAATAAGGCCTTCCACGGGGGCGTGGCACGCTAGCTGCAAACGCCCGGCCCCAACCGGAACTCTTCAACCATGCTGAACGGACTCGACGCTCATCTGGCAGCACCGCTTCAGGCCCTGAACCTGCGCGCTCATCGCAGCGAGGTGCTGGCCTCGAACATCGCCAATGCCGACACGCCCAACTACAAGGCGCGCGACTTCGATTTCGCCGCGGCGTTGAGCGGGGCCATCGGCGCGACGCAGGGCCTGGCGCTCGCACGCACCTCGGTGCGCCATCTGAGCGGCGCAGCCGGGCTCGCGTTGGGTGTCGCGCTGCAATACCGCGTCCCGATACAGCCCAGCATCGACGGGAACACGGTCGAGATGGACACCGAGCTGGCCCAGTTCTCCGACAATGCGCTACGCATGCAGGCCGATCTCGCTTTCATGAGCGACCGTATCCGCAGCCTCCTCACGGCGATACAAGGGCAGTAAATGCCTGTGCTTACGCCTCGCGCCTGAAATGTCCTTGCTGAACGTCTTCGATATCGCCAGCTCCGCACTGTCCGCGCAGTCGCAGCGGCTCAACGTAGTGGCCAGCAACCTGGCCAATGCGGAGAGCGCCACCACCGCCGGAGGCACGCCGTACAAGGCGCGCCAGGTGGTGTTCACCGCCATGCCAGTCCGGCCAGGGACGAGCGGCATGGGCGTGAATGTGACCGCCGTGGTCGAGGATCCCGCGCCGCCGCGACTGGTCTACGACCCGCAGCACCCCATGGCCGACGCCAACGGTTACGTCACCATGCCCAACGTCAACGTGGTCGAGGAGATGACCAACATGATCTCGGCCTCGCGGGCCTACCAGATCAACCTGGATCTGATGAACACAACCAAGAGCCTGCTGTTGAGGACGCTCGTGCTGGGGCAGTGAAGCGTGACCGTGAAACGTAACCGAGAGGCGTGACCGAAGAGCCATGACCGCTGCTGTCAACCCCACTTCCCAGGAAGCCTTCATCGCGACGTTCAACCAGCCGCGCACGGCGGAGTCGAACCGTGCCGAGTCGGTTCAGGACCGCTTCCTGACCCTGCTGGTGACGCAGATGCGCAACCAGGATCCACTGAATCCGCTCGAGAACGCGGAGGTGACTACGCAGCTCGCGCAGATCAGCACGGTGAGCGGCATCGACAAGCTGAACAAGGCCATGGAAGGGATGGCCCAGGGCTTTCTCGCCGCGCAGTCGGTGCAGGCCGGCAGCCTGATCGGGCGCGGCGTGCTGGCGCCGGGCTCGACGCTGGTGCTGGAAGGCGGACAGGCGAGGGCGGGCGCGAGCCTCGCCAACCCGGCCGATCGGGTCGTGGTGAACGTGCTGACCAACGGCGGAGAGCGCATCGCAACGCTGGACCTCGGCGCGCGCCCGGCGGGCACGCTCACCTTCGCGTGGGACGGCAAGACCGATGCGGGTGCCGCGGCACCCGACGGCCTGTACACCTTCGACGTTGCCGCTAATCAGGGCAACCGCAAGGTCGACGTTGAGCGGCTCGGCTTCGGGCGCGTGCAAAGCGTCACCCTCGGAGCGGACGAGTTGCAGCTCAATACCTACGGCCTCGGCTCGCTGGGCATGGGCAGCGTCACGCAGATTCTTTGATCGATCACCAGGCAAGAGGTAGGAAATGGGATTCCAGTCGGGATTGAGCGGGTTGAACACGTCGAGCAAGAACCTGGACGTGATCGGGAACAACGTGGCCAACGCCTCTGTGGTGGGGTTCAAGACCGCCCAGGCCCAGTTCGCGGACGTGTTCGCGAACTCGCTGACCGGCGCCGGCGCAGGCCAGATCGGCATCGGCTCCAAGGTCGCCACGGTCGCCCAGCAGTTCACCCAGGGCAACATCTCCGTGACCAGCAATCCTCTGGACATCGCGGTCAACGGCAAGGGCTTCTTCCGCATGGACCAGAACGGCGCGGTGAGCTACACACGCAACGGCCAGTTCCGCTTCGACTCCCAAGGGTTCGTCGTCAACAGCAACGGCCTCAATCTGACCGGCTATGGGGTGGATGCGAACGGCAACATCCTGCCGGCCGCTCCGGCGCCGATCCAGATTTCCTTCGCCGACGTCCCGCCGCAGACCACTTCGCAGTTCGTCCTCGGTATGAACTTCGACTCGCGCGAGACGCAGCCGGCGACTGCGCTGTTCAGCCCCGCCGACCCGACCAGCTACAACTTCTCCACCTCCGGCAACACCTTCGACAGCCTGGGCAACGCGCATCCCTTCAGCCTGTATTTCGTCAAGACCGCCGTGGCCGGGGAATGGCAGATGTACGGCACCGTCGACGGCACGGCGCCGGCCAACGTCGATCTGGGTGCGGGCGGCGGGAATCCGGTGACGCTCAACTTCAGCAACACCGGCCAGCTCACCACGGGGATGCCGCTGAACGCATCGTTGACGATCACCAGTGGCGCGGTCACCCCGCTTGCCTTCACCTTCGACCTGACCGGATCCAGTCAGTACGGCTCGGACTTCGGCGTCAACACGCTGTCCCAGAACGGTTACGCGTCGGGGCGGCTGGCCGGGTTCAACGTCTCGGACGATGGCATCCTGATCGGCCGCTACACCAACGGGCAGAGCCGCAACCTCGCGCAGATCGTGCTCGCGGACTTCCGCAATCTGCAGGGTCTCAAGCCGCTGGGTGACAACCTATGGGAAGAGACCGCGGACTCCGGGCTTGCCATCGTGGGCACACCCAACTCGGGCTCGCTCGGCGTGCTGCAGTCCTCCGCGGTGGAGGACTCCAACGTCGATCTGACCGCCGAGCTCGTCAACATGATCACTGCCCAGCGCGTCTACCAGGCAAACGCACAGACCATCAAGACGCAGGATGCGATTCTGCAGACGCTCGTCAACCTCCGCTGACGCGCACGTTAGGCGTGAGGCGAGAGGCGAGAGGCGAGGGGTGCAAGGAGCGAAGCCAATCCTTCCGAACAAGGAAGCTTGACTGCGTCGTACTACACCCTGAGTCAACCCTCTGCACGCTCAAGCACCGCCTTCGTTGCGCCTCACGCCTCTCGCCTCACGCCTAACGCCTCGCCTCAGATGGATCGCCTCATCTACATCGCCATGAATGGCGCGAAGCACACGCTCGAGCGCCAGGCGACGACCGCGCACAACATAGCGAACGTGTCCACCAGCGGCTTCAAGGCGCAGGTCAGCGCGTTCCGCGCGTTGCCGGTGGTGGGCGAGGGCGCCAGGACGCGTGTGTTCACGGTCGACACGACGCTCGGGGCGAACTTTTCGGAAGGGCCCCTCCTGCCGACCGGCCGCCCGCTCGACGTGGCGGTCAGCGGCAAGGGCTGGATCGCGGTGCAGGGACCCGATGGGCGCGAGGCCTACACTCGCGCGGGTGATCTGCAGCTCAACGCGAATGGGCTGTTGCAGACGCGCCTCGGCATGAATGTGCTGGGGGAGGGTGGGCCCATCACCGCTCCCCCCAACAGCGAGGTCACCGTCGGCGGCGACGGCACCGTCTCGGTGATTCCGAATGACACGACGCCCAATGCAGTGAACATCGTCGGCCGCATCAAGCTGGTGAACCCGCCCGAGAAGGACCTGGTGCGCGGCGACGACGGGCTGTTCCGCCTCGCCAGCGGGCGGCCTGCGCCGGCCGACCCGAACGTGCAGCTGACCGGGGAGGCACTGGAGGGCAGCAACGTCAGCATGGTGGCAGCGCTCGTGGACATGATCGCCCAGGCCCGTCACTACGAGACCCAGATCAAGCTGCTCCAGACGGCCGAGAACAACGCGCGGTCGTGGAGCCAAGTGATGAGCATGTCGGCCTGATGCCCGGCGCCGACGCGCAGCAGCTGTTTGACGCAACCTAACCAGACATCGGTCGAGCCGAGATCGGACCGCAGCAAGTCGTGGTCCGACACCGTGCCGACGAGCCAGGAGAAGCGCATGAATTCCCCGGAACCACATCCGCGCAACGACGACGAAGGCCGGGCCGCTCCCAACGCGCGCCACCTGCACATGCGCCTGCGCAAACCGCACCGCACGCGCACCGCACTGAGTCATCTGCGTGAGGAACTGAAATCCTTGTACGACGAGCTGTCCGCGGCGCTGCTGCCGGCCGGGAAAGGGAAGAAATGATTCGCTCGCTGTGGACGGCAAAGACCGGGCTGGAGGCCCAGCAGTTCAACGTGGACGTGATCTCCAACAACCTGGCCAACGTCACCACCAACGGTTTCAAGCGCCAGCGGCCCGTATTCCAGGACCTGCTGTACCAAACCCTGCGTCAACCTGGTGCGCAATCGTCCCAGACCACGCAGTACCCCACAGGCCTGCAAGTGGGCACCGGCGTGAGTCCGGCGGCGACCGCGCGCATCTTCACCCAGGGCAACCTGCAGCAGACCGGCGGCAGCCTGGACATTGCGATCAACGGGCGCGGCTTCTTCCAGATCCTGCTGCCCGACGGCACGACGGCTTACACCAGAGACGGCGGCTTCCAGCTCGACAGCCAGGGGCAGGTCGTCACGCCACTGGGCTTCCAGCTGCAGCCGGCCATCACCATTCCGGCGGACGCCCTGACCATCACCATTGGTGGGGACGGCACCGTATCGGTCACCCAACCGGGCAGCGCGTCTCCCACACAGGTCGGCAACATTCAGCTCGCCGACTTCATCAACCCCGGCGGGCTCCAGGCGATCGGCAACAACCAGTATGTGGAGACGGCGTCGTCCGGAGCACCCACCGTGGGCGACCCGAGCACGACTGGCTTGGGGGTGCTCAACCAGGGCTACGTGGAAACCTCCAATGTGAGCGTGACCGAAGAGCTGGTCGACTTGATCACCGCGCAGCGCGCCTTCGAGATCAACTCGCGCGCCGTGCAGACGTCCGACGAGATGCTGCAGCGTCTGACGCAGCTGTGAGGAGTAAGGCATGAGCGGTGAGGCGAGAGGCGGGAGACGAGAGGCGGGAGACGCGCTGGTGCGCGTCGGGGTTTTGGTGCTGTTTGCGGTGGCCCCGCTGCTGCCCGGCTACCGGGGTGTGCGCATCCCGCTCGTGGTGCTGGTGGCGGCGCTGTTCACGGGCTGTGCCTGGAACACGCCGCCTGCCACCGTGCACCAGCCGATGACGGCGCGGGCGGCGCCGCCGCGCGACACCTATGGGCATGCCGGCGCCATCTACCAGCCGGAGACGGCTCGCCTGGCGCTCTTCTCAGACAACCGCGCGCGCCTGGTGGGCGACACCATCACCATCGTGCTGGAAGAGAAGACCAGCGCGAGCAAGAAGTCGAGCGGCACGGCCAACCGCACTGGCAGCACCGAGCTGGAGATTCCGCTCTACGACGGCCTGCCGCTGCAGGGGCTGCGCGGCACCGAGCTCGAGGCTTCCTCGTCCGTGGCGTTCCAGGGCAAGGGCGACGCCGCCAGCAACAACGCCTTCACCGGGCAGCTTGCGGTGACTGTGATCGAAGTGTTCGAGAACGGCAACCTGCTAGTCTCCGGCGAGAAGCAGGTCACCATCAACCAGGGCACCGAGTTCATCCGTTTCTCGGGAGTGATCAATCCCACCTATATCCGGCCCGACAACTCTGTGTCCTCCACCCGTGTGGCCGACGCGCGGGTCGAGTACCGCGGCACCGGCTACATCAGCGAGGCTCAGACCATGGGGTGGCTGTCTCGGGTGTTCATGTCGGTTTTGCCCTTCTAAGGCGTAAGGCAACCTCTTGAAATACAGAGGACATAGAGAACACAGAGGAAGAACAGAATGAATCAGCGCATTGTTCGTGATTCCCTGCATGTCACCATCGGGGAAGAGAGCCGTCCGCGTTCTGCTCTTGATTGGTTCGGTGTTCCTCTGTGTTCCTCTGTGTCCTCTGTGGTGAATGCGGTTCTGCTTTCACTGATAGGCAGCGCGCTCATGCTGGCAGCGCCGGCAGCGCACGCGCAGCGGGTCAAGGACCTCGCCATGGTGCAGGGCGTGCGCAGCAACCAACTCGTGGGTTACGGACTGGTGGTGGGGCTAGACGGCACCGGCGACCAGACGACGCAGACGCCGTTCACCACGCAAAGCCTGCAGAGCATGCTCAACCAACTCGGCGTGACGCTGCCGCCCGGGCTCAACTTGCAGCTGAAGAACGTCGCGGCGGTAATGGTGACGGGTACGCTGCCGCCGTTCGCGCGCCAAGGCCAGCCCATCGACGTCACCGTGTCCTCACTGGGAAACGCCAAGAGCCTGCGCGGAGGCACGCTGCTGCTCACTCCGCTGCGCGGTGCCGACAGCCGGGTCTATGCCGTCGCCCAGGGCAACCTGGTGGTGGCGGGGGCGGGCGCCGCCGCGGCCGGCTCCAGCGTGCAAGTCAATGCGCTCAACGCGGGACGCATCCCCGGCGGGGCGACCGTGGAGCGGGAAGTGCCCACACCTGTAGGCCAGGGAGATTTCGTCTATCTGGAGACCCACCAGGCCGACTTCACCACCGCCACCCGCATCATCGAAGCGCTGAACGTGGTGTTCGGGACGGACACGGCCACAGCGGTAGACGCACGGCAGATCCGGGTGCGCGCGCCGGTGGACAACACTCAGCGCGTGGCGTTTCTGTCCCGGCTGGAGAACATCGTGGTGCAGCCGGGCGAGGCCTCGCCGAAGGTGATCATCAATGCACGCACCGGATCGGTGGTCATGACGCAGATGGTGCGGGTGACCGAATGCGCCGTGTCGCACGGCAACCTCTCGATCGCGATCACGCGCGAGCCGCTGGTATCTCAGCCGCTTCCGTTCTCCCGAGGGCAAACGGTCGTCACCGAGCAGGCGCAGGTGGAGGTGCAGGAAGAGCGGGCGAAGCTGGTGATGATCCCGGCCTCCGCCAGCTTGAACGACGTGGTGAAAGCACTCAACGCGGTGGGCGTCACCCCCACCGATCTGCTCGCGATCCTGCAGGCGATGAAGGCGGCGGGGGCGCTGAAGGCGGAGCTGGAAGTAATCTGACAGCGTGAGGCGTGAGGCGTAAGGCGTGAGGCGTGAGGCGTGAGGCGTGAGGCGTGAGGCGTAAGCCGTAAGGCGTGAGGCGCAGGTGCTGAGGCTGCTACTTCCATGCAATCGGGTGATTCGAGTTCCACCGTTCGAGCGCTGCTAGGCGCTGCAGGCTTTTCTCACGCCTCACGCCTCACGCCTTACACCTCACCCTCAGTCAGCCTGGCCGCCGATCCGAAAGCGCTCGGCGATCTGAAGCGCCGCGCGGCCGAGGATCCGGAGGGTGCGCTCAAGCTTGTCGCAACGCAGTTCGAGGCACTCCTGCTCGACATTATGATGAAGAGCATGCGCAGCGCCGCGCCGGGCGAGAGTCTGCTCGACAACGAAGGTTCGCGCCTGTTCACCAGCCTGCTGGACCAGGAGCTCTCGCGCAAGCAGAGCGAGCAGGGGGGGCTGGGACTCGCGGATCTGCTCGTGAAGCAACTGTCACAGCTGCGCGAGTCCGGTCAAGAAACGCCGGCTGCTGCCGATAAAACTCTAAAGTAATCAGGAGTTCGGGATGGCCACCAGCATCTTCGGTATCGGCGTAAGCGGGCTCAACGCCGCCCAGGCTGGACTCCTGGTCACCGGCCACAACATCACCAACGCTGCGACCGACGGCTTTCATCGCCAGGAGGCCGTGCAGGGCACGCAAACGCCGCAGGAGACCGGCGCAGGCTTCTTTGGCAAGGGCGTCACCGTCGACACGGTGCGCCGCGCCTACAGCCAGTTCCTCGACAACGCGCTGCTCCAAGCGCAGACGCAGGGCGCTCACCTGGAGACCTACGGCGCGCAGATCCGGATGATCGACAATTTGCTGGCCGACCCCACGTCGGGGCTGTCACCGGCGCTGCAGTCGTTCTTCTCGGGCGTGCAGGACGTGGCGTCCAACCCGGCCTCGATCCCCTCCCGCCAGCAGATGCTGAGCCTGGGCGAGTCGCTGGTGTCGCGCTTCCAGACCTTCAGCGCACGGCTGACGGAGATGCGCTACGGGGTGAACCGCCAGATCTCCGACACGGTGAGCGAGATCAACACGCTGGCCGGCAACATCGCGCGGGTGAACCAGCAGATCATCCAGCTGCAGACCGGCGACAATCGCCAGGCCAATGATCTGCTCGACGAGCGCAACGCGCTGCTGACCGATCTCAACAAGCTCGTACGCGCCTCGGTGGTGGAGCAGTCCGACGGTAGCATCAACGTCTTCATCGGCAACGGCCAGAGCCTGGTGCTCGGCACGCAGACCTATGCGCTGGCGGCGGGGCCTTCCGCTGCCGATCCGCAGGACTACGGGGTGTTCTATATCCAGGGCGGGGCGCGCATCGAGCTGCAACCGTCCAGCCTGCGGGGCGGGACGCTGGGCGGACTGTTCGCCTTCCGCAGCGAGACGCTGGACGTGGCGCAGAATCAGCTCGGGCGCGTGGCGACCGTGCTGGCGCAGACCTTCAACGACCAGCATCGCCTGGGGCAGGACCTGAACGGTGCCCTGGGACAGGACTTCTTCACCGTGCCTGCGGCGGCAGTGGTTGGTAACCAGAACAATGTTGGCACCGCGGTTATCGCAGCAGCCAACACCGACGTGGGCGCACTGACGGGCAGCGACTACCGGCTGCAGCTGATCGGCGGCAGCTGGACGCTGACCCGGATCTCCGACGGTACCCAGACGACCTTCGCCGGATTCCCGCAGACCATCGACGGCGTGACGCTGAGCTTGCCCAGCGGCGCGGCGAGCAACGGCGACAGCTTCCTGATCCAGCCGACCCGCAACGGAGCGCGCGACATCGGCGTGGTGATCAGCGACACGACGAAGATTGCCGCGGCTGCACCCGTGCGCGCGGCGACCGATCTGGCCAACGTCGGCAAGGCGACGATCAGCGCAGGTGTGGTCACCGACACGACCAACGCGGCGTTCGCCACGCCGAGCGCGCTGACCCCGCCGATCCTGATCCAGTTCACCAGCCCGACCACCTATTCGGTGTTCGACAACACCAATCCGGCAGCACCGGCTTTGCTGGAAGCGGGCATCGCCTACGACCCTGCGGCCAACAACGATGTGTTCCCGACACCGGGCGCGCTGGACTACGGCTATCGCAGCAGTCTCACCGGCGCTGCGGTTGCCGGCGACCGCTTCACCGTCGGCTACAACACCAGCGGTGTGGCGGACAACCGCAACGCGCTGCTTCTGGCTGGACTGCAGACCGTCAACACTGTCGGCAACGGCACGGCCAACTATCAGAGCGCCTACAGCCAGCTCGTCGCCCAGGTGGGTAACCGTGCACGCGAGATCGAAGTGCAAGGCAAGGCGCAGGACACGATCGTCACGCAGACGCAGGCAGCGCAGCAGTCGCTGTCGGGCGTGAACCTCGACGAGGAGGCGGCCAACCTGATCCGCTACCAGCAGGCTTACCAGGCCTCCGGGAAGGTGCTGCAGGTTGCAGCGACGCTGTTCGACACGATTCTCGAGCTCGGGAACTAG
>Ga0105106_10000443_pt1 | contig 29043 bp, 22 predicted proteins | sample PPLLaktember2015_5_FD_79109 | JGI IMG/M metagenome (GOLD analysis project Ga0105106, IMG submission 79109) | Freshwater sediment microbial communities from Prairie Pothole Lake near Jamestown, North Dakota, USA - PPLs Lake P8 Core (1) Depth... | ecosystem: Environmental > Aquatic > Freshwater >...
GAAAATTGCTCATGGCTACACTCTCGGCATCATCAAGGAGGACGCACTTATGACAACCCTCACATCAAATAGTTGTACTCAATCCGATCGTTTCGGTCGGGTAAGTCCGACAGGCTGCTAGGGCTGCTTAAACCGAAGGATGGGAGGTTACGGAGGGAAACCTTGGGTTTCCCTCTGTTCGTTCACCGAGCCGCGGCGGCCGACGTCGCGAAGCGATGTCCGCAATGATTCTTGCCGCGGCGGTTTCCCTCTGTTCGTAACAGATAGCGCTTCAATAGAAGGGGCCGACAGGCCCCGCTATTGAAGCATGAACGTCTCGTACTCGAGGTGCGACAGTCGCCGCTCCAGCCACTGCATCGAAACCAGCACCACGATGAGCAGCGACACGGCGTAGCCGTACCCGTAGAAGGCCGGGCCGAGGTAGAACGAGAGCGCGGTGAGCCCTATGTTGAGCACGACGAAGAGCAGCGTGAGTATGGTCACGATCATGCGCTTGTCGAGATAGAAGAACACGTTCAGGAGTCCCAGGAAGACGACCTGCAGGCTCGCCCCCACGACCTGCACGTAGAGCAGCGGCAAGTGCGCTTCCGAAATGCCGGCCCACCTCAAGAGCGACGGGCCCGCGATGAAAACGATCAGCACCGTGATGCCCTGGATCTTGATGATCTCGAATATGCCCTGCCTCACCGCGAACACCATTTCGTCGCGGATCTCGTTCAGGTAATCGAGCGAGCCGCCGTCGCGCACGGCGTCGTAGAACTTCTGATAGAAATCGACGAAATCGGTCTCGATGCGCACCAGGAACACGGCCATGCCCGGCATGATGCACAAGTAGGCGAGGAACACCGGCAGGTCGTAGATCACCGAGTGGTGGAGCAGGCCCACGATCTGCGTTCCGGTATCGGGGTGATACCAGAACATGATCTTGTCTATCCAGATGCCGAGATTGTAGAAAAGCCCGGTGAACGCGAGCGTGACGTAGATCCGGCGCTTGTCGAGAAAGTCGAAGCCGATGAAAACTTCTCCCGGATAGTTCCGGAAGATCATCATCAGCATGCCCAAGAGCAGCACGAAGTGGCCCAGCACGAAGCCGAGGAGCAGCCCCTCCATCCCCATCGGGCGCAGCAGCAGCGCGCCGCCCACGACGATGATGTAGCCCACGCCGAACATGGCGACGATCACCTTGTACTGTTTCAATCCCGCAAGGATGATCGTGCAGCACCAGATGCAGCTCATGATGACGAAAGCGCCCAGCATGAGCAGGCGATAGAGGTTGCTCTGGTCGGGAAAGAGGAAGAAAGCCGCGAGGGTGCCGAGTATTCCGCTGGCGAGCACCGTGATCATCAGCAGGCCGTTGAAGGTCGGCGTGACGAGGTCGACGCGCTTCTCGAACAGGCGGTCGGCGATGTAGCGCGTGTAGGCGAGCTGGACGATCCCGGTCAGGATCAGCGACGACATGAAGAGATTGGTGATCGACACCTGGAACTGCACCACCTCCAGCGCCGGCGAGACGACCGAGTAGCTGTAGATACCGACGATCAGGATGCCGATGATCGACAGTATCCACGGGCCCGAGCTGACGATGCCCGAGTAGCCGTAGGCCTGGAAGATGCCCCAGTAGGTGTCTTTCTGGAGGAGCTTCCTGAACTCGAACCCTATGCCTGCCATGCGTGCGCCTCGTAGATTGCGCGGTAGCGCGCGAACATCTGTTCCTGGTTGTAATAGGTTTCCACGCGCCTGATGCCCGCGGCGCTGGCCGCCTGCCACTTCTCCTGGTCGGTGAGGAGCTCCACCGCTGCAATCGCGAGCGCCTGTGGGTCGGCGATCCCAACCACTGTCCCCGCGGCGCCCAGCGCCTGGTCCTCCGCGTCGAGCCCGTTGATGAGCTGACGGCACGCGCCGACGTCGGTCGCAACCGCAGGCACGCCTGCCGCGAAACCTTCCAGCAGCACGAGCGGCAGCGCCTCGCTGATCGATGACAACACGACCACCCCGACCTGCGGGAGGATGTCCGTGAGCCTCTGGAAGCCCAGGTGCTTCACTTTCTCGTCGATTCCGAGCCCGACCGCGAGGTTGCGGCACTCCTGCGCGTATTGGGGATCCTCGTCCTCAGGACCCACGATCCACGCTTCGGCCTCCGGCAGGCGGTTCACCACCGTGCGCATGGCCCGGATGAACGTCATCACGTCCTTGATGGGGACCACGCGCCCGATCAGCGCCATGACGGGCGGCGTCCTCGCCGGGCGCTGGCTGCGCAGCGCCCCGTAGCGCGCGACGTCGATGCCGTTCGGGATGTTCGTCGTTTTCGCCGGATCCGCCCCGTCCTCGATCTGACGCAGGCGGTTGCCTTCGTAGAGCGCGATGATCGCGTCCGACGCGTCGTAACAGATCTTGCCGATGCCCTCGAAGAAGCGCATCCACATCTGGCGGAAATACGCGATCTCGGTGGGGTCGCGCTGGAAGACGACGCGGTTGTCCGGTATCCAGTGCGCATTGAAAAGATCGATGCGCCGCTCCTTGGTGTAGATGCCGTGCTCGGACAGGATGAGCTGCTTGCCCGTGCGGTGCCTGAGCAGCGCGCCGAGCAGTCCCGCGTAGCCCGTCGACACGGTGTGGTACGCCTTGCACGGGATCAGGTTTTTCGCGATGTCCGCGAGTATCCACACCGGCGCGTGCATGGTGCGCACGGTCCAGAAGTAGTCGACGAACGAAGGATCGGATGAGAACTCGCGATACTGCGCCGCGATGAACTCCCACGAGCGCTGGCTGTAGAGGAAATCTTCCTGGCTGAGGGTGCCACCGGCGAGCTGGGGGGCGAGCTGCTTGAACAGCGCGCGCCCGTCGCTGTGCGCGTGCGGGGCGCGGAAATAGCGGTGCATCTCCTCGACGACCGCGAACGTCGCGGCGTCGCCTTCGACTTTCTTGATCTCGGGCGCGCGGCGCCTGGAATACAGGTAGTGGCGCTCGAAATGGACGACGTTTTCGGGAAGCTCATATTTCGCCTCGCCGTATTCCTCTTCCAGGCTGCCGATGAAAACGACCGCGAACGTGATGTCCGGGAAGCCGCGGATCATCTGGTTCACCCAGCTCGAAACCCCGCCCGAGACGTATGGAAAAGTGCCTTCGAGGAGGAGCCCGATGTCCGCTTCGCGCGCCTTCTCTGGCTGCTCGGGTTTCATGCGCCGACGCCTCCGGCGTGTCTGGCCCAGTATTTCACCGCCTGTTTCAGACGCGGCGCGAACTGGCTCTCGGAGAGTGAGCTGAAAATGCGCCGCACTTCGCGGTAATCCCGGCGCTCGTACGCGATCTGGCCGAGGTAGGCGAGCACGCGCGATTCCTCGAGGCCGTTCGCGACCGCGCGGTGCAGCGAGGCCTCGGCCGCCGGGTCGCGCCTGTAGAGCAGCATCCTGCCCTTGAGAAACCACAGCCCCGCGTCGTCGGGCGCGATCTGCATCGCCTGCGTGAGGTAGCGGTCGGTCTCGCTCATGGCGTGATCGCGCACGTCGCCGTGCACCAGACCGCCGTAGACGAGCTCCCAGTACAGCTCGGCCAACCGCCGCAGCGCGATCAGCTGCATCTCGGGGGAGTCGGCTTCGCGCAGCTTGGTGATTTCCTCGTGGATGTGCTGGTTGATCTGCTTCTCCTGATTGTCGAGGATGCCGTAGGCGACCAGGCGCACCTCGTCGGCGGGATCGCCGAGCATGTCCTGGAGGAGCGGATTGGCGATCCTCGCCGGCATCCCCTGCAGCGCGAGGAGCGACTTGAAGCGCGCTTCCTTCGGCACGCCGGCGTCTTTCAGGCGCGAAGTGAGGCCGCCTTCGCCGTATTTGGTGCGCTCGCGTATCTCGCGCGGCGGGAACTCGAACTCGATCGGCGGGATCTCGGCGTAGGGCAGATCGGGGACGATACGCGGCAGGAAGCGCGCGACGAGCACCGCGATGACTTGCCCGATGAGGCCGAGTATGGGGATGAAAAACGAGAAACCGAAGAGCAGCACGATCACCGGGGCCGCGGGAGTCCTCAACCGCGGCGGGAGCGCGGCGCTGACGAAAGCCGCGAGCAACAGGCTCGCCAGCCCGTGGACCACCAGGAAACCGAGGAGGTTGTACGGGCTCCCCTCCTGCAACGGCACCAGCCAGAACACGGCGAAGACCTCCAGCGCGAGCGCCAGCAGGCCGACGATGGCCGTGATCATGACGACTCTCCCGTGACGACGCGCTCGAGCACCGCGAGCGGGTCGTGCTGCTCGAGCGAGATCACGTAGGGCCGCACGTGGAGCGATTCGAAGTCACCGCCGAAGCGGTCCTTCAGCGCCCCTTCCATGCGCTCGAGATAGCCGCGAACCGCAGTGTCGCTGGCGAGCGGCATCAGGTTGGCGATACCCGTCGACTGGCGCTCGCTGCCGCCGAACTGCCACTGCACGTCGAACCGGCGCCGCAACCGGGTCGCGAAGAGAATCATGTCGACGCGCTCGGGATGAGGCGCGAACTGGAGCACGACGCAATGGCTGTTGATGCCGAAGTCGCGCTGCAGGCGCTGGAGCTTGACGAGCTCGTCGGCGAAGTCGTAAGTGACGCCCGGCACGTGGGTCATCACCTGGCCCACGCTGTCGGACACGACCACGCTGTCGGCGTAAAGACCGAGCAGCAGCGACAGGGTGCGCAGCGTGTCCTCGTTCAAAGCGAAGAACGGCATGCGGGTGACGACGACCACGCCCAGCAGCGCGTCGCCGCTCGTCAGTATCGGTGCGACCACCAGGTGGTCGGTCGGAATCTCCTTGCCGATGTCCTCGGTCTGCAGGTGCGCGAGCGTGCGCTTTTCCAGCGCGTATTCGAGCAGGCTGTCGTTACCTTTCACCATCGGCGGCTCGCCGAGCTTGGCGCGCTGCACGTAGCTGCCGCCGTCGATCTCGTAGATCGCCGCCGCCTCGAGCTGGCAGTGGTGCGCGAGCAGCACGAGGATTTCCTGCGCGGCCGGAAGCTTCGTGGCCGCCGAGGGCTGCCGCACCGCCATCAGCATGCGCAGCTCGTACAGCGCGTCGCGCAGCGTGGCAGGCTGCGTGATGAGGTCGTGCTCCAGCGCGTCGTGCGAAAGACGCAGCACGTTGAGCTGGTTCATGATGCGGGTGAAACGCTCTGTCAGATACGCGTTCAACTCGCCCACCCGGCGCAGCCTCGTTCGCCACGTCGTGCTGAACTCGCCGGCGATCATCACGAGGATCACGCCCGCGAGGAAGTAGAGCTTCGGAAACGGCGCGCCCGGCGGCCCCAGTGCGAACCAGCCCAGCAGCAGGATCGCCGAGGCCGTGATGCCTGCCATCACGCCGTAGCGCAGCGCGACCAGGATGGGCGCGAACCACGTCCACGGAAACTCGCCCTTGTTGACGAAGAACGGATCCTCCGGAAAGGCGAGGTAGCACAGCCCCACTCCGAGGATGGGGATGACGATCGCCTCGACCCATAGCCAGCGGTTGGCGAGCAAGGGCGAAAACAAAGCCGAGAGCCGCGTCTCGCCCAGCAGTTCCTTCTGCGTACGATAGTCCATGCGCGGGCAGCTCCGTGCTTAGTTTGTGATGAGGCCCGACACGCGCTCTAGTAAAGCGGTGCCGTCGCGAGAAGCTGTCTGATCAGTTTCTGCGCAACCCCTGAAAGCGACTCGCGGCTCCAGCCGCTCTTGCCGCCGACCCCGCTCCACACGACCGCATTGTTCTGCAGGTCGATGATGTGCAGCGCGACGCCGACCGCCGGCTCGCCGTCGATGCCGACCTTGTAGCGCCACTCGTCAACCGCGCCGTAGATCGCGTAGCGCGCGCCCTGCGAGCGTGCCCACTTGTCGGCTTCGTCGAGCACCTTGCGCTCGGCCGGCTGGAGCAGCGTGTCCTCGTTCATCGTCGCCGGATAGCGCGTGAGGTCGGCCACACCTTTGGCGCGCAGCAGCCCTTCTGTGATCGCCTCCGCGCGCAATCCCGCCTGCGGCACTTCGGTGTGGTTCATGACGGGCAGCAAAACCCATTTCGCGTTGCGTTCGATCGAGGCGGTGCCGCCGGTGGTATCGGTGACGGCACAGCCGGCGGCGGCAAGCGCAGCGAGCAGCATGATGGACAATATACGCACGATGGTCTCCTTCTTCTCAGGACTGCATTCAAAAGTTATCGAACAGGTACATGTAGCGCACCCCTACTTCACGCGACGTCTCGTTCGTTCCCCCGCCTCCGCGACCGGTCGAAGCATACAAGGTTAGCTTGTCGGTGCCGCTGACGGTACCGGAAATCCCGGCGAGCGCGGCATAGCCGCTGCCGGTGACGGTGTTGCGATTCACGCCGAAATCGACGAACGGCCGCAGCGCACGCGTGTAATTGTTCCGATAGTAGGTCCCGAACCCGGTGTATATGCCGTAGACGGAAAAGCTGCCCGGCAGAAAAAACGAAGCCGTGGGTATGGTGCCCGCCGGGTTCAGCACGGCGGTCGCCGCGTCGCCCGAGCCGGTGAGCGAGAAATGGTTGATCGACCCCGCGACCCTCACGTGCCAGTCGGGATATTCGGTGCGGAAGCGGTGTCCGGCCTCCCAGTTCAGGCCGTAGCTGCTGCCGATCTTGGTGCGCTCGTCCTGCGTGTAGTAATGGTTCGAAAAAAGCTCGCCGAGCACGTACTCGCGCTTGCTCAGCGTGTACGCCAAACCGGCGAAGACCTGGTCGCGCACGCCGCCCGCGGCGAGCGCGGAAGTCTCGAGCGTGCGCTCGTTGTACGCGAACCCGAGGCGGCCGCCGATCCTCGGCCCGAGCGGATACTGGTGCACGAGCCTGAACCCCGCGGTGTCGGCGAGCGCCTCGCGGTGGAAGACGGTGAATCGCGTCTCCCCCACCGCGTGTCTCCACAGCGCGGTGAGTCCGTAGAGGCGGTCGCTCGAGGGGATCGAGGCGAGCGCGACCGTATTGAGCAGCCCCTGGTCGATGTGGCTCACGTCGAAGGAGAGCCGCAGGCGCGGCGAGAGCCACACCGCCATCTCCCCCGTCCACTCGTGCCCGGCCACGGTGCCGCGGGTGAAACGCGTATAGCCGACCTCGGTGTGGCTCACCATGTCGAACGTCGACTGCATAAGCCGCAGGTGCATCTCGTCGTCGGTGGGATACTTCTCGAGCTCGGTGAACGCGATGCTCTGCGCGAGTCGATACTGCTGCGTGCGGCGCGCGGCCTCGTGCCGGTCGTAGCGCGGGATCGCGTCCGCATACTCCTCGAGCGCTTTCTGCAGGAGATCGAGGTCGCTGTGGGCGAGCGCTACGCTGATCTTCCCCCACGTCGGCGCGGTGAGGCCGCGTGCATACTGCTTCCACAGCCATGTCTTGGCGGCGATGTGCTGCTCGGTGCTGACCGTCCAGGCGAGGATCAACTCGCGGCTCGCCGCATCGAGCCCCTGCTCGCGCGGGTCGTCCGAGATCTTGCCGGCGCCGCTGTCCTGGCGCAGGAGGTTCCGAATAACCGCCAACCCCTCGTCGCCCGGCATGAACTGCGAGGCGACTCTCGCCTGCGCGTGGAGGAGCTCGAGCGGCGGGCGCTCTTTCTTCTCGACCGCTTCGCGGATCTTGAACCACGCGTGGCGGCGCACTCGCCACGCTTCGTCGCGCTGGAGATTGCGGTCGAGCGAGTCGGCGAAATTGAGCAACCACAGGTAGTCGTCGGGGTTGCGCTTCACCGCCTCCCGGAAATACGCTACCGCGCGCGCGGGCTGATCGAGCGTCAGCCACGCGGAGCCCACCACGCCCTGGAAGTCCGGGTCTTTCTCGGCGAGCTCGACCGCGAGCGGGAGCTCGGCGCGCAGTGCTGCGAGGTCGCGGCGCTCGATCAGGAAATAGATGAGCGCCATGCGGGCAAAGCGGTTGTTGGGATCGAGACGCAGCGTTTCGCGGTAATCGGCGAGCGCCAGCTCGGGGCTCCCCGTGGCGGCGCGGTAATCGGCGCGAATCAGCAGGAAACCCGCGTTGCCAGAGAGCTCTTTCTCGGTCTCGGGCGACATCGTGCTGAAAAGCCGCCGCAGCGACACGAAATCGCGCCGCTGGCTGTGCAGTCCGAGCGCGGTCAACAGGAGCTCCGGGCTGTAGAAGCGCTCGTGCGCGGCCTCGGCGAGACGCGCGGCGGCTTCCGGTTGGCGCGGCGCGAGCAGGTTCACCAGCCGTGTGTAATCGTCGAGATTGGCTTGCGGGTGGGCGACCAGCCGCTCGTACTGCACCTGCGCGCTCGAGTCGTCCCGCAGCCGCAGCGCGAGGTCGCCGAGCGTCCTCAGATACTCGGCATCGCCCGCAGGGGCGTTGGGACGGTGTTTCTCGAGGACGTCGTAAGCGTCCTTGTACTGGCCTTTCTTGATGAGCAGCGTCGCGAGCGTGGTCACGCGCTCGGTGGTCGCGCCGGAGGTGGCGATCACCTTCCGGTACGAGTCGATCGCCCCGTCGACGTTCCCCGCGCGCTCCTGGAGTGAAGCGAGAAGCTCGATCAGGACCGGGCGCGGCCTGCGCGCATACTCCTGCTCGAGGAACGCCACCGCCTCGGCCGGCCGGCCCACGCGCTCGTAAGCCGCCGCAATCGCGCGCCATTGCGAGTCGGTGAGCGGCGTCTTGCCGGCCTGGTAGCGCATGGCTTCGAGCACCGCTTCGTCATCGGCCATTCCGGGCGCGATGCGCAGCACCGCCTGCCAGGCAGTCGCATTTCCCGTACGCCGCGCGATATACAGCCACTGCTCGAGTGCCTCGCCCGACTTGCCGCTCCATTCGCTCACCTGCGCGAGGCGCTCGCGCCATCGCATGTCGCCGGGCACCTGCTGGACCGCTGCGCTGGCGACGCGATGTGCGTCCTGGAGGTTACGGTTGGCGAGAAAAACCTCGTAGGCGAGGTTGTAGTCCTCGGCATCGTAAGGGCGCATGCCGAGCGGCGCCTTCGGTTTCGGCGCCGGCTCGGGCTCGGCGGCAACCGCGGATGGGATCGCGAGCGACGCGACCGCCTTGAGCCAGCGCTTGAGCGTGCCCTCTTCGGACATGCGCAGCAGCCGTTTCACGTACACCTGCGCACGCTTCATGTCGTTCGCGGCGCGCGCGAGGTTGATCATGAAGTGCAGCATTTCGTCATCGCTGATGAGCGCGCCGGCGTTCTTCTCGGCGGCGGCGAGCGCCTCCTTCGGCATGTTGCCGGCTTGGTACGCCCTCACGGCCGACATGAAGTAATGCCGCTGGTCCTCGAGGCTCGTCGCGCGCGACTGCGCCGTGAAGTAGATCTCAGCGGCGGTTGCGTACTCGGAGTCGGCAAGCGCTTTTTGCGCCGCATCGTCCACCCACGCGCGCGCCACCTTGTTGTCGGTGCGTGCGACGCGCAGATAAAGATCGGCGCGCAGCTTTCGAGCTTCCAGACGGGCCGCGACGTCCGCGAGGTCGAGGAGACCCGAGACGTCCCACTCGTACTGCGACATCGCCACCAGCTCCTCGCGCAGGCGCGTAGTCTCCTTCGCGCGCTCGTTTGATCCGACCGGCATCGCCTGCATCTGCTGCATCTGGAGCTTGAAATCCTGGAGCCGCGCGCGCTGGCGCACCGCCGGATCGGGTGAGTTGTACAGCGGCTCCAGCGCCGCCCGCGCTTCGGCGATCTTGCCGAGCTCGGTCTGCTTCTGGGCGAGGGTGAATCTCAACTCCGGGTTCTGCGGCTCCCGGCGGGCCATGTTGTCGAGATACGAGAGGCCGACCGCATCGGGCTGCTGCTGCGAGCTCGTGGTGGTGGTGAGGATTCCCCGTCCCGGGAATATCAATACGAGCGTGACGCCGACCGCGACGGCGATGCCGATAAGCGTCCAGGGCGACGTGAGACGCTGTCGCGGCGGCTCAGGATGCGCAGGTGATCGAGAGTCTTTCGCTTGCATTTTTCTTGAGCCCGTAGCGCGAGACGCCGCCTTGGATTGCACTGGTGGGAGGTTTGCCGCCGGTGTCCTGGTGGCAGACCGAAAGCTGTTCGGGCGGGAGGCTCTGCGGCGCGTGGGCCCGGACCGCGGACTGCGCCTGCGCGCCGTGCGGTTGCAGCCGTTCGTCGCGGCCGCTCACGGGCATCGGGGCGAGCGCGGGCAGCGCGAGGGCGCGGCGCATGAATTCGGCGGGCTGGATGAGCCAGCGGTCGCCCACTTCGCCGGGAATCGGCTCGGACTCGTACGGGGTGAGGACGTAGCCACCCCACGGCATGAGCGCCGCGGCGTCCATGGTTTCGCCGCTGTCGGTTCGCAGCCTGAGCAGCATCGCGGAGGGCCGGTTGGCGCGCAACGGCGTGAACATGCGGACGGGACGGGCGGACTGGGCATCGTGGCTGATCAGCGGATCGAGAACCTCGACGCTCAGGCTGCGCGGGGCGCGCGGCGCACCCGAGGAGAGGCCGAAGGCCGCCGCGAGCGCGTCGGTGAGCGGGAACGGGAAGCTGCCGAGGACCGCCATGCGCATGCCGTGCTCGCGCTGTAGCGTGAGCCATTCGCGCACGCCGGGCTTGCGGACGGCCTGGTCGTCTGCGAACCAGCTCACGATCCCGGCATAGCGGCCGACGAGGGGATACGCCGGAAGCGCCTTGCTGATATCGGCGTAGTCGACTTCGTAGCCGAGATCGTTGAAAGGCCGCTTCGCCTGCTGGTGGATGCGGTGGGCGTAAAGCTGCGCGTCCCGCCCCGCACCGTCGTAGAGCATGAGCACTTTGCGAGGCACGACTTCGACGTTGCCGACGCCGATCTGGTCGAGCTCGGAATTCGTCACCCACGGGATGTATCCCAGCGCCGCGACTTTGCGCGCGGTCTCGCGGGCGAGCTCGCGGTGTCCCGGCGGCGCGTACTCGATTGCGATCACCGGCAGCGCGTACTCGGTACGTACGCGCTCGAGCTGCTGCACGAGCCAGTTGCGGTCGGCGGCGGAAACTTCTCTGTAGGTGCGGTTCTTCTGGTCCCAGCCGCGAAATACCGATTCGGCCGCCACCGCAAACGCTTCGCGGTGCAGCTCGGGCAGCACTTCGAAGCCGCGATTGAAAATGAGCTTCGCATCCGGGTACTGGGCGCGCAACGCGCGGATCACCGCGATCAGGCCCTGCGCCTGGCGCGCGCGCTCCTCGTCGGTTTTGGCGATCAGCTGGAAAGAATCGAGCGTGTCGAGAAAGAAGCCGCGGTAACCGGCCTGCCACAGCGGCGCGACGATGCGCTGCACGAAAAATCGCGGCCACTCGGCGTGCGTCTGATCGACCACGTGGCTGCGCCAGGGCTCATTGGCGCCGGAGACCAGGCCTTCGGGAAGCTCTTTGGCGTACGGCCGGTCGAATTCCACTTCGCCGACCGAGAGATAGGAGAACACCTGCATGCGCGCGGTGGAGGCCCGTGCAGCGTCGGCCGCGTGGTCGGGCTCGACGACGACGATGTCGTACGCCTGCAGCGCATCCCATGGCGGATTGGCGCCGTAGTAAAAAGCCACGTTCGGCGCCGCCACGATGTTCGATATGCTGAGACACAACAACAACCCGACGCTTATTCTGAGCATCGTTGCTAGCATCGGTAATCCGCCCTGACTGATTCCGCGCACGGTACAGCAAGCGTTATGCCCGATGAATGTGCGGCGGGATGCATCCATTGTGACGGAAAATCATCCACATCGGCCATATTCTACGCGCGTACCTAAACCGGCTGTACGACGGCCGGGATCGAACGAGAGAGACTGCGGAGCGCCGCCCAAGCTCCCCTTCACAGCAGCGCGTCCCTGAGTCGTGCGCGTTTCAGCGGCACGTTCCTGCATATTCCGCGCGACGCGCCCCCCCTGGCGGGGCGCGATGCAATGGACTGAAACAGAGGTCAGAATTTACCGTACGGCGCGCTCCGCGTCCATGACGGAGTCATGGTCCTGCGCTCGATCGGGCGTGCGACCGGGGACCTCGGTCGCAGCGCTCATGATGCGTTGCGACAACGCCCACGCCACGTGCTCGCGCACCAGCGCGGAACGGTCGCCGCGGCGCGCTTCGAGCGCGGCGGCGAGCGTGCCCGCCTCCGCCGTACCCTCCAGGTAGGCCAAAGCGTTGCCCATGCCCACCGCGAGGTTACGCAACCAGCGCTCGTAGCCGATGCGATGGATGGCGCTGCCCGCGAGCCGCTCGTGGAATTGCGCCTCGCTCCAGGCGAAAAGCGCGACAAGCGCCGGGGCATCGAGGCCGTGCCGTACCGCAAAATCGGCTTCCGGCGTCGTCTTGGCGTAGCGGTTCCAGGGACACGCGAGCTGGCAGTCGTCGCATCCGTAGACGCGGTTTCCGATGAGCGGCCGCAGGGCCACGGGGATCGATCCCTTGTGCTCTATCGTGAGGTACGAAATGCAGCGGCGGGCGTCGAGCCGGTACGGTCCGACGATCGCGCCGGTAGGGCACACCTCGAGACACTTGCGGCAGGTTCCGCAGTGCTCGTCCACGGCGGCATCGGGCGGCAGCGGCAGGTCGGTATAGATCTCGCCGAGAAAGAAATACGACCCGGCGTCGCGGTTGATGAGCAGCGTGTGCTTGCCGCGCCAGCCGAGACCCGCTTTCTGCGCGAGCGCGACCTCCATCACCGGAGCACTGTCGGTGAAGGCCCGATAACGAAACGGACCCACTTCGGCGGTGATCCGGTCGGCGAGCTTCTGCAGGCGGCGGCGCATCACCTTGTGGTAATCGCGGCCGAGCGCGTACCGCGAAAAAAATCCCAGCCCGGGGGCTGCCAGCACCTCGGCGGCGGCGCGCGCCTGCGCCGGAAGGTAGTTCATGCGCACCGCGATGACGCGCACGGTGCCCGGGACGAGCTCGGCCGGCCGCGACCGCCGGGTCCCATGCGCTGCCATATAATCCATGTCGCCGTGCCACCCGCGCGCGAGCCATTCGGCGAGGCCCGCTTCGGCTGCACCCAGGTCGCAGTCGGCGATTCCGACCTGCTGGAAGCCGAGGTCCTCGCCCCACTGCTTGATATCGCGCGCGAGCGCGGAAAAATCCGGCGCTCGCGCTTCGCACTCGCTCTCTTGTATAGGCCTCATACGCACGCGTGTCATGTTAGGGGCTCCCAAAGCGCAAATCACGCGTTTCCTGCCGGCCGAGGCCGATACCCTGGTCCTCGGCGTGGCGCTCGGACGGGCGCTCGAGCCCGGCCTGGTGCTGTACCTCGTCGGGGAGCTCGGCGCCGGCAAAACGACGCTCGCGCGGGGGGTGCTCGGAGGCCTTGGATACGCGGGGCGCGTCAAAAGTCCCACCTTCACTCTGGTTGAAGTTTACAAATTTTCTAGGTTATACTTGTATCACTTTGATTTTTATCGGTTCGATGATCCGCGCGAGCTAGCAGAAGCGGGTTTCCGCGAATATTTCGCGGCCAACGCCGTGTGTCTCGTGGAATGGCCCGAAAAAGCCTCGGGCCTGCCCGCCGCGGACGTGCGCATCGAGCTTGAAGTAACCGGCACAGGGCGAACCGTCACTCTGCGCGCGGACACGGAGGTCGGCAGACTTTGTCTGGAACGGCTGGAGCACTCCATCACGACCTGAGGACGCGCGCGATACGCGGCGTCCTTGCTCGCCGTATCTGCTGGATTTCATTTGCGCTTTTGGCACTTCTGTCGGCGGCCACAGCATTCGCGGCAGGCCCCGCCGTCGTCATCGCCTCCGCGCGCGTCTGGCCTGCACCCGATTACACGCGCGTCACTTTCGAGTCCGCTGCCGCGATCGAGCACAAAGCCTTCACGCTCGAAAATCCCGAGCGGCTCGTGCTCGACCTCGAAAACGTCGACGTCACCCCGGCGCTGATCGGACTCGCGCAGAAGATCGCCGACAACGATCCTTACGTGAAAGCGGTGCGCGTCGGCCGCTTCAAACCGGGGACGGTGCGGCTTGTTTTCGACCTCAAGGCGCCCGTGAAGCCCCAGGCGTTCACCCTCGCCCCCGTCGGCAACTACAGCCATCGACTGGTGCTCGATCTCTATCCCGTCGTTCCCCCCGACCCCCTGATCGCTTTCCTCGACCGCTACCAGGCGCAGGCCGAAGGCGCCGCAGCGCTGGATCGCGCGCCGGTAACCGGCGCGGTCGCCGGACGCATGGATACCGAGCTCGACGCCGCGCCGGCCACGGCGCCCGCGGCCTCATCGAAACGCCGCCCGCTTTCGGTGCGGCTCATCACGATCGCGATCGATGCCGGCCACGGCGGTGAGGATCCCGGCGCCCTCGGACGCCGCGGCACGCAGGAGAAAGACGTCACGCTCGCCATCGCGCGCAAGTTGAAAGAGCGCATCGATCGCGAGCCCAATATGCGCGCCATACTGACGCGCGACGGCGACTACTACCTCCCGCTGCAGATGCGCGTGCATAAGGCGCGGCGGGTGCACGCCGATCTCTTCGTTTCCATCCACGCCGATGCTTTCATCAAACCGCACGCACGCGGCTCGTCGGTATTCGCGCTCTCCGAGCGCGGCGCGACTTCGGTCGCCGCACGCTGGCTCGCCAAGCGCGAAAACGACGCGGACTTGATCGGCGGGGTGAATCTCGACGTGAAAGACCGCTATCTGAAGCAGACGCTCCTCGATCTGTCCCAGACGGCGACGATCAACGACAGCCTGAAGGTCGGAAAAGCCGTGCTCTCCGAGCTGGGCGAGATCAATACGCTGCACAAGCCGCACGTCGAGCAGGCGGGCTTCGCGGTGCTCAAAGCGCCCGACATCCCGTCGATCCTCGTCGAGACCGCTTTCATCAGCAACCCGGAGGAAGAGGCGAAGCTGAAGAGCGCCAGCTACCAGGCGAAGATGGCCGATGCGCTCCTGCAGGGCATCAAGCGCTACTTCGCCAAGAACCCGCCCCTCGCCCCCAGTCGCGAACGCTTGGTGAGCCGCTAGCCCGCTTTCAGCGCGACCAGCACCTCGTCCAGCATCTTCTTCGCATCGCCGAACAGCATGCGGTTGTTTTCCTTGTAGAAGAGCGGATTGTCGACGCCGGCGTAGCCCGACGCCATGCTGCGCTTCATGACGACCGAAGTCTTCGCGTTCCACACTTCCAGCACGGGCATGCCGGCGATCGGGCTCCCCGGATCTTCCTGCGCCGCGGGGTTCACGATGTCGTTGGCGCCGATCACCATCGCGACGTCGGTCTGCGGAAAGTCGGCGTTGATCTCGTCCATCTCCATCACGATGTCGTACGGCACTTTCGCCTCCGCGAGGAGCACGTTCATGTGCCCCGGCATGCGGCCCGCCACCGGGTGTATGCCGAAACGGACGTTGATCCCTTTCTCACGCAGGTGTTTCGTGATTTCGTAGACCGTATGCTGGGCCTGCGCGACGGCCATTCCGTAGCCTGGAACGATGATCACGTTCTTGGCCTCACGCAGGAGGTCGGCGGTCTCCCCCCCGCTGATGGCCACCACTTCGCCCGCAGGCTCTGCTCCGGCGGCGGCGGGAGTCCCGCCCCCGGTGCCGAACCCGCCTGCGATCACGCTCACGAAGTTGCGGTTCATGGCGCGGCACATGATGTAGGAAAGAATGGCCCCGCTCGAACCGACCAGCGCGCCGGTGACGATGAGGAGGTCGTTGCTCAGCATGAAGCCGGTCGCGGCCGCCGCCCAGCCCGAGTAGCTGTTGAGCATCGAGACGACGACCGGCATGTCCGCCCCGCCGATCGCCATCACCATGTGTATGCCGAAAAGGAGCGCGATCACCGTCATGACGGCGAGCGGCGTCATGCCTTCGGCGACCGAGTGCGCGTTGATGAATTGCGCCCCGCACCAGACCACCGCGAGCAGCCCCGCAAGATTGATCAGGTGCCGGCCCGGGAGCAGCATCGGCTTGCCGCTGATCTTGCCGGAGAGCTTTCCGAAAGCGATAAGCGATCCCGAAAAAGTCACTGCGCCGATCAGGATGCCGATGTAGATCTCCACCTCGTGTATCGTCTTTTCGGCGCCCGCGAGATGCGCGTTTGCGGCGGGGTCGATGTAATTCGCGTAGCCCACCAGCACCGCCGCGAGCCCGACCAGGCTGTGCATCAGCGCGACCAGTTCCGGCATCTGGGTCATCCTGACCACGCGCGCCGCATACAGGCCGATGCTCGCGCCGACCGCCATCGCGCCGATGATCCACACGTAACCCGCCGAGGTCACCTGCGGCCCTGCCAGCGTCGCGATGACCGCGATCGCCATGCCGATCATGCCGTAGAGGTTGCCGCGGCGCGAAGACTCCGGATTCGAGAGCCCGCCGAGGCTCAGGATGAAGAGGATGATGGCGCCGACATAGGAGACCGTCGTCAGAGTTGCGGACATCGGTAGTCTCCTATTTCCGGAACATGTCGAGCATGCGCTGGGTGACGGCGAATCCGCCGAACATGTTGATCGCGACGAGCGCGATGCTCACGAGCGCGAGGCCGATGATCCACGCGACCGGCCGGCCTCCCGCGTCCACGATGGGAGGGGCCACTTGCACCAGAGCGCCGATCGCGATGATGCTGCTGATCGCGTTGGTGACGCTCATGAGCGGCGTGTGCAGCGCGGGCGTCACGTTCCAGATGACCATGTAGCCGACGAAGCACGCGAGCACGAATACCGTGAAGTGCCCGATGAACGCCGCGGGCGCGTTGGCGCCGACGAACCACAGCAGGACTGCGCTCACCAGGAACACGATCGCCGTGGATTTCGCGGACGCCGGGGCCCCGCCGCCGCCGTGGCCGTGCCCCCTGGGCGCCGTCACCACGGCTTTGGCCGCTGCCGCTTTCGCGGGCGGTGCGGCGGACAGTTTCGGCGGTGGCGGCGGCCATGTGATCGCGCCTTCCTTGATCACGGTGGTACCGCGGATCACCTCGTCTTCCATGTTGACGTCGATCGTGCCGTCCTTCGCCTTGCAAAGCTCCTCGGTGAGCCTCAGGAGGTTGGTCGCGTACAGGGTGCTCGCCTGCTTCGCGAGCCGGCTCGGAAGATCGGTGTAGCCGATGATCGTGACGCCGTGCCTGACCGCCACCTGCCCGGGCTCGGTGAACTCGCAGTTACCGCCCTGCTCCGCCGCGAGGTCCACGATGACGCTGCCGGCGCGCATTGACTGCACCATCTCGGCGGTGATGAGCTTGGGCGCGGGCTTGCCCGGAATCAGGGCGGTGGTGATGATGATGTCGACGTCTTTCGCCTGTTTCGCGAAAGTCTCGCGCTGCGCCTTCTGGAAACCTTCGCTCATCACTTTGGCGTAGCCGCCCACGCCCGAACCTTCTTCCTCGTACTCGACGCCGACGAATTCCGCGCCCATCGATTTCACCTGGTCGGCGACTTCGGGCCGCGTGTCGTTCGCCCGCACGATCGCGCCGAGCGCGGACGCGGTCCCGATCGCGGCGAGCCCGGCCACCCCGGCGCCGATGATGAACACCTTGGCCGGCGGCACCTTGCCCGCGGCGGTGATCTGCCCGGTGAAGAAGCGGCCGAAGTGATGCGCGGCTTCGATCACCGCCCTGTAGCCCGCGATGTTCGCCATCGACGATAGGGCGTCGAGCTTTTGCGCCCGGGAGATGCGCGGCACGCTGTCCATCGCGAGCACCGTCGCCTTCCTCTGCGCGAGGCTCTGCATGAGCTCGGGGTTTTGCGCCGGCCACACGAACGAGACGACCGTCTGGCCTTCGCGCACCAGAGCGACCTCTTCCGGGCCGGGCGCACGCACCTTGAAGACGATGTCCGAAGCGGCCCACACGCCCGCCGCGTCGCCGACGATCTCCGCGCCTGCGGCACGGTAGGTGTCGTCGCTGAAATTCGCGGCTTCGCCGGCGCCCGCCTGCACGGCGACCCTGAATCCGAGCTTGACGAGCTTCTCGACGACATCCGGAACGGTGGCGACGCGCTTCTCGCCGGCCGCGGTCTCCCTGGGTACGCCTATGACCTGAGGCATGAACTCCCCTTGCGTTATCTCAACTGGTTCGACTATCGGCCGCACTCGCGACGTGTCGCACTATAGCAAAGGGTCGGTCCAACCCATTGATCTTCATCAACCCGGGGCGAATTGGCCGCCCGCCCGAACCGGGCGCGAGGGCGCGCCGAATGCGCGGATGGGTCGAAGGAAAATCCGGCGCCTGCGCAGCGTAAGCTGCGACTCCTCGCCCGCGGTCGCGTGCACGGGCCCGCTATAATTCGGCATGCCGCCGATCAAAGTTCTGCCGGAGCTCCTCGTCAATCAGATCGCCGCCGGTGAAGTGGTCGATCGTCCGTCCTCCGCGCTCAAAGAGCTCCTCGAGAACAGTCTGGACGCCGGCGCCGGGGCGGTCGCGGTGCACCTCGCCTCCGGCGGCATGCAATCGATCCGCGTGGCCGACGACGGCTGCGGCATCGGCCGTGACGAGCTTCAGCTCGCACTGGCTCGCCATGCGACGAGCAAGATCGCGACGCTCTCCGACCTCGAGCGCGTGGGCAGCCTCGGCTTTCGCGGCGAAGCGCTCGCGAGCATCGCTTCGGTATCGCGCCTCACGATCACGAGCCGCGTCGCGGACGACCGTCACGCCTGGTCGGTGAACGCCGAGGGGCCCGCCATCGGCGCGCCCGCTCCCGCGACACTGCCGTCCGGCACGACGATCGAGGTGCGCGACCTCTACTTCAATACGCCGGCGCGCCGCAAGTTCCTCAAGTCAGAGGCCACCGAGTACGCGCACTGTGACGAGACTTTCAGGCGCATCGCGCTCTCGCGCTGCGACGCCGCGTTCACGCTGCACCACAACGGCCGCGCGCGCTGGCACCTGAAGCGGCAGCCTCCCCTCGATCGCATCGCCGCGATACTCGGGGACGACTTCCGCGCCGCCGCGCTCGCCGTGGACGAGAGCGCCGGCCCGATCCGCCTTTCGGGCTGCGTCGGCTCGCCCGAGCACGCCGGGGCCACGCGAGACGCGCAATACGTTTTCGTCAACGGCCGCTACGTGCGCGACCGGCTGCTCGCGCACGCGATCAGGCAGGCTTACGAGGACGTGCTGCATCACCAGCGGCATCCCGCTTATATCCTTTATCTGGAAGTCGACCCTTCGGCGGTGGACGTGAACGTCCATCCGACCAAGACCGAAGTGCGTTTCCGGGATTCGCGCGCGGTGCACCAGTTCGTGTTCCACGCCGTGAGCAAAGCGCTCTCGCGCAGCGCCGCTACGGCTGCTGCACCGGAATTGCACGTGGGCGAGCGCCTTGCGCCCGCGTCATACGCCTATTCGCGGCAGCCTGCGATGGCGCTCGAGGCCGCGCAGGCGGGCGGTTTCTACGCAACCCTGTTCGCCGGCGCGAATACGAGCGCAATGCCGGCCGCAGCAGCCTCTTCCACGCTGGACGAAACGCTCCCGCTGCCGCTCGGGGCCGCGCTCGCGCAGCTCTCGGGCGTCTACATCCTCGCGCAGAACGAGCGCGGCCTGGTCATCGTGGACATGCACGCGGCGCACGAGCGCATCATGTACGAGCAGCTCAAGCAGGCGCTCGACGAAAAGCGCATTCCGATGCAGCCGCTCCTCGTGCCGGTCGTCTTCGCGGCCGAAGCGCTGGAAATCGCGGCGGCCGAAGAGGAGCGCGAGACGCTGCTGCAGATCGGCTTCGAGCTCGCGCCCGCCTCGCCCACGACGCTCATCGTGCGCGCGGTGCCCGCGCTGCTGCAGGATGCAGACGCGCGCGAACTCGCTCGCGACGTGCTCGCGGAAATGAACGAATTCGGTGCGAGCCGCGTGCTGACCGAAAGGCGCAATGAGCTTCTCTCGACGATGGCGTGCCACGCAGCGGTGCGCGCGAACCGCCGACTCACGCTACCGGAGATGAACGCACTGCTGCGAGACATGGAGCGCACGGAGCGTTCGGGACAGTGCAACCACGGGCGCCCGACGTGGCATCAGATCTCGCTCGGCGAGCTCGACAGGCTGTTCATGCGCGGCCGCTAACGCGGCCGCTGGCGCGACCGCGTATGCGCCGGTATACGATACAGAGGGAAACCAAGGTTTCCCTCGCTACGCTCGGGCTCGCCGGTGAACGAACAGAGGGGAACCCAAGGTTCCCCTCCGTAACCTCCCTTCCTTCGGTAATCTACCGATAACGATATGGCGAACCCTCCGGCGATACTGTTGATGGGGCCGACAGCGAGCGGCAAGACCGCGGTCGCGCTCGAGCTCACGCGCGTGCTGCCGTGCGAAGTCGTCAGCGTCGATTCCGCGCTCGTCTACAAGGGCATGGACATCGGCACCGCGAAGCCGGACGCCGAGACGCTGCGTGCGGTGCGGCATCACCTGATCGACATCATCGAGCCTCACGAGTCGTATTCGGCGGCGCGCTTTCGCGACGACGCGCTTGCAGCAATGCGCGAAATCACCGAGCGGGGGAAAATCCCGCTCCTCGCCGGCGGCACGATGCTCTACTTCCAGGCGCTCGTGGAAGGCTTGAACGAGCTTCCCGAGGCCGATCCCATGATCCGCCTCGTGATCGACACCATGGCGCAGGAACAGGGCTGGGGCGCGGTCCACGAAAAGCTGAGGGAGCTCGACCCGGCCACGGCGGCCCGCCTCGAGCCCACCGACGCGCAGCGCGTGCAGCGAGCGCTCGAGATCTACTACATCACCGGCAAGACCATGGGCGAGCTCCTGCAGAAGCCGCGCTACGTGTACTTTCCGTACGCCCCCATCCAGATCGCCCTCGTCCCCGAAGACCGCGCCGGGCTGCACCGGCGCATCGAAGCACGCTTCGACGCGATGCTGCAAAAGGGGCTGGTGAAGGAAGTCGCGGGGCTGCGCGAGGATTACGGCCTCGAGCCGACGATGCCTTCCATGCGCTGCGTGGGTTACCGCCAGGCCTGGCAGCATCTCAACGGCGAGCTCGACCTCACAGGGCTGCGCGACCAGGGGATCGCCGCGACGCGCCAGCTTGCCAAGCGCCAGCTCACGTGGCTGCGCTCGATGGAAGGCGTCACGGTTTTCGACTGCCTGGCCGACGACGTCGCCGCGCGGGTGCTCGAGTACGTGCGGCGCGAGCTCGAAGCGCTCGCCGCGGAGGAGTAAAACCTTACGCCGCGGTAAAGGTCTACACCGAGGAACGGCCTACGCCGCGGAAAAACCTAGGCCGCTCTTCGGTGCAGCTACGCTGCACCTCCGGGCGCGACAGCGCGCTTAGGCGGCTACCGCCGCTAAGACTTACTGTTTATTGGTGGTTTTGACTTCGGTTCTCGCCGAACCACGGGCGAAAGTGATGTCGAGCACGTCGCCGGGCGCCACCTGTGCGCCGCTGCGCACGACCGCCCCCGAGGCATCCGCGGCGATGCTGTAACCGCGCTCGAGCACGAGCTGCGGATTCAGGTGCTTCAGATGCGACTCCATCGCCGCGAGCCGCAACGCCGCGCTGTCGACTCGCGTGCGCGCGGCGTCGTTCAGCCGTTTCATGAGGTGGAGCCCGTCGCGTTCGAGCCGCTCGAAGTCCGGGCGCTCCAGCGCGAGGTCGCGGGCGAGACCGCGCAGCGCCCACGTGCGTCCTTCCGAGTAGCGGTTCCATGCCCCGCACAGCCGGTTCGCGAGGTGCGCGAGGTGCTGCGTCTGGTTGCGCAGGCGGTCTCCGGGATGCACCAGACAGCGCGACAGGTAGTCGATTCTCTGCATCCGATTCTCGAGCCCGCGGGCGACGATGCGGCCGAGGCGCGCTTGCAGCTGCCTCAGCTGCTCGCAGGTTTCCACGCGGTCGGGGCTCGCGAGCTGCGCCGCGGCAGTCGGCGTGGGTGCGCGCGCATCGGCGACGAAATCCGCAATGGTGAAGTCGGTCTCGTGCCCCACGCCCGACACCACCGGAACCGGGCATGCCGCGATCGCACGGGCGAGAGCCTCGTCGTTGTAGGCCCAGAGGTCCTCTATGCTGCCGCCGCCGCGGCAGACGATGAGGACGTCGCATTCTGCGCGCCGTCCCGCGAGCCGCACCGCCTCTGCGATCCTCGCGCCGGCCCCTTCGCCCTGCACCGGAGCCGGGTAGACGATCACCGGGAGCGCCGGGGCGCGCCGTTTGAGCGTCGTCAGCACGTCGCGCAGCGCCGCCGCGCGAGGCGAGGTCACTATCCCTATCGCACGCGGGAAACGCGGCAGCGCGCGCTTGCGCCCGGCCTCGAACAGGCCTTCGCGCTCCAGGCGCGCCTTCAGGCGCTCGTAAGCCTCGAAGAGCGCGCCCAGCCCCGCGCGGCGCATCGCCTCGACGTTGAGCTGGAACTTCCCGCGCGCTTCGTAAACGCTCGCGCAGGCGCGCACTTCGACCTGCATGCCGTCCGCGGGCCGCCAGCCGAGGAGCATCGCCTTCTGGCGGAACATGACGCAGTCGACCTGCGCCGTGTCGTCCTTCAGCGTGAAGTAGCAGTGGCCCGAATCGTAGCGCTTGAAGTTCGAGATCTCTCCGGCAACCCAGGAGAGCGGAAGATGCCGCTCCACGATCTCGCGTGCGAGGCGGTTCAGCTCCGATACCGTAAGCACGCGCTGCGGCGATTCGAGTTGCTGCGGAAGCTCGAACATGCGGCCGATTCTAAACGACGCAAAAAAGCGCCGGTCGCGATCGGGACTGCCGAAAAAATGCCCGATCATTCAATGGCTCAGGCATTACTTGAATTCGTTGCCGATTTGTGGTTCTCCACAGCCCCGGTAAATTCGGCAGTACACCGTCCCGCTCAGAGGGACACGCCCGGGAGAACGCACGTAAGCATTTGACGTTGCTACGGAATCCCCAAGGACTAATTTTTGGGCGAATCAGGAATTTCCTATACCGACGCCTAACTTAGCCCGTGTTTGTGCAGGCTCTCCACAACGTTATCCACAGACATTGTGGAAAAGAGCATTTCCTCAAGCGCGCAGAGCGCTTACGACAAATTCATGATGAACAACCTGAGCGTTCTTGCTGAAAGCGTCCGCGCCGATTAAAGTGACGCCCACTTCCGGGGAGCCTCTCACGTGTTTTCCATCATCGAAGCGGCGGGATGGCCGATCTGGCCATTGATCATCTGCTCGGTGATCGCGCTCGCGATCATCGGCGAGCGCATGTGGACGCTGCGCCGCACGGCGGTGCTGCCGAAGCACCTGCTGGCGCAAGTGGTCAGCGAATATCGTCAGAAAGGCATCACGCCCGAGTCCGTGGCGCGGCTCACCGGGGATTCGCCGCTGGGACAGGTATTCGCGGGCGGCCTGCGCAACATCGACAGCCCACCCGAGGTGATGAAGGAAGCGATAGAGGAGTCCGGGCGCGCCGTCGCCATAGAGCTCGAGCGTTTTCTCACAACCCTCGGCACGATAGCCGCGATCGGTCCTCTGCTGGGACTGTTCGGGACGGTCATCGGCATGATCGAGATCTTCGGCTCGCAGACGCCGCAAGGCGGTAATCCGCTCGTTCTCGCCCACGGCATTTCGATCGCGCTGTACAACACCGCTTTCGGCCTCGTCGTGGCGGTTCCGAGCATGATCTTCTACCGCTACTTCCGTGCCAAGGTCGATGCGATGCTGATCGACATGGAGCTGCAGTCGCTGAAACTGGTCGAAGTCATACACGGCGAGCGCCGCGCGTGAGGTTCACCGCGCGCACTTTTCGGGAAGAGCCCGAGATCAACTTCATACCGTTGATCGACGTGCTCCTGGTCATTCTCATCTTCCTGATGGTGACCACGACCTACTCGCGCTTCGCCGAGCTCCAGATCAACCTGCCCACGGCGGAGGCCAACAAGGCACCCGAACGCGCGGACCAGATCGACGTCGCGGTCGATGCCAAAGGCGCTTACTCGATCAACCGGAGCGCCGTCCCGGAGACGAGCCGCGACGCGATCGCGCGCGAGCTGAAGCGCGCTGCCGGCGGAATGAAGGACCCGGTCATCGTCATCAACGCCGATGCCCAGGCGTCGCACCAGTCGGTGATACGTGTCATGGAAGCGGCACAGTCGGCGGGCTACGGCAAGATCACGTTCACCATACAGTCGCCCAAATGACGTGAGCCGGCTCGAGCGCCACTGGCAGCGCGTGACTGCGGTCAGTCTCCTGCTTTATCCGCTCAGCCTCGCCTTCCGCTCGATCGTCGCGCTGCGTCGCATCGCCTACGCCAGGGGTCTCCTGCGCGCGGTGCGCCTGCCGGTCCCGGTGGTGGTCGTCGGCAACATCACCGTCGGCGGTACCGGCAAGACCCCCCTCGTTCTCTGGCTGGTGGGGCATCTCTCCCAACGCGGCATGCATCCCGGCATCGTGAGCCGCGGCTACGGCGCGTCGCATGCGCACGCTTCGGCCGTTCCGCCCACGGCGGAGCCCGGCCGCGCCGGCGATGAGCCGCTGCTGCTCGCGCAGCGCAGCGGCTGCCCGGTCTGGACGGGCGCCGATCGCGTCGCCGCCGCGCGCGGGCTCATCGCGGCGCATCCCGGATGCAATGTGATCGTGAGCGACGACGGTCTGCAGCACTACCGCCTCGCGCGCGATGTCGAGCTTGCCGTGATCGATGCGTCCCGCGGCCTCGGCAACGGCCTCATGCTTCCCGCGGGGCCGCTGCGCGAGCCGGCGAAGCGCCTGCGCGAAGTCGACGCCGTCGTGATCAACGCCGCGGCACGTGCGCCTCGCGCGAGCCCGCGCGCGTTCGACATGAGGCTCGAAGGGCGCGAGTTCCGAAATCTGCTGAATCCGGAGCACGTCGTCGGCCCCGGTCATTTCCAGCGGCAGCGCGTGCACGCCGTCGCGGGCATCGGCAACCCTGCGCGATTCTTCGCCCATCTCGACGCACTCGGCATCGCGTTCGAAGCTCACGCATTCGCCGACCACCACGCGTATACCCGCGCCGATCTCGACTATGCCGGCGCCGACGCCGTTCTGATGACGGAGAAGGATGCGGTAAAATGCACTCCTTTCGCCTCCGAAACGCACTGGGTGCTGCGCGTCGACGCGGTGCCCGATCCCGAGCTCGGCGAGCTCGTTCTGCGCAAGCTGAAGAAGGTTTCGACGTCATGAACCCGCGCCTGCTCGACATCCTCGTGTGCCCGCTCTGCAAAGGGCCCCTCGTGTACAGGAAAGCGGAGAGCGAGCTCGTCTGCAAACCGTGCCGGCTGGGCTACCCCATCAGGGACGACATTCCGGTGATGCTCGAGGACGAAGCGAGGAAGCTTCCCCCTGAAGAGGAAGTGGCCTGAACTTCACCGTCGTCATTCCCGCCCGTTACGCCTCGACGCGCTTTCCGGGCAAGCCGCTGGCGGATCTCGGCGGAGAACCGATGGTGGTGCGCGTGGCGGAGCAGGCGCGCAAAAGCGGCGCTTCCGAAGTGATCGTAGCGACCGACCATCGGAAGATCGCTGACGCGGTGCGCGCGCGCGGCTATGACGTCGTGATGACGCGCCGCGATCACCCGTCGGGAACCGACCGCCTCGCCGAAGTCGCGGCGCTGCGCCGCTTCGGCCGCGAGCGCATCGTGGTCAACGTGCAGGGCGACGAGCCGCTCATCGCGCCGGCGCTCATACGAAAGGTCGCCCGGCGCCTCGAGACGCAGCGCGAGGCGCGGATCGCAACCGCAGCGCATCCCATCCGCGACGCGGCCGAGCTCGCGAATCCCAACGTAGTGAAAGTCGTCCTCGACCGCGCGGGCTGCGCGCTGTACTTCAGCCGCGCGCCGATACCGTACGCGCGGGATGCGTTTGCGAAAGGGCTGGAGAGCGTGCCCGCGGGCCTGCCGGCGTATCGCCATCTCGGCATCTACGCCTATCGCGCGTCGTTCCTGCGCGAGTTTCGCGAGCTCGCGCCGGTGCCGGTCGAGCGCTATGAAGCGCTCGAGCAGTTGCGCGCGCTGGCGCACGGTTATCGCATCAGCGTCGCGATCACCCGCAGCGCACCGCATCCCGGGATCGACACGCCCGCCGACCTCGAGCGCGCGCAGCGTCACTACGCGAGGACCCGCTCGCGTTCCGTGCGAGGGCGAAACCCGTTATAATTTCGCGGTTTCTTTCAACGCGTTCGGTCTTTCCCAGGCAGCGTCCCGCCGGCGTCCATCGGCGATCAGGCACGCCAAGAACGCAACACGCTCTCACCGCCCGTCATGCGCATACTCCTGCTCGGCCAACCGGGCGCCGGCAAAGGGACACAGGCCCAGTACCTGACCGCGAGGTTCGGCATTCCGCAGATTTCCACGGGCGACATGCTGCGCGCCGCCATCAAGGCCGACAACGCCGCGGGCAGGGAAGCGCAGGGTTACATGGAGCACGGCGCGCTCGTGCCGGATCCTCTCGTGATCGAGCTCGTAAAAGAGCGCGTTAAAAGGCCCGATGCGGCCCGCGGTTTCCTCCTCGACGGTTTCCCGCGCAACATCGCCCAGGCCGAATCGTTGAAAGACGCCGGGCTCGATATCGATTACGTGATCGAGCTCTACGTCCCCGACGAAGAGATCCTGCGCCGGATGAGCGGCCGCCGCGTCCATACGGGATCGGGCCGCAGCTACCACGTCGATTTCAATCCGCCGAAAGTCGCGGACCGGGACGACGTCACCGGCGAGCCCCTCGTGCAGCGCGCGGACGACGCTGAAGCGACGGTCAGGAAGCGGATCGAGACCTATCACAGACAGACCAAGCCGCTCGTCGACTACTATCGCACGTGGAGCGCAACCGGCGACCCGCGCGCACCGGTGCTGCTCAGCATGCCCGGACGCGGTACGGTCGAGCAGATTCGCGACCGCATATTCGCGGCGCTCGATGCGCAGCCTCGCGGCAGTGCCAAACGATGAGGCGCGGAGCCCAGAGGCCTTCGTGCAAAGCTCGAAGCCGGCCCGGCGGGTTTTATAATCCCCACGCTTAGGGGCGGGTCGAAACAGTCTTCAAAGCAGCGTAACGGCCGCTGTATCCAAACGGCCGATAACAAACGGGAGTAATCATGTCGCAGTACCTGATCTTCGCGCTCGCCTGCGCGGTTGCCGCCCTGGTTTACGGGGTCTTCTCCATCAAATGGGTGCTCGCGCAACCCACCGGCAACGATCGCATGCGCGAGATCGCAGCCGCGATTCAGCAGGGCGCGCAGGCGTACTTGAACCGCCAGTACACGACGATCGCGGTCGTCGGCGTGATCCTCTTCGTCGTGCTCGGCGTCGTGCTCGATTGGCCGACGGCGTTCGGCTTCCTGGTGGGCGCAGTGCTCTCGGGTGTGGCGGGATACACCGGCATGTGGATTTCGGTGCGCTCGAACGTGCGCACCGCCGAAGCCGCCCGTAACGGCATCAACGCCGCGCTGAAAATCGCTTTCCGGGGCGGCGCGATCACCGGCATGCTCGTCGTCGGGTTCGGGCTGCTCGGCGTCGTCGGCTACTACTGGATCGCGACCGAGCTCTACGGCGCCGAGCGCGCACTGCACGCGCTCGTCGGCTTCGCGTTCGGCGGCTCGCTCATTTCGATTTTCGCGCGTCTGGGAGGCGGCATTTTCACCAAGGGGGCCGACGTCGGCGCCGATCTCGTCGGTAAAGTCGAAGCCGGCATTCCGGAAGACGACCCCCGCAACCCCGCCGTAATCGCGGACAACGTCGGCGACAACGTCGGCGACTGCGCCGGCATGGCAGCCGACCTCTTCGAGACTTACGCCGTCACCATCATCGCGACGATGCTGCTCGGCGGCCTCATCTTCATCCGCGAGCCGATTCCGGAGATCGCTGCGCTTGCGGGCAACGCCGTCATCTACCCGCTCGTGCTCGGCGGCGCCTCGATCATCGCGTCGATCATCGGTACCTTCTTCGTGAAAACGAGCGAAGGCGGCAAGATCATGGGCGCGCTGTACAAAGGCGTCATCGTCTCCGGCGTGCTCGCCGCGATCGCCTTCTGGTTCATCACCGACCACATGATGGGTCCGCTCGCCAAGTACCTTTTCGGCTGCGCGCTGATCGGCCTCGCGCTGACGGCGGCCATGGTCGTCATCACCGAGTACTACACCGCGACCGAATATGGTCCGGTGCGGCACATCGCTTCGGCTTCCACCACGGGGCACGCGACGAACATCATCGCCGGGCTCGGCGTGTCGATGAAATCGACCGCGCTGCCGGTGCTCGCGGTGTGCGTCTCTATCTGGGGTGCGTACGCGCTCGCGGGCCTCTACGGCATCGCGATCGCTGCGACCGCGATGCTCTCGATGACCGGGATGATCGTCGCGCTCGACGCCTATGGCCCGATCACCGACAACGCGGGCGGCATTGCGGAGATGGCGGACATGCCGGAATCGGTGCGCGCCGTGACCGACCCGCTCGACGCGGTCGGCAACACGACCAAGGCCGTGACCAAAGGCTACGCGATCGGCTCGGCGGGTCTCGCCGCACTGGTGCTGTTCGCCGATTACACCCACAACCTCGAAGCGGCGGGCAAGGCGGCCGTATTCTCGCTCTCCGACCCGGCCGTCATCATCGGTCTTTTCATCGGCGGCATGGTCCCCTACCTCTTCGGTGCGATGGCGATGGAAGCCGTCGGCCGCGCCGCCGGCGCGGTCGTGGTCGAAGTGCGCCGCCAGTTCCGCGAGATCGCGGGCATCATGGAAGGCACCGCGAAGCCCGACTATTCGCGCGCCGTCGACATGCTCACGCGCGCGGCGATCAAGGAGATGATCGTTCCTTCGCTGCTGCCGGTGCTGGTTCCGATCGCGCTCGCTTTCCTCATGAACTGGGCGATGGGTCCCGGCGCGGGCATACGCGCGCTCGGCGGGCTCCTGATCGGCACGATCGTCACCGGGCTTTTCGTCGCGATCTCGATGACGACCGGCGGCGGCGCGTGGGACAACGCGAAGAAATACATCGAAGACGGCAACCACGGCGGCAAAGGCTCCGACGCGCACAAGGCGGCGGTGACCGGCGACACCGTGGGCGACCCCTACAAGGACACCGCGGGCCCGGCCGTCAACCCACTCATCAAGATCATCAACATCGTCGCGCTGCTGATCGTACCGCTGCTTTAAGGCGGCCCGTAACCTCATCCTTTTCTTACACGAGACATTCGTATGAAGTATGCATTCGAGGAACGCAAGGTCGTGTGCAAGGGCGATTACTGGATCGCCGACAACGCCGTGGTGATCGGCTCGGTCGTGCTCGAGAACAACGCGAGCGTCTGGTTCA
>Ga0105106_10000444_pt1 | contig 28899 bp, 24 predicted proteins | sample PPLLaktember2015_5_FD_79109 | JGI IMG/M metagenome (GOLD analysis project Ga0105106, IMG submission 79109) | Freshwater sediment microbial communities from Prairie Pothole Lake near Jamestown, North Dakota, USA - PPLs Lake P8 Core (1) Depth... | ecosystem: Environmental > Aquatic > Freshwater >...
CCCGGCAGCAGGCTGGCAGCGGGGACGGCGACCGCCCGGCGGGCGCCGTCCCCGTGGTAGCCTGCGCCCACGATGAAGGTCTTCCTCTCCGTCGACATGGAAGGCATCTCCGGCCTCGTGCGCTGGGAGGACGTCGTGCTGCGCGGCATGGACTTCCAGCGCAATCGGCGGCTCATGACCCTCGACGCGAACGCGGCGATCGACGGCGCCTTCGCCGCCGGCGCGACGGAGGTGGTGGTCGAGGAGAACCACGGCGTCGAGGCGCTCTGCGATCTCGTGCTCGACGAGATCGACCCGCGCTGCCGCGTGATCCGCGGCGCCGGGCGCCCCACCGCGACCACCATGGCCGGGCTCGGGCCCGATTGCGGCGTGCTGCTGCTCGTCGGCCATCACGCCCGGGCCGGCTCGTTCCCGGGCATCATGGCCCACACGATCTCCTACGAGCGCTTCCGCGCCGTGCGCGTGAACGGCCGCGACTGCGGCGAAACCGAGATCTTCGCGATCCGCGCCGGAGAGCTCGGCGTGCCGGTCGGGCTCGTGACAGGCGATCAGGTCGTGTGCGAGCAGCTCGGCCGGCGCGTCCCGCAGGTCGAGCGCGTCGAGGTGAAGCGTGCGCTCTCGAACGTGGCGGGCGACGTGATCCCGCCGGAGCGGGCGCGCCCGCTGGTGCGCGAGGGCGCGCGGCGAGCCGTCGAACGGGCGCTCCGCGGCGAGCTGCGCCCGTACCGCGACGAGCCCTCGCCCTACGAGATCGAGGTCGAGCTGCGCGCAGCGCCCGACGCGCCGATGCTCGAGAACCTGCGCAAGCTCCCGGAGTTCGAACTCGACGGCGAGCGCACGCTGGTGACGCGCGCGCCCGACATGGACGTGGGCTTCCGCCGCATCGCCTACCTGGGCTACGCGAGCACGCCCGGCGCCACGCGCTACTGAGCCGCGACGCTCCCGCGCGTCAGCTCCGCAGCGGGTCGCCGAAGCGGTCGACGTAGGCGATCTCCGCGAGCGGCCGGCGCAAGAGCGCCTTCGGGAAGGGCCTCGCCGGATGCCCCATCGCCACCATCGCGGCGGTGCCGAACGTCTCCGGGATCTCGAGGAGCTGCTTCACGGCGGGCTCGACCCGGCAGAGCAGGGTCGTGAGCGCGGTGCCGAGGCCCTCGGCGCGCGCCGCGAGCAGCACGTTCTGCACCGCGGGGTAGATCGACGCGCCGCCGACCACGCTCGGGCGCCCGAGATCGCCGTCGGTCGGGTAGATGTCGGCAAGGCGCATGCAGACGACGAGGTGCACCGGGATCTCGTGCAGGTGCTGCGCGAAGTGGTCGGCGTTCTCGACCATCCGCGCCGCGGCCTGCTCGCTCGGCTTCGCAGCCGAGCCGGCGCCCGCGCCGACGGCCGTGCGCGCGGCGCGCACGCTTGCGACGTACTCCTCCCAGATCGGGAGGTAGAGCTCCGACAGGCGCTTGCGCTTCGCGGCGTCCCGCACGGCGATGAAGCGCACGGGCTGGCGGTTGCCGCCGCTCGGCGCGAAGCGCGCGGCGTCGAGCACGCGCGCGAGCACCGCGTCGGAGACCGGCTCCTGGGTGTAGAACCGGCAGGTGCCGGTCGAGGTGAAGACGTCTCGCAGTTCCATGCCGCGAGCGTCGCGTGGCTCGCGCGGCGCCGCCAGGGGGCGCCGCGCGCTCGGATTCGCGCGTGGGGTCAGGCGCCGACGCGCCGCCGCGAGGCGATCGCGAGGCCCGCGAGGCCCGCCGCCGCGAGCAGGGCGGTGCCCGGCTCGGGCACCAGGGTGACGTTCACGAAGTGGCCGTCGGCCGAGAGGGTGCGCCCGCCGACGCCACCGTAGTTGCCCGCGGTGTAGCTCGTCGCATTGCCCGCGAGGCCCATCCGGATCGCCGCCTCGTCGCCGTTGTTGCCCTGGCGGGTCGAGGTGGCGCTCGCGGTCCAGGTGAAGTTCAGCGTGACGACCTGGTTCGCGCCCGTGCCGGTGCCGGTGATGACCGCGCTCGAGGTCTGGCTGAACGGCGTGTTGCCGCCGTTCGCGCCCGTGAGCGGACCGACGCCCGCCATGCCGAGGCTGCCCGCGAGCGAGCCTGCGCCGCCGCTCGTACCCGTCACCCCGCCGAGGCTCGCGCTGGCGCTGCCGTTGCCGTCGTTCACGAGCGTCAGGGCGCCCATCCGGCTGGTGTCGACGAAGAGCCACCAGGTGGCGCCCGCGTCGTGGTTCACCGTGAACGAGATGGTGTAGCTCGCGGTGTGAGTCTGGGTGATCGAGCCGGTGTTTCCGATATCGGTTCCGACGACCATCGCGTAGCGGACCTGGAACGACGTCGCGTCCGTGGAGACGGTCGAGAGGGAGCTCGTCCGGATCCGCGTCACGGGCGGCGTGATCGTGTCCACCAGCTGGTTGGCGTCGTTCGCGCCATCCAGCGACGCCGTGGGCGTGCCGAGCGTGAGGGCGCCCGCCGACGACGCGATCCCGAAGAGCGCGGCGAAGGCGAGGGCGCCGACGCGTGCGCGTCGGCTCCGGCGATTCGTCGGTGCGAGATTCCGGTCGTCCATCGTTCTCTCCTACGGCGGGCAGCGCAATCGCGCCGCCCGCGGAAGTCATGCGTCGAGGGCGCGATTGCGCCGTCCCATCCACTCCAGGCCGAGCAGGCCGAGCGTCGTCGTCATCCAGGCAGCGGGCTCCGGTGCGAGCGCCGCAGTGAAGGCGGTGTAGTCGGCGGCGAAGCCGGGTGCGGCGAAGAGCAGGATCGCCGTGGCCACGAGTCCGACGGCGGCGCTTGCGCGCCAGCTTCGCAGGGAGGAATGGAGGGTCCGCTTCCGCATCGATCTCTCCGTCCGTACGGGCCCTCCCTCCCAGGAGACCGCTCGGTACTGGAGGATTTGTCGGAAGACGCGATGGCGATCTTGAGGGGGAAACTCTTCGGAGTGTAGGAAGCGATGCGCACGAGCTGCGCACCGCCGACGTGCAGGCGATGCGCAGCCGCGCGCGCTACGTCGCGCTACGACGCGAGAAGCTGTCGCAGCACGTAGGGCAGGATGCCGCCGTGGCGGTAGTACTCGATCTCGTCCAGGGTATCGATGCGGCAGGTGACGGGGATCTCGTCGACGCGTCCGTCGCTCCGCGTGATGCGGCACACGAGCTGCGCGCGCGGCCGCAGGCCCGTCTCGAGGCCCGTCACGTCGATCGTCTCGCTGCCGTCGAGGCCGAGCGTCTTGCGCGTGGTGCCGGGCGCGAAGACGAGCGGCAGCACGCCCATCCCGACCAGGTTCGAGCGGTGGATGCGCTCGAAGCTCTCGGCAATCACGGCGCGTACGCCGAGGAGCTGCGTGCCCTTTGCCGCCCAGTCGCGCGACGAGCCCGAGCCGTACTCCTGCCCCGCGACGATCACGAGCGGCACGCCCTTCTTCTGGTAGGCCATCGCGGCGTCGTAGATGGGGACGACGGTGCCCTCGGGCTGGAGCTTCGCGACGCCGCCCTCGGTCCCGGGCGCCGCCTCGTTGCGCAGGCGCACGTTCGCGAGCGTCCCGCGCATCATCACCTCGTGGTTTCCGCGGCGCGCCCCGTAGCTGTTGAAGTCGGCCTTCGCGACGCCGTGCGCGTTCAGGTACTTCGCGGCGGGCGAGTCGGCCGCGATGTTGCCGGCGGGTGAGATGTGGTCGGTGGTGATGCTGTCGCCGAGCAGCGCCAGGATGCGGGCCCCGCGCACGTCCGTCACGGCGCGCGTGTCCCGCGACATCCCGACGAAGTAGGGCGGCTGCCGCACGTAGGTGCTCTCGGGCTCCCAGGCGAAGGTGAGGCTGCCGCCGCCGCCGATCGCGGCCCAGTGCTCGTCGCCCTGGAACACGTTGGCGTAGCGCCGCGCAAACATCTCGGGCGTGAGCGCGGCGCGCACGGCGTCGCGCACCTCCTGGTTCGTCGGCCAGACGTCGCGCAGGAAGACGGGCTTGCCGTCGCTCCCGACGCCGAGCGGCTCCGTCGTCAGGTCGATGCGCAGCGTGCCCGCGAGCGAGAACGCCACCACGAGGGGCGGTGACGCAAGGTAGTTCGCGCGCACGGACGGATGCACGCGGCCCTCGAAGTTGCGGTTGCCCGAGAGCACGGAGCCGACCACGAGGTCGCCGGCCCTGATCGCGGCCTCGATCGGATCGGGCAGCGGCCCCGAGTTCCCGATGCAGGTGGTGCAGCCGAAGCCCACGAGCTGGAAGCCCAGGGCATCGAGCTCCTGCTGCAGGCCCGCCGCCTTCAGGTAGTCGGCGACGACCTGCGAGCCCGGGGCGAGGGAGCTCTTGACCCAGGGCTTGCGCGTGAGGCCCTTCGCGCGCGCCTTCTTCGCCACGAGGCCGGCGGCGATCATGACGTCGGGGTTCGAGGTGTTGGTGCAGCTCGTGATCGCGGCGATCACGACGTCGCCGTGCGCGAGCGCGTGGTCGAGCCCGGCGACGGGCGCCGTGGCGTCCGCCGACGCGCCCTGCTTGAGCAGCGAGGGCAGCTCCTCCTGGAAGCCGACCCCGACGCGCTCGAGCGACACGCGGTCCTGGGGCCGCTTCGGGCCCGCGAGGCTCGGCTGCACGCTGCCGAGATCGAGCTCGAGCACGTCCGTGAAGACCGGATCGGGCGTGCTCGCGTCGCGCCACACGCCCTGGGCCTTCGCGTAGGCCTCGACCAGCGCCACGCGATGCGGATCGCGCCCCGTGAAGCGCAGGTAGCTCACGGTCTCGGCGTCCACCGGGAAGAGCACGCAGGTCGAGCCGTACTCGGGACTCATGTTCGAGATCGTGGCGCGATCGGGCAGCGCCAGGGCGTCGAGGCCCGGGCCGAAGAACTCGACGAAGCGCCCGACGACGCCGCGCTTGCGCAGGATCTGGGTCACGGTCAGCACGAGGTCGGTCGCGGTGCGGCCCTCGGGCAGGCGGCCCGTGAGCCGGAAGCCGATCACCTCGGGCAGCAGCATCGACATCGGCTGGCCGAGCATGGCCGCCTCGGCCTCGATGCCGCCGACGCCCCAGCCGAGCACGCCGAGCCCGTTCACCATCGTGGTGTGGCTGTCGGTGCCGACGAGCGTGTCGAAGTAGGCCTGCGTCCCGTCGCTGCGCTTCGGGTCGCTGGTCCAGACCACCTGCGACAGGGATTCGAGGTTCACCTGGTGGCAGATGCCGGTGCCCGGCGGCACCACACGGAAGTCGGCGAGGGCCGCCTGCCCCCAACGCAGGAAGGCGTAGCGCTCGCCGTTGCGCGCGTACTCGAGCTCGACGTTGCGCCGGAAGGCGTCGGAGGTGCCGAAGACGTCCACCTGCACCGAGTGGTCGATCACGAGGTCGACGGGCACGAGCGGGTTGATCTTCCGCGGGTCGCCGCCGAGGGCCACCATGGCGTCGCGCATGGCCGCGAGATCCACCACCGCGGGCACGCCGGTGAAGTCCTGCATCAGGACGCGGGCGGGGCGGAAGGCGATCTCGCGCTCGGAGCGCTTCTGCTCGAGCCAGGCCGGGAAGGCCCGCAGGTCGTCGGCCGTGACGGTGCGGCCGTCCTCGGAGCGCAGCAGGTTCTCGAGCAGGATCCGGAGCGAGACCGGGAGGCGCTCCACGCCCGCGAGCCCGGCCGCCGCCGCCGCCGGCAGGCTCCAGTAGTCGTAGGCGCGCCCCTGCACGTCGAGCGTGCGGCGGGCGCCGAAGCTGTCGCGATTCGTCGTGGCCACGTCCGGATCCTCCCTCGTTCCCTTGGTATCGCCGACCTCGGGCCGGCGGTAGGCGCGGCGCGAGAATACGACCCATTCCGCGCTCGCACGGGTCGTCGTTGCCGGTGGAGGATCGTTCGCAGCCGCGGCGCAACTCCGAGCGCGGGCTCAAGCCCTTCCCCCGTCGGGTCGAAATGGCCGGGGAAGCGGATTCCCGCCCGGGGAAGAGGAGTCGGATCCCATGGCGATGGACCTGAACGAGATCCTGAAGATCGCCGTGAAGGGCGGGGCCTCCGACATCCACCTGAAGTCGGGTCTTCCCCCGATGTTCCGGGTCGACGGTGCGCTGGTGCCGCTCAAGAACGGCGAGCGCCTCCTGCCCGACGACCTGACCCGGATGGCGATGGGCATCATGAACCCGGTGCAGCGCGCCCGCTACGAGAAGCACCACGAGTGCGACCTCGCCTACGGCGTCGCGGGTCTCGGGCGCTTCCGCGTGAACGTGTTCCAGCAGCGCGGCTCGACGGGCATCGTCTTCCGCGTGATCCCGTTCAACGTCCGCACCGTCGAGCAGCTGCACCTGCCGAAGGTGACGGAGACGATCGCGATGGAGCAGCGCGGGCTGATCCTCGTCACGGGCACCACGGGCTCGGGCAAGTCGACCACGCTCGCCGCGATGATCGACCACATCAACTCGAACCGGACCTGTCACATCGTGACGATCGAGGACCCGATCGAGTTCCTGCTCCGCGACCGCCGCTCGATCGTGAACCAGCGCGAGATCGGCGTCGACACCGACAGCTTCGCCAACGCGCTCCGCGCCTCGCTGCGCCAGGATCCGGACGTGATCCTCCTCGGCGAAATGCGCGACTTCGAGACCATCGAGACGGCGATCACCGCCGCCGAGACCGGCCACCTCGTGATGAGCACGCTCCACACCCTCGACGCCGTCGAGACGATCAACCGCATCATCTCGGTGTTCCCGCCGTACCAGCAGCGGCAGGTGCGCCTGCAGCTCGCATCGATCCTGAAGGCCGTGATCTCCCAGCGCCTGGTGCCGCGCGCCGACGGCAAGGGCCGCGTGCCCGCTCTCGAGGTGATGGTCTCGACCGCGCGCGTGCGCGAGTGCATCGCCGACAAGGACCGCACCAAGGAGCTCCACGACGCGATCTCGAAGGGCTTCACGAGCTACGGCATGCAGACCTTCGACCAGTCGCTGATGCACCTCGTGAAGGGCAACCTCGTGACCTACGAGGAGGCGCTGAAGAACGTCTCCAACCCCGACGACTTCGCGCTCCGCTTCCGCGGCATCGCGTCCACCAGCGACGGCACCTGGGACGACTTCGACAAGGACGACGAGGAGAAGCAGGAGTCGACCCAGACGCGCATGGCGCCCCAAGGCGGCGGCCCGCGCCCGGGCGGCAGTGGCGGCGGCGCGGGCTCGACGCAGAGCGGCGCGTCGAGCGCCGGCGCAACCGGCACCGACCTCAAGATCGAGCGCTTCTAGCCGTCCCGACGCCCCGCACGAATTCCCTTCGCAGCCGGCCGATCTCGGGATAGGGTGAATCCCGTAGCCGCGCCTTCCGCGCGGCCGCGGAGGGCCACCCGATGGGACTCTTTGGCGACAAGTCGAAGGCCCCGCCCCCGGCGCCGGCCAAGCCGAAGCCGAAGGCGGATTTCTCCAACGTGAAGACAGGCAGCTCGTCGACCGCGCCGCCCCCGGCGCCGGCCGCCGCGGCCGAGAGGATCTACGTGGTGAAGGCGGGCGACAGCCTGTCCAAGATCGCGAAGACCCAGTACGGGAACGCGAACCAGTGGAAGAAGATCTACGAGGCGAACAAGGACGTGATCAAGAACCCCGATCTGATCCAGCCGGGGTGGAAGCTCCGGATTCCGGAGTGAAGGAGCACACGATGCCGCACTGGGTTCGGGCCGGCGGGCTTGCGCTCGCCGCACTGCTGATCGTCAGCGCCTGCAAGCGCGCGGAAGCTCCGGCTCCCGCGCCGACGCCGGCTCCCTCTCCGCCCGTGAGCGCACCGACGCCGACCGCGGCGCCCCTGGCGGTGCAGGACATCTCCCTCGGCAAGAGCGTCGGCGCCGACAAGTCGATCGCCGAGCTCGCCACGGAGTTCGCGCCGACCGACACCTTCTACGTGTCGGTGAAGACGACGGGCGCCGCGCCGAGCGCGAAGCTCACGGCGCTCTGGACCTACGAGGACGGCCAGAGCGTCGCGGAGTCGTCGGAGGCGATCGCTCCGACCGGCCCGGCGACCACGGAGTTCCACGTCTCCAAGCCAGACGGCTGGCCCCCGGGCGGCTACCGCGTGCAGGTCTTCCTGGACGGGAAGGCGGTCGGCACGAAGGAGCTCGTGGTGAAGTAGACCGCCGGGAGCGGCGCGCGGCCGGACGCCGGCCGCGCGCCGCCTCAGCGCGGGGCGCCCGCCTCGCGCAGCCCGCGCCAGGCTCCGACCGCGAGCAGCACGAGCATCACGTGCACCGCGATCACCGCGGGCCACCCCGAGACGTACATCAGGTCGTTCGCCACGCCGCCGCCGAAGGGCCCGCCCCCGAATGCGAGGCCGCGCGCGCCCACGAGCGGGCCGAAGGCCGCTGGCAGGAAGAAGAGCCAGGCCTGCACCAGCGCCGCCCACTGCAGCGCCTTCGCCGCGCGCACGCCGAGGCGCAGCCGGCCGCCGACCGCGCCGAGCGCGAGCAGCAGCAGGCCGTGCGTGATGCCTTCCATGTGCGCCATGCGCCAGCCGCGCTCGTCGCCCGGGATCTCGACGGGCATCGAGGGCACGACCGGCCAGAGCACGACCTGCTTCAGCAGGAAGAAGAAGAACACCCAGCCGACGAGCACGCTGCCGACGAGCAGCCCGACGCCGTTCAGGATCAGGATCTGACGCTGCCGCTCGTTCATTCGGCGACTCCGGCGCGGATCATCGCCGCGGGTGAGAGGTGCATCCGACGCGTGTCGAGCCGCGCGAGGCCCGGCTCGCCGCGCTCGTAGAGCTCGACCCACTCCCGCATCCACGCCGGGTCCGCGACGCGCCCGGGATCGTGCCAGGGCGAGAGGCTCTCGAGCAGGATCGGCGTCATCCCCGCGAAGAGCCGCGCCATGACGCGCTTCAGCGCGAGGCGCGTGCGGAAGCGGCCCCAGCGGCCGTCCTCGCGCAGCAGCGCGACGTAGGCCTGTCGCGTGCGCCAGAGCGTGTGGCCCATGGCGTGGACGAGGCCGTAGAGCCGCAGCGGCCAGCGTCCGACCACCTCCTGGTAGACGTCGAAGGCGGCGCGCTTGTGCTCGATCTCTTCCACGAAATGCCAGAGCACGAGGGAGCTCACCGCGGGATGCGCGTTCGCGAACCAGTGCGCCCGATGCTTCACGAGCACGTGTCCGAGCGCGAGCGCCATGGTCTCGAAGCCCGCGGCGTAGGCCAGACGGAAGGCGAGGGGCCGCTTCGCGAGGCGCGCGTAGTCGGCCTCGAGCCGCTGCTCGTGGGCGCGCAGCCGGCCGTAGCCCCGGGCGAGCAGGACCTCGTTGAAGCGCCGGTGCTGCTTGTAGTGATGGGCCTCCTGGCCGACGTAGGCCTTCGCCTCCTCGCGCAGCGCGCCCTCGAGCTGCGGCGTGGCCTCCCGGATCGCCTCGATCAGGAACGGCTCGAGGTACGGCATCAGCAGCGAGGCCGCGTTCACGACCTGGCTCCACTCGGGGCGCGCGGGGTTCCAGCGGGCCGGCAGGTCCGCCGGGACCTCGAACTGCATGCGCCGGACGCGGATCGGATCCCGCGCACGAGTCGTCGCCATCGGATCGCTCCCCCGCGCCGGCCCCGGCCGGCCCGGGGACGTTCTCCTATATTGGGCCGGAACGCACAGGAGCCCCCCGAATGCCTTCCGGTCCCAGGTCCGCGCGGGAGATCCGCGAGGAATTCCTCCGCTTCTTCGAGTCCCGCGGTCATCGCCGCGTGCCGAGCGCTTCGCTGGTCCCGGAGTCGGACCCGACCCTCCTCTTCACGAACGCGGGCATGGTCCCCTTCAAGCGCCTCTTCCTCGGAGAGGAGACCCGCGACTACCGGCGCGCCACGAGCTCCCAGAAGAGCATGCGCGTCTCGGGCAAGCACAACGACCTCGAGAACGTCGGCCGCACGCCGCGCCACCACACCTTCTTCGAGATGCTCGGGAACTTCTCCTTCGGCGACTACTTCAAGCAGGAGGCGATCGCCTGGGCGTGGGAGCTCGTGACGCAGGTCTACGGGCTGCCCGTCGGGAAGCTCGGCGTCACGGTCTTCCGCGAGGACGACGAGGCCGAGCGCATCTGGCGCGAGGAGATCGGCGTCCCTGCCGACCGCGTCCGGCGCCTCGACGAGGCCGACAACTTCTGGGCCATGGGCGACACCGGCCCCTGCGGCCCCTGCTCCGAGATCTACTTCGACATGGGCCCCCAGCCGGGCAGCGCGCCGGGCTTCGACCCGACCGACGAGTCCGGGCGCTGGCTCGAGATCTGGAACCTCGTCTTCATGCAGTTCGACCGCGATGCCGCCGGCACGCTCACGCCGCTGCCGAAGCCCTGCGTCGACACCGGCGCCGGCCTCGAGCGCGTGGCGTCGGTGGTGCAGGGCGTCGCCTCGAACTACGACACCGACCTCTTCCGGCCGCTCCTGAAGCGCGGCCAGGAGCTCTCCGGCGTGCAGTACGGCGCCGACCCCGAGAAGGACGTGTCGCTGCGCGTGGTCGCGGACCACGCGCGCGCCTGCACCTTCCTGATCGGCGACGGCGTGCTTCCGGCGAACGAAGGTCGCGGCTACGTGCTGCGCCGGATCCTGCGCCGCGCCGCGCGCCACGGCGTGCTGCTGGGGCTCGATCGTCCGTTCCTGCACGGCGTGGCCGACGCGGTGATCGACGAGATGGGCGCCGCCTATCCCGAGCTGGTCGAGCGCCGCGCCTTCGTGACCGACCGCATCCGTCGCGAGGAAGAGCGCTTCCTCGAGACGCTCTCGAAGGGCCTCGCGCTGCTCGAGGGCGAGATCGGTGAGGCGAAGGCGAAGGGCCAGCGCGTGCTGCCGGGCGCCATCGTGTTCAAGCTCTACGACACCTTCGGCTTCCCCCTCGACCTGACCCAGGACATCCTGCAGAGCCACGCCCTCACGATCGACCAGTCCGGCTTCGACGCCGCGATGGGCGAGCAGCGCGATCGCGCCCGGGCCGCCTGGAAGGGCAGCGGTGACGCCGCGGTGTCGGAGATCTACGGGCGACTCGCCACGGCGACCCCAAGCAGCTTCCACGGCTACGACTCGCTCACGGGCGACGCGCGCATTGCCGCGCTGGTGAAGGACGGTGCCCCCGTCGAGACCGCGAGCGAGGGCGACGAGATCGAGCTGGTCGTGACCGACACGCCCTTCTACGCCGAGAGCGGCGGCCAGGTGGGCGATCGCGGCGAGATCACGACGCCGGGCGGCCGGATGCGCGTCACCGACACGCAGAAGCCGTCGGGCAGCCTGATCGTCCACCGCGGCAAGGTCGTCGCGGGCGAGATTGCGGTCGGCGAGACCGCGCACCTCGCCGTCGACGCCGAGGCCCGTGCCGCGACGGTGCGCAACCACTCCGGCACCCATCTGCTCCACGCGGCGCTGCGCCAGGTGCTCGGCCCCCAGGCGATGCAGAAGGGCTCCCTGGTCTCGCCCGACCGCCTGCGCTTCGACTTCACCCACGACGCGCCGCTCTCGCAGGACGAGATCGAGCGCATCGAGGACATCGTCAACGACTGGATCGAGCGCAACGCGCCGGGCCGCGTGCGCGAGATGTCGTACCCCGAGGCGATCGAGGCCGGCGCGATCGCGATCTTCGAGGAGAAGTACGGCGACGTGGTGCGTGTGATCTCCTTCGGCGAATTCTCGACCGAGCTCTGCGGCGGCACCCACGCCCACGCGACCGGCGACATCGGCCTGCTGAAGGTCGTGGGCGAGACGGGCATCGCGGCGGGCGTGCGGCGCATCGAGGCCTTGACCGGCCAGGGCGCCCTGGCGCACATGCGCGCCCAGGAGCGCGCGCTGCGGCAGATTGCCGAGCTCGTGAAGGCGCCGATGGGCGAGGTGCCGGCGCGCGTCGAGAAGCTGCTCGACGAGAAGCGCTCTGCCGAGCGCGAGATCGAGAAGCTGCGCGCCGAGAAGCGAGGCGCCGCGTCCGGCGACCTGGTCTCCCAGGCCCGCGACGTCGGGGGCACGAAGCTCCTCGCGGCCCGCGTGGACGGCGTCGACCCGAAGGAGCTGCGCGCGATGGTCGACGACCTGCGCGGGAAGCTCCGCAGCGGGATCGTGCTGCTGCTCGCCGGCGAGGGCGACAAGGTGAGCCTCGCCCTCGGCGTGACGCAGGACCTGCTCGGCCGCTTCAAAGCCGGCGATCTGGTGCGCGAGATCGCCGCGGTGGTCGGTGGCAAGGGCGGCGGCAAGGCCGACTTCGCCCAGGCCGGCGGCCGCGACGCCTCGAAGATCGACGAGGCGATCGCGAAGCTCCACGCGCTCGTGGGTGGAGCGTGAGCGCGTGAGCGACGCGCTGCCGCGCCAGTTCGTCGCGAGCCCCTTCGCCCCGGTCCGCCGCCGGACCCGCGTCGTGCGCGTGGGCGACGTCTCGATCGGCGGCACCCACCCGATCCGCGTGCAGTCGATGACGACGACCGACACCCAGGACGTGCAGGCGACGGCCGACCAGGCCGAGCGTCTGGCCGGCGTCGGCTGCGAGATCGTGCGCATCACCGCCCCGAGCAATCTGGACGCCCAGGCCCTGGGCGAGATCAAGCGCGAGCTCCTGCGCCGCGGCTGCCGCGTGCCGCTCGTCGCCGACATCCACTTCACGCCGAACGCCGCCATGATCGCCGCCGAGCACGTCGAGAAGATCCGGGTGAACCCGGGCAACTACGCCGACAAGAAGCGCTTCGAGGTGCGCGAGTACGACGACGCCGCCTGGGCCGAGGAGATCGAGCGCGTCGCCGACCGCTTCCGCCCGCTGGTGCGGCGCTGTCGCGAGCTCGGTCGCGCGATGCGCATCGGCACCAACCACGGCTCGCTCTCCGACCGCATCCTGAACCGCTTCGGCGACACGCCCCTCGGCATGGTCGAGAGCGCGCTCGAGTTCCTCGACGTCTGCGAGGACGAAGGCTTCCACGACGTCGTCTTCAGCATGAAGGCGAGCAACGCCCAGGTCGCGATCCAGGCCTACCGCCTGCTCGCCGCACGCCTCGCGGAGCGCCGGCTGCGCCGGGCAGGATCCGCAAGCGACGGCCCGGCCGGCGCGCGCAGCGAGCCGCAGGCGAGCGAAGTCGCCCAGCCGGATCATCCGCTCCACGTCGGCGTCACCGAGGCGGGCGACGGCGAGGACGGCCGCGTGAAGAGCGCGATCGGCATCGGCTCCCTGCTCGAGGACGGCCTCGGCGACACGATCCGCGTCTCCCTGACGGAGGACCCGCTGAAGGAGATCCCCGTCGCGAAGGCCCTCGCGGCACGTTACGACGCGCGCTGGCGCGCGGCGTCCGAGGGGCCCGACGCGCGCTGGCGCGCGGCGTCCGAGGGGCCCGACGCGCGCTGGCGCGCTCCCGTCGAATCGAGCGTGCCGCCCGATCCCGGCGCGCCGTTCGTGCTCGACCCCTACGACCACGTCCGGCGCGACACGCGGGCGCTGTCGGTCGGCGGGATCGAGCTCGGCGCGAAGCATCCCGTGCGCGTCGAGCTCGTGCTCGGGCCGCCGCCGGCGGAGCGCGAGGCCGCGGCGGACGAGCTCGCGACCTCCCTCGCGCTGCGCAGCGAGATCGCCTGCGAAGGCCTGGTGCTGGACGTGCGCAGCGCAGCGGACGCCGCGGCGCTGCCGGCCCTCGCGGCGGCGCTCGCGCGGCGCGGCGTCGGCGCGCCGCTCTCCGCGCGCGTCGCCCCGGCGCAGGCCGCGGACGCCGCGTGCAGCGGCGCCGTCGTGCGCCTGATCGTGCGGATCGACCCCGAGACCGCCGACGCCGCGCTGGCCGACGCCGCCCGCGAGGCCGCCGCCGCGGGCCTGGCGCTCGAGTGGGCCCTCGACGCGCCCGCCGCCACGATCGCAGCCCTCGCCGACCGCGCCATCGCCGCCACGACGGCGGCCGGCGCGCGCGGGCTCCTGTTCTCGACCATCGCGCGCCCCGGCGATCCGGCGCAGCGCTTCGTCCACGCGACGCGCGTGCTCGCGGCGCGCCTTCGGGCGCTCGGCCGCGACGAGATCCCGATCGTCCTGCGCGGAGCCGAGGGCGATGCGCCGAGGGGCGAGGCGCTGCTCCTCGCCAGCGCCACCGATCTCGGCGCGCTCCTCTGCGACGGCATCGGCGACGCAGTCTCCCTCCCCGTGACGCCGTTCGGCGACGCCGGCCGCGCCCTCGACCTGGGGTATCGCATCCTCCAGGGCGCGCGGCTCCGCACCTCGTGGACGGAGTTCATCTCGTGCCCGAGCTGCGGGCGCACGCTCTTCGACCTCGAGGAGACGACCGCGCGGATCAAGGGCCGCACGCAGCACCTGAAGGGCGTGAAGATCGCGATCATGGGCTGCATCGTGAACGGCCCGGGCGAGATGGCGGACGCGGACTTCGGCTACGTCGGCTCGGGCCCCGAGCGCGTGAATCTCTACGTCGGCAAGGAGCTGGTCGAGCGCAACGTGCCCCAGGCCGATGCCGACGACCGGCTGGTCGAGCTGATCCGCAAGCACGGTCGCTGGGTGGAGCCCGCTTGAAGCGGCTCGCGACGACGCTGCTCGCGCTCTCGCTCGTGGCGTGCAGCTCGATCCGCTACGCGGCCTGCGAGAAGCTCGGCCTCGAGAAGCGCGACCTGCTGCAGGGCGACGTCGAGCGGATGAAGGACCAGCAGCAGGAGACCGCGGAGCAGTTCCAGGACGCCCTCACCAAGCTGCGGACGCTCTACGGCTCGTCGGGCACCGACCTCGAGCAGCGCTACGACGCCACCAAGGCCGAATACGAGGACTGCGAGAAGCAGGCGAACGAGCTCCAGAAGCGGATGGACTCGGTCCGCACCGTCGCGAACGACCTGTTCGACGAGTGGCAGGGCGAGATCGACGAGATGGGCAATGCGGCCATGAAGCGCGACAGCAAGGCGAAGCTCGTTGCGACGCGGAAGCGCTTCGAGTCCCTCGACGCCGCCATGAAGCGCTCCGAGCAGAGCATGAAGCCGGTGCTGAAGCAGTTCCGCGACCAGGTGCTCTACCTGAAGCACAACCTGAACGCCGAGGCCCTCGGGACGCTCTCGGCCGAGGTCACGGACATCGACAAGGGCGTCGCCGCGCTGGTCGAGCGCATGCAGCAGTCGATGCAGCAGGCCGACACCTTCCTTCAGCATCTCGAGCGCGCCTGAGGCGCCCGGCGGGGGCGGGTCAGCGGCGCGGCGGCGACGTGACGGGGGGCAGGGCCCCGTCCGGGCTCTCGCCCCGGGCGCGCGCGAGCCAGCCGTAGGCCTCGGATTCGCGCAGCCAGGGGTGGTCGCCGCCGAGCAGACCGCCCGCCAGCAAGAGCGCGATCGCGACCGCGAGCGCGCCTTCGGCCACGCCCAGCGCCGCGCCCCCGATGCGGTCGGCAAGGCCGAGGCCGACCGCGTGGAGCCCGAGACGCACGAACGCGCCTGCGACCGAGACCGCCACCAGCGCCGCGCCCGCGACGAGCACGATCGCGAGGCCGCGCACCACCGCCGGTGAGAGATGCGCCGCGAGGCGCGGCTCGAGGGCGCGGGTGAGCGCCGGCTCGAAGGAGCGCACCGCGAGGACGGCCGCGGCGAGGGCGGCCAGGGCGAACGCCTCGCGCACGGCGCCGCGCAGCAATCCGCGAAACGCGAGCAGGCCCACGACCACGAGCGCGACGAGATCCAGCGGCGGCAACGGATTTCCTCCCGCGGCGAGTCTACTCTCGGCCCATGCCGCCGAACCAGCGCTGCGACGCCGTCGTGATCGGCGCAGGCCACAACGGCCTCGTCGCCGCCACGTACCTGGCCCGAGCGGGCCTGCGCACGCGGGTGCTCGAGCGCCGCGCCGTCGCCGGCGGCGCCACCGTCACCGAAGAGCTCTGGCCGGGCTACCGGATCGCGCGCGCGTCCTACGTCGCGGGCCTCTTGCGACCCGCGGTCGTGCGCGAGCTCGGTCTCGCCGGCCGAGGCCTGCGCCTTCTGCCGCGCGATCCCTCCTCGTTCACGCCGCTGCCCGACGGGCGCGCGCTCACGCTCGGGCCCGACGGCGCCGCGAGCCGCGACTCGATCCGCCGCTTCTCGCCGCGGGACGCCGAGCGCTATCCCGAGTACGAGGCGTTCCTCGACCGCACGGCGCGCGCCCTCGAGCCGCTCCTCGACGCGCCGCCGCCCGGTCTGCCGCGGCCGTCCCTGCGCGACCTCGTGACCCTCGCACGTGTCGGCGGCGGCCTGCTGCGGCTCGGCCGCGCGCTGCCCGAGGCGCTCGCGCTGCTCCTCGGCGCGGCGCGCCCCACCCTCGAGCGCTGGTTCGAGAGCGAGCCCCTGCGCTCGACCCTCGCGACCGACGCCGTGATCGGGGCCTGGGCGGCGCCTTCGTCCGCCGGCACGGGCTACGTGCTCTTCCATCACGTGATGGGCGAGACGAACGGCCATCGCGGCGTCTGGGCCTACGTCGAGGGCGGCATGGGCGGCCTCACGACGGCGCTGTGCGCGGCCCTGCACGAGGCCGGCGGCGAGCTCGAGCTCGAGGCGCCCGTCGCGCGCGTGCGCGTCGAGGCCGGACGCGCGCGCGGCATCGTGCTCGAGGACGGGCGCGAGATCGAGGCCGATCTCGTGCTCTCGAATGCCGATCCCGCACGCACCTTCCGCCTCGTCGCGCGCGAGGCGCTGCCGGAGGCGTACGCGCGCGGCATCGACGCGCTCGACTTCCGCAGCCCGACCTTGAAGATCAACCTCGCCCTCGACGGTCCGCCGCAGTTCCGCGTCGCCGGCGCGCGGGCGAGTGGCATCGGGCCCGAGCACCGCGGCACGATCCACCTCGGCGCGTACGATCTCGACGCCCTCGAGCGCTCCTTCGCCGCCGCCAGTGCGGGACGCCTGCCCGAGCGGCCGATGATCGAGCTCACGCTGCCCTCGGCGCTCGATCCGACGCTCGCGCCTGCGGGTCACCACGTGGCGTCGCTGTTCGTGCAGCACGTGCCCTACGCGCTCGAAGGCGCCGGCTGGGACGTCGAGCGCGACCGCTTCGCCGACCGGGTGCTCGCCCTCGTGGACGAGGTCGCGCCGGGCTTCTCGTCCCGCGTACTGCAGCGCGAGGTTCTGGCCCCGCCGGACCTCGAGCGCGTCTTCGGCCTCACCGGGGGCAACATCTTCCACGGCGCGATGTCCCCCGACCGCCTGCTCTCGCTGCGACCGCTTCCGGGCCACGGCGGCTACCGCACGCCGATCGAGGGTCTCTGGCTCTGCGGCGCGGGGACCCATCCGGGCGGCGGCGTGATGGGCGCCTGCGGCCGGAACGCCGCGGCCGAGATCCTGCGGGCGCGACGTCGCGCGGTCTGAGAACACTCGCCATCCGCCCGGGCCTTCGGCATGATCGTCTCGTGACCCCGCCCGGAAGCGACGGATGACCTTCCCACACCTAGGACTCGACCTCGTCGGACTCGTCGGCGTGGCCGTCCTCGTGCTCGCCAACGGCTACTTCGTGGCGACGGAGTTCGCGCTCGTCGCGGTGCGCCGCAGCGAGGTGCAGGTCTGGGTCGACCAGGGCCGGCTCGGCGCCAACTCGGTCCAGCGCGCGATCGAGCACCTCGACGACGCCATCGCCGCCACGCAGCTCGGGATCACGATCGCGAGCATCGGCCTCGGCTGGCTCGGCGAGCCCGCGGTGGCGTCGCTGGTGAAGCCGCTGCTCGAAGGGGTGGGCATCACCGGGCGCGGCGCGCTGCACGGCACCGCCACCGCGATCTCCTTCACGTTCATCACCTTCCTGCACGTGATCGTGGGCGAGCTCGCGCCGAAGGCGATCGCCCTCGACCGCCCCGGGCCGGTGGCGCTCGCCTGCGCGCGGCCGCTCCTCGTCTTCGGCCGCGTCTTCCGCTTCGTGCTGGTGGTGATGAACGGCGCCGGCAACGCGCTGGTGCGCCTCTTCGGCGTGAAGCCGGTCGGCGGCGCCCACCGCGTGCACTCGGCGGAAGAGCTCTCGTTGCTCGTCACCGAGGCGCGCGAGGCCGGCGAGTTCCGGCCCGAGCAGGGCCGCATCCTCGGCCGCGTGCTCCACATCGCGGAGCGCCACGTGCGCGACATGATGGTGCCGCGCGAGCGCGTCTGCGCAGTCGAGCGGGGGGTCGATCCCGAGGCGCTGCTCGACCGGATCCGCGAGGAGGGGTACACGCGGATCCCGGTCTACGACGGCGCGCTCGACAACGTCGTCGGCATCCTGCACACGAAGGACCTGTTCCACGTCTACGCGAAGACGCGCCTGGTGCTGATCGCCGACGCGATCCGCACGACGCTCGAGATCGCGCCGGGCGCCTCGATCGGCGACGCGCTGCGCTTGTTCCGCCGCACGCGCAAGCACATGGCCGTCGTGCGCGAGCCCGGCGGCCCCGTGCTCGGGATCGTGACCCTCGAGGACGTGCTCGAGGAGATCGTGGGCGACATCGAGGACGAGCACGACGAGCCGACGCCCGCCGGCACGGAGTGACGATCCGCCTCAGCGCGCCGGACGGTAGAGCGCGTAGGACTTCTCGAAGCCGAGCTTGCGCTCCACGAACACCTCGCCGTCGGGGAAGAGCGCGCGCATGCGGGCCAGCGGGAGCACGCGGGTGTGCTCGATCGCGTACGCCCAGTTCGGGCTGCGTGCGCGCCAGCGCGCGAGCATGCGCGCGCGCAGCGATTCGGGCAGGCGCCAGTAGAAGGGCACCCCGGTGTGGGCCTCGAGCGGGAAGGTGTCGCTCGGCGTCTGCACCCAGTAGGCGCGGCCGAGGCGTCGCACCTCGCCGGCGAAGGCGGCCTGGCGCGCCTCGTCGCCCACGTGCTCGATCACCGAGTTGCTGAAGGCGAGGTCGAAGCTCCCGTCGGCGAGCTCGGGCAGCGCGCAGGCGTCGCCGTAGCGGACGGCGAAGCGCGCGGGATCGGCCAGGCGGACGTCCGAGCCCGGCAGGTTCACGAGGGTCACGTGGAGGTCGTGGTCGACGAGGGTCCAGAGCGCCTCGGTGCCGCCGAGGTCGAGCACGCGCGCGCCGCGCGGCAGCGCGAGGCGTTGCAACATCTCCTGCATGCGCTGCGCGCGCCAACGACGGATGAAGCCGCCGCTCGCGTGCGCGTATCGGCCCATCCACTCGACGTATCGATTCACGCGCCCACCGCCTCCGTGCGCGCGCCGGCCGGCGCGCGAGGCAGAGCCTACCCGCCCGCCGCGTGGCCTCCTAGACTGCCGCCCCGACCGCCACGCACGGCGGCTCGGCGCAGGAGCAAAAGGAGGCACGGTGTCGCGGCGGGCGCTCGTCACGGGGATCACGGGTCAGGACGGGGCGTACCTCGCGAGGCTGCTGCTCGAGCGCGGCTACGAGGTCTACGGCGCCTACCGGCGCAGCGCCTCGGTGAATCTCTGGCGTCTCGACGAGCTCGGCGTGACGCGCGACGTGAAGCTCGTGCCCTTCGACCTGATCGAGCTCTCGAACATCCAGCGCACGCTCGAGAAGGTGCGGCCCGACGAGGTCTACAACCTCGCGGCCCAGAGCTTCGTCGGGCTCTCCTTCGAGCAGCCGCTCTACACCGCGGACATCGACGGCCTCGCGCCCCTGCGCATCCTCGAGAGCCTGCGCACGCTCGGCGCCGGCACGCGCTTCTACCAGGCGTCGACGTCCGAGATGTTCGGCAAGGTGCGCGAGATTCCGCAGCGCGAGACGACGCCCTTCCACCCGCGCTCGCCCTACGGCGTGGCGAAGCTGCACGGCCACTGGATCACGGTGAACTACCGCGAGTCCTACGGCATGTACGCCTGCTCCGGCATCCTGTTCAACCACGAGTCGCCGCTGCGCGGGATCGAGTTCGTGACGCGCAAGATCACGAGCGCCCTCGCGCGCATCCGCCACGGCCAGCAGGACTGCCTCGAGCTCGGCAACCTCGACGCGAAGCGCGACTGGGGCTTCGCCGGCGACTACGTCGAGGCGATGCACGCGATGCTGCAGCGCGACGAGGCCGAAGACTTCGTGGTCGCGAGCGGCGAGACCCACGCGGTGTCGGAGTTCGTCGAGCGCGCGGCCGAGGCCTGCGGCTTCGATCTCGCGTTCGAGGGCGAGGACGAGGCACGGCGCGGGATCGATCGGCGCTCGGGCCGCACGATCGTGCGCGTGAATCCCGAGTTCTACCGCCCGGCCGAGGTCGACCTGCTGATCGGCGACCCGAGCGCCGCCCACGCGAAGCTCGGCTGGCGGCCGCGGATCGGCTTCCCGGAGCTCGTCGAGCTGATGGTGAAGTCGGATCTCGACCGCGTCGCCGCGGGGCGGCCGCTCCTCTGATGACCGCGCGCGGCGTCGATCCCGACGAGCGGCTGCTCCCGCTCCCGCCGGCGCCGCCGGGGCGCACGCTCGTGCTCGGGGCCGGCGGCTTCCTGGGCGGCCACGCCGCGCGCTGGCTCGCGGCGGCGGGCGCGCCGGCCCGGCTCTTCGACCTCGCGGTGGACTCGATCCCGGCCTGGGTGCGCGCGGCGCCGGACATCGAGACGGTGCACGGCAACCTGATGGACGACGCGGTGCTGCGTCGCGCCGTGGAGGGCGTCTCGCGCGTGCTCTGCTTCGTCTCGGCCACCGTGCCCGCGACCTCGCAGCACGCGGTCGAGCTCGAGCTGCGCGCGAACGTCCAGCCGACCCTGCGCCTGCTCGAGGCGATGCGCGACGCGGGCACGCCGCTCGTCGTCTTCCCCTCGTCGGGCGGCACGATCTACGGCGACGACCCGCCCGCGGCGGGCTTCGCCGAGGACGCGCCGGCGCGGCCCGTCGGGTCCTACGGTCTCGGGAAGCGGCTGCTCGAGGAGATCGTCGCGTTCGAGTCGCGCCACGGCGGGCCGCAGCACCTGATCCTTCGCATCTCGAACGCGTACGGGCCGATCGCCCACGGCCATCCGAAGCAGGGCGTGATCCCGGCCTTCCTCGAGCGCGTGCGCGCCGGTGAGCCCGTCCGGGTCTGGGGCGAGGGCGACGCGGTGCGCGACTTCGTCCACGTCGAGGACGTGCTCGGCGCTCTCGCCGCGCTGCTCGCGGCCGACGTCCGGGACGAGATCGTGAACGTCGGAAGCGGCGCCGGCCACGGCGTGCGCGAGCTGCTCGCGATCGTGAGCGAGGTCGTGGGACGACCGCTCGTGGTCGAGCGCGCGAGCGACGAGTACGCCGGCGTGCGCCGCAACGTGCTCGACGTCTCGCGGCTCCGCGCCCGCACGGGCTTCACGCCGAAGGTCGATCTCCGGAGCGGCGTCGCGCACGTGTGGCGCTCGCTCGAGCGCAGCCGCCGGGCCTAGTGGAGCAGCCAGACCGTGCGGGTGTCGTAGTCGAGGTCGCGCGGGCGCTCGCCGATCACCTTCATCGGGTTGCCGCCGACGATCGCGTAGGGCGGCACGTCCTTCGACACCACGGTGCCCGCCGCCACGATCGCGCCCTCGCCGATCGTGAGGCCCGAGAGCACCGTGACGTTGGCGCCGATGAAGACGTAGTCCTCGATCGTGATCGGCGCGACGATGCCCTCGAAGCGCGGCGACTTCACGTCGTGGGAGCCCAGGATGATCGTCGTGCGGTAGGCGATCGCGACGTTGTCGCCGATCCGCAGGTCCGCCATGCCGACGCCCGCGAACAGGCAGCCGATCTGCACCGTGCTGTTGCGGCCGATCCAGACGCGCCCGCGCCCGCCGTAGAGCTGGAGCCCCGTGTTGATCGTCGCGCCGGGCCCGATCTCCCAGCCGAGCACCGTGCGATAGAACGCCCGGCGCAGGGCGTGCCCCGGCATCAAGCCCACCACGCGGTTCGCGAGGAGGATCGCGAACGCGCGCACCCACTTCGCCACCGCCTCGCGCGGGCCCTCTCGCAGCTCGATCGGATCGCCGCGGCTCGCCATCAGGGTCCCGTCGGACGCGGCGCGAGCGAGCCGAGCAGCGCCTCGAGGCCGCCGGCCCGGAGCTCTTCGAATACGACGTAGCCGATTCCGGCGAGGAGCCCGCCGGCGAGGCCGAGCAGCAGCGAGACGAGCTTCTTCGGCCGGATCGGCTTCGGCTCCGCGGCGGGCTGCTGCACGACCGTCGCGTTGGTGAAGCGGCCCTGGTCGAGGGCCGAGTCGATGCGCGCCTCGGTGCCGCGCTTCAGGTACTGCAGGTACTTCGCCTCGCTCGTCGCCACGAGGCGCTCGACGCGCCGCGCCTCCAGCGCCTTGGCGTCGAGCTCGCGCATGCGTTTCGACGAGCTCGCGACCTGCGCCTCGAGCTGCGCGATGCGCTCGGCCACGCCGGCGCGCTCCGCCCGCGTGCGCCCGAGGTCGCGCGCAGCGCCGAGCATGGTGGGCGAGGGCGCGGTCTGGGTCTGGGCCGTACCGCCCCGCGTCTCGCTCTCGATCGCGGCGCTCGCGGCCGCGAGCTTGCGCTCGTTCTCGACCAGGAGCGGCGAGTCGGGCTTGTAGCGCTCGAGCAGGCGCGCGCGCTCGAGCTCGAGGGTGAGCTTCTCCTGCACCAGGCTCTGGATCACGAAGTCGCTCCGGCCCTCGGTCGTGCCGGTGCGCATCGTGGCCGGCTCGTGCTTCAGCATCGACTGGTAGCTGGCGATGCGCTGGTCGAGCTCGGCCAGGGTGCGCTGCGCCTCCACGAGCTGCGCGCGCAGGCCCGTGTCGATCGTCTCCTCCGCTCGGCGCTCCGACTCGAAGTCCGCCACGTCGGCCTCGCGCTTCAGCAGCTGCAGCGCGTCCTCGTGGGCCTCGAGCTCCCGCTCGAGCTCTCCGGCCTGCTGGTCGAAGAACTGCGCGGCGTCCGAGCGGCGGTGCACCTCGACGTGATGCGCCTCGTAGTTCGCGAGGATGCGCTCGAGCACGGTCTGCGCGAACGCCGGGTCCCCCGACTCGAAGCTCACCACCAGCACGTTCGAGTCCTTCATGCGCTCGACCGAGATCGACGACTCGACGGCGCGGAGCATGCGGTCGGCCCCGGTGGGGCCGGGCACGCCGTGGACCCAGGCGTAGAGGTCCTCGTAGAGCCAGATCGGTCCGAAGACGAGGCGCGTGAAGAATCCGGGCGACGCCTGGTCGAGACCGGTGTCGGCCATCGACTTCGTCAGCACCTCGCGGCTCGTCAGCACCGCGATCTCCGAGTTCACCTCTTCTTCCGAGACGCCGGCGGAGACGACGGTGGGCGAGCGCTCGGGGTCGCCGGCCATCGACCCGCCGTAGCGGTTCTTCTGGATCAGGATCGCCGCGCGGGCGACGTAGGTGCCGGGCCAGGCGAAGGCGATCACCTGCACCGCGACGAAGACCACGAGGAAGGCCGTCAGGAACTCGCGCCGGCGACGGCGGACGGCGCGGGCGAAGCCGCGCAGGGCGTCGGCGAGCTCCGAGACCGTCGCGCCCTCGGCTGCGCTGCCGTCGTCGTGTCGCCGTTCCGGATCGCTCATCGCTCCTCCCCACGCGCCCCGGCCGCCGCCTCGCGCACGCCGCTCTCGAGGGCCGCGTCGAGCGCCTCCACGAAGCGCGGCCAGCCGAAGCGCGCGGCGGCCGCCGGCGCCTCGCCCGCGATGCGCTCGCGCAGGCCGGGCTCCGCGGCGAGCCGGAGCATCGCTGCCGCGAAGGCATCCGGCGAGGGCTCGGCCAGGAGTCCGTCGACCTCGTGCTTCACGATCTCGCGCGGGCCGCCGCGGTCGGCCGCCACGCAGGGCTTCGCCGTCGCCATCGCCTCGATCACGACCAGGCCCCAGTCCTCGTTGAAGGCCGTGAACAGCGTCGCGAAGCAGCGGCGATAGCGCGCGCGCATCTCGGCGTCGCTCGGGTGCACCAGGAACTCGATCGCCGGATCGCCCGCGGCGCGCTCGCGCAGCCGCGCGAGGTACGGCTCGCTCTTGCGATCCACGATGCCCGCGATGCAGAGCCGCCAGCGTGTCGGCTCCGGAGCGCGCTCGCGGAAGCGCCGGAAGGCGTCGATCGCGAGCTCCAGGTTCTTCGTCCACATGATGCGGCCCGGCACGAAGAAGGTGTGGTCGTGCTCGGCCACGGGCGCCGGCTCGAAGGCGTCGAGGTCCACGCCGGGATGCAGCACGCGCAGCTTCTCGGCGGGCGCGAGCCGGCCCGCGACGATCCGGCGCTCGACCTCGGCGCTGATCGGGAACACGCGCCGGTAGCGCCGCCACGCGATCCGGTCGACGGCGGCGAAGAGCACGCTCCCGGCGCGGATCGAGAGGCGTTCGAGCGGGCGGCGCTCGGCGAGGTAGGTGGCGCGGTAGTGGGGATCGAACACGATGCGCAGCGGCGTCAGGCAGAGGTTGAACGCCGGCACCGCGGGCCGGCGCAGGGTGACGAGGTCGCCGAGCCCCTCGCACACCACGAGCAGCGCGTCGAAGCCGGCGAGGTCGAGCCGGCGCCCGAGGATGCGCAACGCCGCGCCCAGCACCTGGAACGGGCTTCGCTTCACCGACACCCGGTCGAGCACGCGCACGTCCACCTCGCGCAGGCCCGGGAAGGTGGACTCGGGCTCGAAGCGGCTGGTGAAGATCACGATCTCGTGGCGGCTGCGGCGCGCGAGCTCGAGCAGGGTCCGCTCGGCCCCGCTCGTCAGGTAGACCCACGGGTAGTACACCGCCACGCGCAGTCGGCTCACGCTCGTCCGCTCCTCGTCCTCGTCCCGGGCGACATCCCCCGAATATGGGATTGCCGCTTCCGGGTCCCCATCCGACCCTGGCCGAGCCCCGGGGTTCCCCCCGAGCCGGGGGCCGGAATTCCTTCGGCATCCCGGACGTGCGACCGATGCACGAACGGGACCGACCACGGGCCTTCGCGCTACCTGATCGGGTTGCGGGGGCACCGACACAATAGCGTCGCTTCCGCCCCCGAAGGCGCGTAGGCTCGTGCCTTGCATTGGCGGCGAGGGGGGGACCGGATCGGGATCGCGCTGATTGGAGTGGCCGTCGTTTCTGCTGGACGGAGTTGCACGCGGATGAACCTGCCCTTTCGCCGACGCATGGTGAGCCTGTCGCACCAGGCTCTCGACCTCCTGACCTTCCTGCTCGCCTGCTGGGTCGGCTTCACGGCCGCCCTCGGTCCCGGCGAGCATCGCCTGGACACCTTCGTGCGCGCGGACCTGCGCCCGCTCGATGCCCTGGTGCTCCTCGTCGCACTCTGGGCCGCGATGGGCGACGAGAGCGTTCCGCGCGGCGTGCGGCGCTTCGACCGCATTCGCGCCCTCGGGCTCGACAGCCTGCGCCGGGCGGCCTTCGCCTCCGCCGCCCTTGCCCTCGGCGGCGCGCTGACCGGGAGCCCGCTGCTCACGTCGCAGCCATTGGTGCTCGGCTTCGGGGCATCGCTGGTCGTCTTCCGGCTCATCGCGCGGATCCTGACCCAGCAGTTCTTCGTGAAGCTCCGGCGCCGGGGGCGCAACCTGCGGGTGGCGCTGATCGTGGGCGCGGGCGAGCGCGCCGAGCGGATCGTCCGCGCGATCGAGGCGCATCCCGAGTACGGCTACCTGATCGAAGGCTACGTGGACGAGCCGGGCTTCCCGGTCCACGTCGACCTGAAGCGGCTCGGCATGCCGCGCGACCTGGAGCAGATCCTCTCGCGCACGCGCGTCGACGAGGTCTTCATCGCGCTTCCGATGCGCTCCCAGTACGACCAGATCATGCGCTGCATCGAGATCTGCGAGGAGCAGGGCATCGCGGTGCACCTGCCGGGCGATCTCTTCACGCTCGCGGTGGCCCACTCGCAGTCGTCGATGCTCGCCTCCACGCCGCTGATCAGCCTGGTGTCGAACGGCCCGATGGACGGCATGCCGTACCTGCTGAAGCGCACGGTCGACCGCCTCGGCGCCGCGGCGCTGCTCGTCCTGCTCTCGCCGGCGCTGCTGCTGATCTCCGCCGCGATCTGGATCTCGATGGGGCGGCCGATCTTCTTCCGCCAGCCGCGCGTCGGCTACCAGCGCCGCGTCTTCACCTGCTGGAAGTTCCGCACCATGGTCGAGGGCGCGGACGGCCGCATGGCCGAGCTCGAGGCGCTGAACGAGGTCGACGGCCCCGTGTTCAAGATGCGGCGCGATCCGCGCGTCACGCGCCTCGGCGCCTGGCTGCGCCGCACGTCCCTGGACGAGCTGCCGCAGCTCCTGAACGTGCTGCGCGGCGACATGAGCCTCGTCGGCCCGCGTCCGCTCCCGCTGCGCGACGTGAGCCGCTTCGACCGCGCGGCGCTCAACCGCCGCTTCTCGGTCTGGCCGGGGATCACCTGCACCTGGCAGGTGTCGGGCCGCAGCGACCTCTCCTTCGACGACTGGATCGACCTCGACCTCGCGTACGTCGACAACTGGACCTTCGCCACGGACCTGCGGATCCTGCTCCAGACGGTCGCGACGGTCTGGCGCGGGCGCGGCGCCTACTAGGGCGCGCCGGTGATCGCGCCCAGGCCGGCGGTCGGGTCCACCTTGTCGATCTCGTAGATCACGTTGAAGGCCGCGTTCCGCGGCAGGATGCGGTTGATGTAGAGGTCGACGTACATGCCGACCTTCGCGATGAAGCTCTTCGGCACGAACACCACGTCGTAGGGCCGCAGCACGGGGAGCGGCGCCTGGGCCTCGAGCGCCTCCGAGAGGTCGACGCGGTAGGCCTCGCGGCCCTCGTTCCCGCGGCGCAGCAGCACCACGCTCGAGAGCTCGGCGGTGTCGAGGGAGCCGCCCGCCGCGAACACCGCGTCGGCGACGGTGGTGCGGCCGTCGATCCGCACCATGGTCGGGGCCTTCACCTCGCCGCCGACGTAGGCCTTCTGCGACTCGAAGCCTCGCACGATCACGGTCACGTCCGGCTTCGAGAGGTGCTGCTCGTAGCGCGTCGTCAGGTCCTGGGCGACCTGCGAGGGCGTGTGGCCCGCGACCGGCACGTCGCCCACGAGCTGGAGCGAGATCCGCCCGTCCGGGCGCACCACGACCTCCTCGTTCAGCTCCGCGGTGTAGAAGAGCTTCACCGCGAGGTGGTCGCCCGGCCCGAGCACGTACTCGTCGGGCGGCTCGAGCACCGCGCGGTCGTCGGGGACCTTCGGAATGGTGCTGCAGCCCGCCGCAAGGGCGGCCGGCAGCATGAGCGCGCAGAGCGCGCGGCGGACCCGGTCTTGGCGCATCGACGGACCTCCCCCTATTCCGAGCTTCCTTCGGCGACGAGGCTCAGGATCGAGCCCGCCGGCAGAGACACCACCTGCTGCTTCGCCGTACGGCACGGGAAGCTCGCGGGCTCGATCTTCGAATCGGGCAGCACGCTCTTCGAGACCGCGGGCCCGTTGATCGCGTGGAGCGCCGGCGCAGCGAGGATCCGGCACTCGACCTTCGTCGGCGCGAAGCCCTCGAGCGCGATCTCCGTGTCGAGCGCGCCCGACACCGCGCGGTTCACGAGCATCGCCGTGAGGCGCCGGCCGTCGCGGCTCGTGGCGGCGCGCGCGAGCAGCGTCCGGGCGTCCGAGCGTCCCTTCACGATCCCGAGCGTTCCGGTCGAGAAGCCCGGGCTGCTCACATCGGTCTCGACCAGGCGCCGCTCGAAGCGGTCGTGGTAGAGGCGGTAGAGGTGCCAGGTCGGGCTCGTCACGAGCCCGCTGGGATCGTTCAGGATCAGGTTGCCGTACCAGCGATGGATCGGGTTCGTGTACATCGTGGCCTCGACCCGCGGATCGCCGAGGTAGACGTCGAGCAGCGACGCCACGTAGACGGCCGACGCCTGGGTGCGCGTGTGGTCCACGTAGGCGGCGTGGCGGTCCGGCTTCGCCGAGAGCCCGATCAGGGTGCCGAACTCGGTGATCGCGAAGGGCGCGCCATCGTTCGTCGGCGAGCGCCGCTTCACCTCCTGCGCCATGGCGACGAGGTTGTCCCGGGTCTGCTCGGCGCCGGCGAACATCGCCCGGTACATCTCGTCGCGGTCGCCGGGCTTCGTCAGGTTCACCGCATCGTCGAGGATCACGGGCGCGTAGCCGTTGTGGAGCGCGAAGAAGTCGACCTTCGCGTCGAGGGCGTCGAGCATCTGCACGGTCCAGTCGCGGTTGCCGGCGTCGGCCAGGGGAAACGCGCCGGTGTCGAGGTGCGCGATCGCGCCGACGCGCGCGCCGGGCGAGGCGCCCCGGATCGCCGCCGCGAAGGCCGGCCAGTCCTTCGCGTAGCGCGCGCCGGGCTTGAAGATCGCCTTGCCGTTCGGCCCGCTCGCGTTCGGGCCCGAGAGGTAGATCTCGTTGCCCACCTCGAAGCAGCGCTGCGGCGCGCCCTGCTCGACGAACCACTTCGCGAACCCGGCGGCGTCCTCGGCCGTGCCCGTGCCGTAGTTCACGGTGATGCAGCCATCGGCGCCGAGCGCCTTCAAGAGGCCCAGATATTCCGGCAGGCCGAACCGCACGGGCTCGTCCTTGCCGTCGAAGGGGTTCCGGATCTCGCCCCGGCGCGACTCGGCGCCGACGGCCTTCTTCCAGTCGAAGTAGTCGGCGTGGATCCCGCCGGGATAGCGCACGAGCGGCACGCCGAGCGGACGGAGCAGCGCGAGCACGTCGGATCGCACGCTGCCCGTGCCGGGCTTCACGAGGCCGTTCGCGTCGTCGACCCACTCGACGTGCATGCCGAAGAAGTCGGGCGGGATCTCGCGCACGACGCTGCCGGCGCGCACCCGGACCTGCGCGGACCCGGTGCTCCCGACGATCGGCGCGACCGGCGTTGCAGCGGCCGGGGCCGGCGCCTCGCCCTCGAGCGCGACGAAGACGTCGTCCACCCAGGCCTTGCCGCCGGCCGGCCCGAGCACCTGCACGCCGAGCGTGAGGGTCGAGGCGTCGGCCGGCACCGTCGCGACCTTGCGTCGCTCGGCGAAGGCCGCCTGCTGCACGTTCGGGTCGAAGTCGTTGGTCGCGCCCTCGGGCGACCAGAGCACGAGGTTGATGCCGGCGCCGGTGCTCGCGACGTTCGCGCCGAAGGTGACCTTCTTGCCGCGGAAATGCGCGGCGTCGAGCACCTGGTAGACCATGAACGAGGTCGATCCCGTCGAGCCCTTCGCGCTCGGCGCGAGCTCGAGCAC
>Ga0105106_10000446_pt1 | contig 28865 bp, 25 predicted proteins | sample PPLLaktember2015_5_FD_79109 | JGI IMG/M metagenome (GOLD analysis project Ga0105106, IMG submission 79109) | Freshwater sediment microbial communities from Prairie Pothole Lake near Jamestown, North Dakota, USA - PPLs Lake P8 Core (1) Depth... | ecosystem: Environmental > Aquatic > Freshwater >...
AATGAACTCGTCAACTAGAATGGAACCACTTATGCTATACTTTTTTCATCCCCAAAAATCAGGATGAGTATGCAACAGATGAAAAAGCGTTGGCAAATATCCGTGCCGATCACACCGGAGGCTGCGCGGGCGTTACAAGAATACCCTCCTATCCTGCGTCAGATCCTTTTCAACCGGGGTTATTCCACCCACGAACAGGCCCGCATGTACATGCTGGCAGAATCCCCGCCAGGGACTGACCCTTTTAACCTGACCGGTATGAGTGAGGCAGTTCAACGCATTCTGTATGCTCTGGAGCACAAAGAGCCGTTCGCCATCTATGGAGACTACGACGCCGACGGCGTCACTGCCACAGCTCTTCTGGTGGAATCGTTCAGGAGCCTGGGAGCTGATGTCACCGGGTATATCCCTAACCGCTTTGAAGAAGGGTATGGGCTGAATAAAGAGGCCTTGGAATCCCTTTCTGAACGGGGAATGCGCCTGGTCATTACGGTGGATTGTGGTATTCGCTCCTTTGAAGAAGCCGACCATGCCCGCACCCTTGGGATGGATCTCATTATCAGCGATCACCACCAACCGCTTTCCCAGGTGCCCTCCGCTTTGGCTGTGATTAATCCCAAACAAACCCTCGATCCCTACCCTGAGAAAGACCTGGCAGGCGTGGGCCTGGCTTACAAACTGGTGAGCGCTTTGTCTCAAGCGATGCCGGGGACATCGTTAGACCCTAAATCTTATCTGGACCTGGTGGCTTTAGGTACGGTAGCCGACCTGGCCCCTTTGGTGGGTGAAAACCGCGCCTTGGTCCGCCAGGGTCTACTGCGCCTCAGGCGACCTGTCCGCCAGGGAATTCTGTCATTGATCGGCGTGGCTGGCTTGCAGCCCCAGCAGATCAACGCCGGTCATATCGGTTTTATGCTCGGCCCACGCCTGAATGCTGCCGGTAGGCTTGATTCAGCATTGGACGCGCTGAACTTGCTAATCACCTCAGAACCAGCAACCGCTGCTCGACTCGCTCAGCAGTTGGATAATCAAAACCGAGAACGCCAACAGGTAACCCGCCAGATTCAAGAACAAGCCCAGGCAATGGCTCTCGCAGAGGAACCGGATGCGCTGCTTTTATTTGCCGCTCATCCAGATTTTAATCCCGGCGTAGTCGGCCTGGCAGCTTCTCGTCTGACGGAAATGTTCTACCGTCCAGCCATCGTTGCGCATCTCGGTGACCATTTCACGCGTGGTTCTTGCCGCAGTATCGCTGAGTTTCATATCACGGAGGCGCTGGATCAATGCAGCGATCTCCTGGAGCATCATGGCGGTCATGCTGCTGCAGCTGGTTTCACCGTCTCCAATAACAATCTGCCGTTGCTTGTGGAACGGTTAAAATCAATAGCCGCCAGCCAGCTAGCAAACCTGGATCTGCGTCCTACCCAAATTGCGGATTTAGAAATCCCGCTCTCAGATTTAAAACCCGAGATTTTAGAATACCTGGAGTGGTTGCAGCCCACCGGTTATGGAAATCCCTCCGTATACTTTGTTTCACGTGATCTGCGAGTGAAATCCTGCCGGCAGGTCGGCAGGGAAGGAAACCACCTGAAACTCACCGTGAGTGATGAGCGCATCACCTATGACGCCATCGCATTCAATAAAGGAGATTGGTACGAGAACATGCCATCTCGTATTGATCTCCTGTATGCGTTCGAATTGAACGAATACAACGGGCGGGCTGCCCTGCAGCTTAACGTCCGTGATATCCAGGCCGCTGGAGAGACTGGCATGCTATAATCCGTAACCGGAGGGCTCGCCATGATCACCGATCGATTATCGACTGGAACTGCCAGCGCCTCGATGGCACCTGCTTTTACTCCATCTCCGGTTACACAGGTTGAGCATACCGGTCTTTCCTCTCTTTGGTTACAAGACCTGGCTTTGAAGATCCTATATTTCCAGGGTTACTTGAGCGGCTTTAAAATTGCCGAGGAAATGGCGCTGCCCTTTGCAGGGATCGTGGATTTAATCCTGGAAGCGCTCAAGCGAGAGAAGTTTGTTGAGGTCAAATCGACTCAGCAAATGGGTCTGGGAGAGGGTTCTTACCAATATGCGATCACCGGCGCTGGGATTGCACGTGCTCGCGAGGCCTTGGAGCGCAGCCAATACGCTGGTCCAGCACCAGTGCCGCTGAAGGCATACAACGAGGCGATCTTGCGGCAGAGCAAAGCGCGCCCCAAGGTCGTGAGCCGGGTGTTACGCCAGACCCTATCGCACCTCGTCCTCTCTGAAAAGACTTTTCAACGCATTGGTCCAGCGATCAATTCTGGCACGTCGATGTTCCTGTACGGACCACCTGGCAACGGAAAAACAACCATCGCCAGGGCAATCGGCGGCATGATCTTGCGCGAGAGCATGTATATCCCGTACGCCATATATATCGATGGGCAGGTGGTCAAGCTTTATGATACGGTGAATCACCAACTATCCAAAGAAGAAGACTCCACCCCAATCGGCACAGGCTCACTCCGCCCAACCGCTCGGCGCGATCCACGTTGGGTGCGTATTCGCCGCCCCTTTATTGTCGTAGGAGGCGAATTAAACCTGGCAGGATTGGATCTGGTCTTCGATGACGTCAACAAATTTTATGAAGCCCCCTTCCAGGTAAAGGCCAATGGCGGCATTCTCTTGATCGATGACTTTGGGCGCCAACAGGTACGCCCGCGCGATCTGCTCAACCGTTGGATCGTGCCGCTCGAAAACCGCATTGATTACCTGACTCTGCACACCGGTCGGAAGTTGGAAGTACCTTTTGATGTCCTGGTGGTTTTTTCTACGAATTTACCGCCCCGCGATCTGGTAGATGAAGCCTTCCTGCGTCGTTTACGCCATAAAATTGAGATCGGCGATCCGAATTACGAAGACTACCGTGAAATTTTCAGGCGAGTAGCTGCTGCAAAGGGTGTTACCTATAACGACCAGGGTTTGGCATATCTTCTGCAGGAATGGTATATCAAGCGCGGTCGCAAACTACGCGCTTCTCATCCCCGCGATCTTTGCGACCAGATTTTAGATATTGCCCGTTATCTTTCCGTAGAGCCAGCCATGACTCGGGATCTCATCGACCGGGCAGCCGAATCTTATTTCGTGGAGCTCTAACGATGAATTATCAAGAACTCCCACAACCCACAATTTTTGCCCACCGCGGAGCCAGTGCTTACGCACCTGAAAATACGCTGGCAGCCTTCGAGTTGGCTATACGCCAGGGCGCAGATGCTATCGAACTGGATGTTAAGCTCACTGCCGATCAGCAAGCAGTCGTCATTCATGACCAAACACTGGAACGTACAACCGGTTTCCCTGGGCGGGTCAGTGACTTACCCCTATCGGAAATCCGTAAACTGGATGCCGGCAGTCATTTCGATGTCGCCTTTCGCGCCGAACCCGTTCCAACCCTGGATGAAGCTCTCGAGACGGTCGGGCAGCTCATTTTCACCAACATTGAGTTGACCAATTACGCCTCCCCGATAGATAGCCTGCCCGAGATCGTTGCTCAGATCGTTCTGCAACACAACCTGGCTCATCATGTCTTTTTTTCTTCGTTTAATCCTCTAGCCCTGCTGCGCGTCAGGCGCAAACTCCCTAACACGCCGATTGGTTTATTGGCACTTCCGGGGAAGCAGGGCGCACTGGCTCGCTCATGGTTGGGATATCTGCTCTCTTACCAGGCGTTACATCCCAATTATGAAGATGCCAGTTTTGCCCTGGTAAGGCGCATCCACCGGCGTGGCTGCCGGGTATTCTGCTACACAGTCAACAGGGTAGAAGATTTCCGCCGCTTGCTGGTCATGGGAGTGAATGGTTTCTTCACGGATGACCCGGTTACTGCCAGGCAAACTTTAATCTCTGGAAGCGAAAGGCAGGTTGTTGACCCGCAGTGATCCCATACAACTGGCTCGAAGAAGCCCAGGAGCGCCTGGCAGAGCACATCCTGAAAACTTCCATCACCTACGATCCCCATCACGATCTTTATATTAAATGGGAAAATCAACAGGTAACGGGTTCATTTAAGGCGCGCGGCGCAATCAATAAGGTCCTGTGCCTGCAAGATTGGGAACTGGAACGCGGGCTGGTCACCGCTTCGGCTGGAAATCATGGGCAGGGTGTAGCCCTGGCGGGAAAAATTACCGGGGCGCGTGTGATCGTATTTGTGTCAGAGCATGCCGTGCCCGCTAAGCTACAGGCTATGCGCGACCTTGGGGCCGAATTGCGACTAGTATCTGGAGGCTATGGAGAAGCCGAGCAGGCTGCCCTGGAGTTTGCACGCTCAAGCGCTGCTACCTGGGTCTCACCCTATAATGATGGACAGGTCATTGCCGGGCAGGGTACCTTGGGATTGGATGTGCTGCAAGATGTTCCACATTTATTCGGTCAGGGGCTATCCAGCACCTGGATTGTCCCTGTAGGCGGTGGAGGATTGATTTCTGGGGTTGGCACCAGTTTGAAAGCGCCCGAAGCACGCCTCCAAGGGGTCCGTCTGGTTGGCGTTCAATCACAGGCTTCGCCTTTCATGCGGGATTTATATTACTTGGGCAGCCAGGATGGCACGCGTGAGTTTCCCAGCCTTGCGGACGGTCTGGCAGGACCAGTCGAACCGGGCTCACTGACAGTCCCGATCATTCGCCAATGTGTTGACGAAATTGTCTTAGTCAGCGAAGAGCAAATCGCGCAGGCGATTCGATACTGTTGGGAAAAATATGGCGAAATTATCGAAGGCTCTGGTGCCGTGGGCTTAGCAGCAGCCCTATATGGGAAGATTGCGGATCGCCCCGCGATAATCATCATCTCAGGTGGCAATATCCAGCCCGAGACTCACCGTAAAATCCTGGAGGGCGCCTCGTGAATCAGCCCACACCCGACGAGATCATGGTCGTCTGTATGGCTCGCCAGGTTATCGATGGCGAAACAGTTGTACAGGGATTGGCAACGCCCCTTGTGGCTGCTGCTTACCTGTTAGCCCGCCACACCCATGCCCCGCACATGTATTTCGCATCCGCCATTGGGCAAGGCATCTGCCGGCGTCCAGCGCCTTTGGGACTGGTGCGCGTGGAGAGTTTATGGTTGGACCGCTCGCTCACCCATGTGGGATTCGTCCACGTTGCTGCGGATGTTCTCCCCAGTCTGCGCCCTAAAGAATTTTTCCGGCCTGCGCAAATTGACCCGGCTGGAAATATCAACAACATCGCCTTTGGCAAAGATTACATTAGCAGCCTCGGCAGGCGCGCCCGCATGCGTCTGCCAGGCAGCGGCGGCATTCCGGATGTCACCACATTCCTGGATGACATCTACCTGTATGTTCCGCGCCATTCGCGGCTCACTTTCGTATCCATATTGGATGTTCGTTCAGGATTAGGTCACGCCCCTGAGCGCACCCATGGCCACGGACCACGATACCTGGTAACCGACCTCGGTCAATTTGACTTCAAGGATGGTCGCCTGCGTCTCACATCAATCCACCCAGGCGTCCGTTTAGAGCAGGTACAGGCGCGCACCGGCTTTGAGTTGGAGGTCGCACCTGACCTCCAGGAGACACCCCCGCCAACGCCTCAAGAGCTCCAGCTTTTACGTGAGGAAATCGATCCATTAGGTATCCGGCGGCTTGAATCATTGAGTGGAGCGGAGCGGCGCGAGCTGCTCCACCAAATCCTGCTGACAGAAAACATGGAAAGCTTAAGCTGAGACTTGTGATGGCTCACACGCTGACTCCCATCCAAAGGCCTTCGCGCCTCAAAAAGCTCAGAACGGGCATCCCACGCCTGTTGCAGGTCTTGATTCTCTTATCGCTAGTGAATCCTCTGGAACTGGCGCGAGCGGCTCCTACTGGACAGGAATTATCCCCTAACGAACAAGCTCAAGCCTTGCTGGAAACGCTCACCCCTGAAGAGCGCGTGGGGCAATTGTTCCTGGTCAGTTATCAGGGAATGGATACGAGCGAAAGCACACCTGTCTATGATTTAATGGTTAATTACCACGTGGGCGGAGTTTTCCTGCTAGCAGAAAACGATAATTTCACCAATGGAGACGACTCGCTCAACCAGCTCTTGACCATGAATCGCCAGCTCCAATTGATCCGCTGGGCCTACGCTCAACAAGAGCAAACAAACCCGAAGACAGGCGAGCAGTTTCAACCCAGTTTCATCCCTCCATTCATCGCAATCGCCCAGGATGGCGATGGCTCACCCACAGATCAGATTCTCGGGGGAATGACCTCTTTACCCAATTTAATGGCTATTGGCGCTACCTGGAATACTGACTTAGCGCGTCAAATTGGCAATGTCTTGGGTGGCGAGCTATCTGCGCTTGGCATCAATCTTCTGCTGGGTCCGGCTCTTGATGTCCTGGAATCTCCTCTGCAAGAAGGCAGCCAGGCTTTGGGCAGCCGGACTTTCGGCGGCGATCCGTTCTGGGTCGGTCAAATGGGTAGTGCTTACATCGCCGGCGTGCACCAGGGCAGCAGCAACCGTGTGGCAGTAGCTGCCAAGCATTTCCCTGGCATTGGCAGCGCAGACCGCCTTCCGGAAGAAGAGATTGCCACCGTTCGAAAATCACTGGAACAACTGCAAAGTTTTGACCTGCCTCCTTTTTTTGATGTTACCGGCAACGCCGTAGAGCCAGAGTCTGCCACGGATGCACTTTTGGTTTCACACATCCGTTACCAGGGATTCCAGGGGAACATCCGCACCACTACTCGCCCGGTTAGCTTCGATCAGCAAGCTTTCAACCTTCTGATGGGTCTGCCAGCCCTGACTGCCTGGCGAGACCTGGGAGGCATTGTCATTAGTGATGATTTAGGCAGCCGCTCGGTGCGCCGTTTTTATGAACTGACCAACCCAAATCAACCTTTTGACGCCCGCCGGGTCGCACTCAATGCATTTCTGGCGGGCAATGACCTGCTTTACCTGGGAAATATCACCTCCAGCGACGATCCAGATGCCTATACGACCAGCATTAAAATCCTGGATTCGTTTGCCCAAAAATATCGAGAAGACCCTGCGTTCGCTCAACGGGTGGACCAATCGGTACAACGAATTCTGGCCTTGAAATACAAAATGTATGGGAGCTTCGTGCTCAATATCACCATCCCGCCTTTGGAAGGCACCGGCGCTATCGGTAACGGCATTCAGGCTACCTTTGATGTTGCTCGCGAAGCAGCGACTCTCATCAGCCCATCCATCGCAGAAATTGACGACGCAATCCCGGATCCGCCCAATCGCAACGATCGTATCGTGTTTGTTACAGATGTGCGCACGGACAGGCAATGCAGTTTGTGCCCTCAACAGGCTGGCATCAGTGTGGATACCTTGCAGCAGGCTGTGATCCGCCTGTATGGTCCGCAGGCAGGTGGACAAATCACTCCGGCAAATCTGCTCTCTTACTCCTATGCCGACCTGGAAAAGATGCTGGATGGTGACGAGACCGCTCTCCAGATGGAATCCGACTTACGGCGTGCACATTGGATCGTGTTCAGTATGCTGGATGTCCGGAGCGATATCTCCTCCTCTCAGTCGCTGCATCGCTTTTTGGCGGAGCGTCCCGAATTATTCCAACAAAAACGCCTGGTCGTATTTGCTTTTAACGCTCCGTACTATCTGGACGCCACCAATATTTCAAAGCTTACAGTTTATTTTGGCCTATATAGCAAAGGTCCGAGTTTCGTTGATGTTGCTGCCAGGCTGCTCTTTAGAGAAATGCGCCCAACTGGCAGTTTACCGGTCTCAGTTCCGGGCGTGGGTTATGATCTGATTTCTGCCACCATGCCGGATCCTGACCAAACCATCCCTCTCTTGTTAGATATCCCTGATTCCCAAGAGCCGGGAGTGGACCCCACCCTGACCCCCTCCCCGCCTCCGGAATTTCGGATCGGCAATCTGATAAATTTACGCACCGGGATTATTCTGGATCACAACGGGCACCCGGTTCCGGATGGCACTCCGGTCCAATTTATTACGAGTATAAATGGGGAAGTGAGCGCCCTGCCACAAACTGTTAACACCATGGATGGAGTTGCACGCCTGACCATCCAGGTAATCGAGAGTGGTGCCCTGGAAATCAAAGTTGAGAGTGAACCCGCAAAAATTTCCGATATCCTTCGGTTTGAGATTCCTATCGAAAACGCACCTGCAGTAACCTCCACTGCCACACCTGATCCCACCAACACGCCGACTCCTTCCCCTACACCCACCACGCCACCCGCGGTTATCGTAGAACAGCCTTCACCCCCACCAGCGCGCCCCAACCTGGCAGATTGGCTGGTGGCATTGTTACTCACCAGTGTCATCGGGTTAAGTATTTACCGGATATCAGCTGTGATCGGTCAGGTACGCTGGGGTGTGCGCAGTAGTTTCCTGGCATTCATCGGAGGATTACTGGCTTACTCCTACCTGGCTCTCAAATTGCCGGGGAGCGCGGACCTATTGGACTCATCAGGAGGGCTTGGGGTGGTGCTGGTTACGTTGCTAGGCTGTGCAGCGGGCCTTCTGTTCACCTGGGGATGGCGAGCGCTGTTCTTTCGGACACGGCTGGAGAATTAAAATAGCTCTTGCGATGATGTGGCTTGCTGTATAGATGGCTAACGCGCCATTGTAAACAGAAGGCTCAACAACACCAGTCCCGCACTGATCCAGATCAAGGTAAGGTCGGCAGGTGAAGAAACCAAATCCGCCAATGTAGGAGCTGGCAGGGGAGCCCGCGGCCTCGTTTCTGGATTCCAATCCCCTACCAGGGCCTGGCGAAAGGACTCAACATCCTGGGGTCGTTCTTCAGGATGCAGGCTTAGTGCCCACAGGATTGCCCGCTCTGTACGCATACTGATATCCGGGTTCAATTGGCGAGGTGGTGTTAAGCGATCTGGACTTAGAAATAACTCGCGCGCTTCTACGGGGCGAGTATTGGTTAGAAGGTGGTAAAGCGTAGCCCCAAAGGCATAAACATCGCTGCGTGCATCGGTATGCCCCGCATCACCTCCATATTGCTCCAGTGGTGTGTAAAGGGCGGTGCCGCGCCCCTGCAAAACAGTGATGGTCACCTCGTCCGACGCGAGGATTTTCACCAGGCCAAAATCAACCAGTTTTACCAACCCATTTGGGGTCAACTTGAGATTGCTGGGTTTGATGTCTCGATGCAAGATGGGCGGTTTCTGACTGTGCAAATAACTCAACGCGTCCGCGATCTGGTTAGCCCAGCCCAAAACCTCGCGCTCCGTCAGGTGCGATCCGCGCTGGCGCGCTTCCATCATCAGGGTGCGCAAATCTTTTCCGGGAACGAAATCCATCACCAGGTAATCGCGTCCACCGATCGAGAAAAAATCGGAGACCTTGGGAAGATTGGGGTGATCCAGGCGCGCCAATACAGTCGCCTCGCGAAGGAATCGATCGCGGGCTTGCTTCAACAAATCGGCTGGAAGAGAACGATCGTGCTCCACTTCTTTGAGAGCACACAACCGGCCTTCCAAGCGCAGATCATCCGCCAAATAGATACTCCCCATGCCCCCTTGACCGATGATCCTTTTTATTTTATAGCGGCTTTTTAAGACCTCTCCTGCTTTTAACGGCGTAGGCATGCGATCATTGAAGGATAGGCGATTTCCCAGGTATCTTGACTCGCCCTTGGCCTTAATCGTTGGCGTATAGGCCCGGCTATTTCAAAGATACCCACTCTATGATATTATACTCGTGGAGACGAGAACATGGGAAAACAAAGCGATGAACTTCCAGTTCTTATCGCCCAGGCGGGGCCATTAAATGGACAGCGCTGGCAAATCAATGATAACAAAACGATTGGCAGGGATGCGCTTTGTGATGTCATCATTTCAGACCGGCAGGTCTCGCGCATGCATGCTCGCCTGGTTCTCACCCCAAAAGGGATCCTGCTGGAAGATCTGGATAGTAAGAATGGCACCCATCTCAATGGGCAACGTCTTACCGATCCGCAGATTCTCCAGGATGGGGATAGCATTCAAATCGCTTTAGTACAGCATTTCACTTTTCTTAGCTCTGATGCGACGCTGCCTTTGGATGATGATTTCCTGGGAATCCAACCGATAAAAACCACATTGTTGCGCCTCGAAAAACGTTCACACCGGGTATGGATAGGGGATAAGGAAGTGTTGCCTCCATTATCCGTTTCACAATACAAACTCCTGGAAATATTATACGATCACCAGCAGCGAGTTGTATCGCGCTCCAAGGTCATCGAATATGTTTGGAGTGCAGATCAAGCTGTGCTGGTTTCTGAACAGGCTCTGGATGCTCTGGTGCGACGGTTGCGCGACCGCCTGGCAAGCATCGACCCTGCTCACGCTTACATAACCACCATCCGCGGTCATGGGATGCGTCTGGACAATCCTACCATCGAGGACTGAATGCTATAGATGAACCTGGCTATATTTGGTTCAAATTCGCTTCCATAGAAAATCGCAATGCCAGGCGGTGCACGGCTTTTATACGTGCAGCCAGTTCCTGATCCTGGCTGGCCTCCACCTGCGCGACAATATTCGCTAGCGCTTCCAGTAGCTCGGGGGTAATTTTCTCTCGATTGGCAAGCATCAATTGCCGGCGAGCTCCATCATCGGGTGCATCGATCAATTCCTCGATAAAAGCAACCTCCGGTGGTGCAGCGCTGGCTTGTTGCAACACCTCAACGATCTTTTGCAGCTTGCCGACTTTTTCTAAATCCCCCTGTTTCCGAGCAGTATCCAGAGCGATATTTAGTTCTTCCAAGAAGAATTCGTCAATTGCAGGCAAAATTTCAGCGATCGCTTGCATCGGGTCCTCAGCCTGGATTACTGCCTCCAATAACTTGCGCGCTTGGTTGGCGCGGGCTTCCATCTGCTGGTCAACCTGGCGTGTCAGTTCTAACATGCGCTCGCGCAGTTGAACGAGGCGCGCTCGACCATCCCCGCGGGCACGATCAATCCGTTCGCTTAATAATTGGAAGAACTGGTAATCCATACCGGATCTCGCCATGCTCACCAGGGCGCTTAAACGGGTGTCATTGGAGGTAGATACCATCAATTCCAGCAATTTCTCACGGGTCAGCCCCTCCCCAGCTTGTTGGAGAGAAGCCATGGCAGCCGAAACCTCCTGCGATTGTTCCTGGATTTTTTTCCCAAAAGTAGTCTCAGAAACCAATAATTTTTGCAGATCCGCTAGGCCTTGCGCCGACTGCCTGTCATTACTCATGGCTGCTGCTTCCATCAAACGGCTCAACAAGCCGAAGAAATCCTGGTCGATCAATTGGTCTTCTTGCCTGGCAAGCTCAGTGCGTGCCTCGCCCGTGGCGCTCATCAAGCGTTGCAGCAGGTTTAAACGCTGCTGTTGGGCCTGGATCATCTCACGCGTAATCCCATCTGCTTCCAGAATCCGCTCAACCAGGCCTTGTAAAGTCAGCACGCTTTGCGGTCGGAGCAGGTAGCCTTTTCGCTTTTCCTGGGGAAGCTTATTGACAATCTGGTTGATCAAGGTGCCGATTAATCGTTCCTGCTCCGGGCGCGCTAATCCAACCTCCGCCGGGAAATAGGTCAACAGCAGCTCTTTATCCGGATCGTGATAGACGATGGGGGTCGCGAGATTCCCCTGGTATCCACACTGTGGGCATTGAATGTAATTGGCCGCGCCGCTCAGCAGGCGTTGTTTGGCTGCCGGGTCCACACCGGCATCGAACAGCTGATTGACCTCGGCCAAAATCGGTTGTTTGCAATTAGGACAATTGATACGAGTCTGAGGCATTGAAATCTCCAGGTAACGATTATCGAGGTAAAGAGAAACAAATCCTGGCTCCGTCGCCAGGTTTTGGGTCGATCCAGATGCGACCTTCATGAGCTTCGATCACCGCTCGCGCCAGATAGAGGCCCAGGCCGGCCCCTTTCGTCTTGCGGGATGCGTCCGATGAACGATAGAAACGGTCAAATACATGCGGAATATCATCCGGAGCAATGCCTGGACCCTGGTCACTGACACACACAATGACATAATTGGGACGGGTCTCTCCGGTTAACCGGATCTCTCCCCCATCGGGTGAATACTTAATCGCATTGGAAAGCAGATTGGTGAAAACCTGCGAGATACGCTCTTCGTCGCCAGAGATCACCGGAAAATTTGGAGGGAAATTGACCTGGATGCTGTGTAGAGAAGTCTGGGTGCGAAAGCGCTCCGCGATTCGCTCTGCTAAAACATCCAGCGCCAAATCCGATTTATTGATTGCCAGAGCACCAGCCTGTAAACGCGAGGCGTCCAGCAGGTTTTCGATCAGGTCTGTTAGCCGGTCAGCCTCCTCCTCGATCACTTGTAGGCTGTCCTGGACGATTTTTCGATCCCAGCTGGCATCCTCCCGGCGCAAAGTGCTAACATAACCTTTGATCAGCGCTACCGGGGTCTTTAATTCGTGACTGACCACAGAGATAAAGGTGCTCTTAAGCTCTTCTGCTTCCCTGAAACGGCTGATATCTCGCACGGTGGCGATGATGTTGACCAGGTTGTCATCTGAATTGACCAGCGGAGCATAGGTTACACCCACCGGTAAGGGGAGATTGCCCGTGCGCTCCAAATCGCCTTCGGTATAGAGGGTAGCATTGGGAGTCAAAGGCCATCCCCCAGCCTCAGCTTCTTCCAATGACAGGCCATCTTTGTGTTTTACCCATCGAATTACATCGCTGTGCAGGGCGCCGCGCACGCTATCCAGAGGAACACCCAGCATACGAGCAAACGCCGGATTACAGCGTTCGATATGGTGGTCTGCGGAGAGGATCAGGATTCCATCTGCTGCAGAGTCGAGCAGGGCGTCCATGCGCCATTTTTCTTGACTGACCTGCGTGTAGAGCTGTGCGTTATTGACAGCAATGGCAGCCTGGTCGGCAAAACTCTGCAAGAGGGCCTGGTCGTTGGCGGAGAAAACCCCGGCATAATTGCGGAAGACAAAGATAACCCCGATGACTTTCTCCCGCACAATAAGGGGCAGACCCACCCCAGTGAGCAGCCCCAGGCTGGCAACCCGCGTCAAATTTTGGAGTAAGCGGTTGATCTCCGGCAGCTCAAAGCGGGCCGGGTCTTCATGGTCAGGCACTTCCGCCAGGAGCGGGTCCAGATAGCGTAAAAAAGCCGGGGGTATACCGTGGGACACCGCCACGGTCCAGCCCCCCTGCTCCGATCTCAAACAAATCAACCCGGCCTGTCCTGCCAGCATCTCCGCTGAGATGCGCAAAATGCGCGCCAGCAGGTTATCCAGGTTGAGCTCCTGGGTAAATAGGCGCGTAATTTCAAGCAGATAATCACGCTGTCGAACGCGAAAATCAGGCAACATGCAAGACCTGCGACTCCTTCTCAGCGATACTGATCGCTTCGTCGAAGATCATCATGGCTTCATCAACTTCATTCTTGTTCACCGAGAGTGGTGGGGCAATGCGTATCACGCTTTTACCGCATCCCAGTGTGAGCAAGCCCATGCCGAATCCCAGGTCGACAATCCGGTCTCGCAGCTTTTCAGCAGGAGCTTTGGTCTGGCGATCCAGCACAAACTCCACCCCGATCATCAACCCCTTGCCCCGCACCTCGCCAATCGAGGGATGGCGGCTCATGATCTCAGCCAGAACATCCATCGTGTACTCGCCCATTTCGACGGTATTCTGCAAATATCCCTCTTCGATGAGCTCGATGGTCGCCAGCGCTGCGGCGCACGCCAGCGGATTGCCGCCAAAAGTATTGCCATGCGAGCCTTTAGGCCAGGACATGACGCTCTCGCGGGCGATCATTGCTCCCAGCGGCATCCCTGAGGCAATCCCTTTAGCGGTGCACAGGATATCGGGTTCTACATCGAAGTGCTCGATAGCCCACCACTTACCTGTACGCCCCATGCCGGATTGGACCTCATCTACGATGAGTAAAATCCCATGCCGGTCACATAATTCCCGCAAAGCCGGGAAAAAATTTGGCGGCGGCACGATGTATCCGCCTTCGCCTTGGATAGGCTCAACCAGGATTCCAGCAATTTCTTCAGGGGGAAGCAGGTGGTCTAGGATTTGGTCTTCAATATAGCGTACAACCGTCTGCCCGTAATCTTCGCCAGGATGCTGTTCCAGTACCGGGTGGTAGGGATCCGGGAAGGGTGCGTGCACAACTCCGTTCAAGAGCGGGTAAAAACCGCGATGATATCCGGGCTTGCTTGCAGTAAAGGTGACAGAGCCCATCGTTCGTCCGTGGAAAGCACCCAGAAATGCGATGAACTGTGATCGGCCTGTAGAGTGGCGCGCCAGTTTAATCGCCGCCTCGACGCTCTCTGTGCCTGAGTTGGTCATAAATGAAATAGCATTATCCAGGAATGGGGCGATTTCGTTCAGTTTTTCACCCAGCTCGATCCATTTGGTGTGGTAGAAATCGGAAGAGATATGGATGAACTTTTCAGCTTGCTCCTGTATGGCTTTCACCACCTTGGGATGGCTGTGACCCGTGGATACGACTGCAATGCCCGCCGCAAAATCCAGAAACCGGTTGCCGTCCACATCCCAAACCTCGGTGCCGCGCCCGTAATCGATGACGAACGGGTAGCCGCGCGGGTAAGACGGGGAGATAACCGATTGGTCTCGCTTGACGAGCGCCCGGGCTTTAGGACCAGGCAAGTTCATGAAATGCATAGAATTTTCTCCTGAATGATGGACAATAATTCTCTTCGAGAGAGAACAAAGCCACGAAATTATATCACCGCTCTGTTTTTGCGGTTATAATCATCCCCTGTGACAAGCGCTGCCTTCAATTTCGAGCTTGTAGCCCAGCAGGGCTCTGCCCGTGCTGGGATTTTCCACACTCCCCACGGATCCATTCCAACCCCAGTTTTTGCTCCTGTAGGCACTCAGGCCACTGTTAAAGCTGTCACCCCTCTACAGCTTCAGGAGTTGGGCGCGCACCTGCTACTGGCAAACACCTACCATCTTTATTTGCGACCAGGCGATGAATTGATCGCCGAATTGGGTGGTCTACACCATTTCATGAACTGGCCCCATCCGATACTCACCGATTCAGGCGGTTTCCAGGTATTTTCTCTCTCAAACCAGCGTAAAGTGGATGATGAAGGGGTGACGTTTCGAAGCCATATCGATGGCTCGACCCATCGTTTGACCCCGGAAAAATCGATCGCCATCCAGGAAAACCTGGGTGCAGACATTATCATGGCTTTTGATGAGTGTGCCTCTCCATACGAACGCAGCTACGTCGAGCTTGCCACCCAGCGTACCCACGCCTGGGCTGTGCGCAGCCAGGCAGCCCAACGCCGGCGGGACCAGGCTTTATTCGGCATCGTTCAAGGAGGGGTCTTCCCGGTTCTAAGAGAACAATCGGCGTCCTTCATCGCCTCCCTGGATTTTCCAGGGAATGCCATCGGCGGATTGTCAGTGGGAGAGACCAAGGCAGAGATGCATGCCATGCTGGATATAATGAATTCCATCCTCCCCACGGATCGGCCTCGCTACCTGATGGGCGTAGGCGCTCCGCCAGACCTATTAAACGGCGTGAAGCGCGGTATCGATATTTTTGACTGTGTCTTGCCCACCCGTCTGGCGCGCCACAATGCAGCCTGGACTCATGGTGGACGTCTGAATCTGGTGAACGCCGCTTATGCCCGCGATCCACGACCAATAGATGAAACTTGCGCTTGTTACACCTGTCTCCATTATTCGCGGGCTTACCTGCGACACTTGATTCTGGCAAAGGAGATGCTTGCAGCAACTCTACTTTCCCTGCACAACCTGCATACGCTTCTGGAATTGACCCGACTTATGCGCCAGGCGATCATCGAAAACCGCTTTGACGCTTTTATGCAAAAGTCCCTGCCTTCCCTGGCGGAAGGCGAGTAATTCCTTAACCCAATGATCCCGCTCACCGGATTCTGATTCCATGACCTTACTTCAATCCATCTTACTCGGCATCGTCCAAGGTTTAACTGAATTTCTACCCATATCCAGTTCTGGACACCTGGTGTTGGTCCCTTATCTACTCAATTGGAACATACCCGCGGAGGATGCTTTTATCTTTAATGTGCTCGTACAGGTTGCCACGCTCGTTGCTGTTTTCGCTTACTTCTGGAAAGACCTTGTGAGTATCGTCACCGAATTTTTCAGGGGACTATTGGCGCGCCGGCCGTTTGACCACCCCCAGGCTCGCCTGGGTTGGAATATCCTGGTGGCAACCGTGCCAGCCGGGGTTATCGGCCTGGTTCTGAAGGATGCAGTTGAAAAAGCGTTTGCCAGCCCGATTGCCACAGCAATTTTCCTGCTGGTGACCGCCAGCCTATTGGTCGCAGCAGAGCGCCTCTCCAAACGCCAACGCGGCCTGGAAGCGCTCACATGGATAGACGCAATGTGGGTTGGATTTTCGCAGGCTCTGGCGATCTTTCCAGGCATTTCACGCTCAGGCTCGACGATCACAGGCGGGATGTCACGCGGCCTGGATCGCGCTTCGGCGGCGCGATTTTCCTTCCTCTTATCTATCCCGATTATGCTGGCTGCCGGCTTACTGGCGTCCTTGGATCTATTGGATGCCCCCAACCTGGCCAAACTACTGCCGAATTTCATTCCCGGTTTCATCGCGTCCGCAATCACAGGCTACCTCGCCATCCACTGGCTGCTCGGTTTTTTAAAACGACGGCCTCTGCTCGTTTTTGCAGGATATTGTCTGGTCCTTTCGCTTTTGACTTTCCTGGTTTCCCTGGTACGCTGATCCGGTCAAGAGGCACACATGGCGCGTTACAAGATCATCGTCAACCCCATCTCTGGACACGGCAATGGAAAAGCGTCCATGCCCCAAATCCAGGGATATCTGCAACATTTCAACTTGGATTTCGATCTGGTAGAGACGGCTCGACCCTGGCACGCGGTTGAGCTCACCATGCAGGCAGTCCAAGATGGCTACGATGTGGTCGTGGCTGCCGGCGGCGACGGCACATCCAACGAAGTGTTAAATGGCCTGATGTTAGCCAAAGAAAAATCAGGTGCGTCGGAGCACTCCGCCGCCATGGGAATTTTGAGTGTGGGAAGAGGCAATGATTTTGCCTTTGGTATGGGTCTTCCCTCGAACCTGCAGGCAGCCTGCCAGGTTTTGGCTGTCAACCAACGCCGCAAGGTGGATGTGGGCTGCATCTATGGCGGTGAATACCCAGGGGGACGTTATTTTGGGAATGGAGTTGGTATCGGATTCGACGCAGTTGTAGGTTTTGAGGCGGCAAAAATTACCCGCTTACGCGGTTTTCCTAATTATATTGTTGCGGCCCTAAAGACCATTTTTCTATACTTCCAGGCGCCTCAAGTGCAAATCCGGTTCAATGGGCAAATCCAGCATCTTTCCACATTGATGATCTCGATCATGAACGGGCGTCGCATGGGCGGAGGATTTATGATGGCCCCCCAGGGATTGCCCGATGATGGCTTATTCGACCTGTGCATTGCGGAGCAGGTAAGCCGCGCCCGGATTTTTGCGCTCATCCCTCACTTTATGCGTGGCACTCAAGCTCAACAGGCTTCCATTCAAACCGGACGTACCAGCGAGATCAGCATTGAAGCCTTACAGGGCAACCTGCCCGCACATGCCGATGGCGAGACGATCTGCACGCACGGGAAACAACTTATGGTCAAATTGCTGCCTTCTCAGATCGATATGATTTCGTCTGTGGGATAATTAGAATCATGAGCCTGACCCACCAAATAGTCAACTCAACCATCAAAGGGCTTACCCACATCATCTGTCGAGTAGAGGACAGTCAGCTGGCACACGTTCCTGCTCGCGGGCCGCTCATCCTGGTGGCAAACCATATCAACTTTCTCGAAGTTCCAATTGTCTATACGCACCTCATGCCGCGTCAGGTGACCGGTTTCGCCAAAGCCGAAACCTGGGATAATCCCGCATTGCGGCCCCTCTTCAACTTCTGGAGAGCTATCCCGCTTAAGCGCGGGGAAGCGGATATTGAGGCCATGCGCAGGGCGAACCACTTTCTCCAATCTGGCGGCATCCTGGCAATTGCCCCGGAGGGCACCCGCAGCGGGAACGGACAATTGAAACGCGGTTATCCAGGTGTGGTTACGTTGGCGCTCATGAGCGGCGCTCCCCTGCTGCCCATGGCTTATTATGGTAGTGAACGCTTCCGCCACAATATCAGGCGCTTGCAGCGCACTGATTTTTGCATTTCGATTGGAAGACCTTTTGTATTGAAAGTTGATAGTGCGAAGAGTAACCGCCAGGTGCGTCAGGAAATCACCGACGAGATTATGTTTCAGCTGGCAGCCTTACTTCCAGCAGAGTACCGGGGGTATTATTCCAACCTGGAAAAAGCCAGTGAAAGATACCTGCACTTCCTCCCGGAGATAAATACTACTTAATGGGTTACCTACCCATATATTTGCGATTTTTCCCCATGCCGACCACCTGGTTCACAGGCACAACGAACAAAAATCCGGTATGCTCGTTTTCAAGATCGCCGATGATCTTTTGAGCTGCCAGGATCATTTTATCCACCGTCCCCTGATCTTCGACAACCGACAGCAAAGTCCGGTGGTGAACTTCCTCGGAGCCGAAAATATCTCGTAAGGAGGGCAACAGGGGGAAATCGTCGCGCATACCCGCTTTACGAATATGCCCCAATCCGGATGATTCCAGGATAGTAACCCCGCTCACTCCCAGTTTCTCCCAGGCTTCCAGGATCGCAGGACAATCTTCCGGGTCGTTTGCGATAAATATTACCAGTTGTGCCACTAGATACCTCCGTATGTTGGTCTATTCTTATTCATCCTGGATTTCCTGGCTTGTAGAATTTTGTTTGGTAAACAGGTAGCGTAACGCGGGGGGAGTTAACAAGGTGGTAACAATCACGACGCCTACAATCACAGCGAATAATTCTTGCGGAAGAATAGATTGGGTGATGCCCACCGATGCGACAATCAAACCAACCTCGCCACGAGACATCATTCCCACGCCCATTTGAAGCGATTCCAGGCGGGAAAACCCGCTCCATAAAGCCCCCAAACCAGCCCCGGCAATTTTACCAACAACGGCTACCAGGATCATAATGATGAACAGCCAAAAGGTCTGCGCGTTGATCTCGCGCGCATTGGCGATCAAGCCTACATTGACAAAAAATACCGGAACAAAAACCGAGTAGGCCAGGGTAGAAATCCCACTTTCAATCCGCTCCTTGACCCTGCTGCGCGAGAGCAAAAGCCCTGCCAGGAAGGATCCAGTTATGGCTGCCATGCCGCCCATAATTTCTGCGGTCCAGGCGAAGAAAAGCAATACCACAAAAGCAAAAGCAATCAAGCCTTTGCTGATCTCCAATCGGTCCACCAGATGGCTCAAACGCGGTAACAAGAGAGCTCCAATGGCATAAGCCACTCCCATATAGAGCACCATGCGCAGTGCGATAAGCAGAGCGCTGCCCAGCCCTCCTGAGCCCGACTGGACCAAAGCCACGAAGATAGACAAGCCAAGAACCACCAGGATATCGTCAAAAACGGCCGCCCCCAACAATCCCACCCCTACCCGGCTGCGTAAAACTTTTAGCTCCATCAAGGTCTGGGCCGAAATACTTACACTGGTCGCTGAGAGCACTAATCCCAGGAAAAACGCTGAATTAAAGTCCATAGAGAAGAGTAAGCCCAGACCCAGGCCCAATCCGAGTGGGACCACGACTCCCAGCACGCCCGCAAAGGCTGCCACCTTGCCAGAGCGCGCCAGGTCTGAGACGTGTAAATCCAGACCCGCCAGGAACATGAGCAGCAGCACCCCAACTTCTGCCAGATGTTCAATCGAATCAGCCAGGTGCGTATCGGAAAAAATGGGCAAAGACAGCAAATTAAACACCGAAGGGCCTAAGATGATACCCACCATCAATTCCCCCAGTACCGAAGGTTGTCCTAACTTGAAGCTGAGATAACCACCCAGCTTTGCAGCAATAATGATGATGACAATTGCAATGGCAAATTGTAGGAAGGAGCTCATGAAAAATTAGCTCCTTTATATGCCAAGCTCGGCGCGGGTGCGCAAATAATGCACAACCTGCTCACGCGAGAGCAAACCCACCAGCTCACTGCCGGAAACTACCGGCACCTGGGCTACATTGGCATCATCCATGGTCTGTAATGCAGCCAGTAATTCCGTATCCGGAGAGACACGCACCAGCCGGTCAAATGGCACCATCGCCTGGTTGGTGGTGGTGAAGCGCCATTTTGGCTGGGGGATTTGTGCGATGTCCCGCAAGGTGAGCATGCCCTGTAATTTTCCGTTATCCGCTATGAAAAAGCAACGCTCACCACCATTCAATATACGCTCCTCCACCAGTTGGCTGATAGGTGTCAGGCTTGGCACCCTGGTGCAGTCTCGCGCCATGACCTGGTTTACCTTGATGTCGCGCAGCAAATTCGGCATGGTGGTTTGGGAGTATGTACTGGCGGCTGCATTTTGCAGGAACCAACCGATGAACGCCAGCCACAGCCCGTTCATTAAATTCCCATTAAATATCGTAAATATTCCCAGGCCAATAAACCCGAATGCCACCACCTGACCCGTAACGGAGGCCACACGCGTTGCCCGAGGAAAACTCCCTGTAAATTTCCAGACAATCGCCCTCAAGACACGCCCGCCGTCTAAGGGAAAACCCGGGATCATGTTGAATAACGCCAGCATCAAGTTAATGCGTAACAGGTAAATGGAAGGTGCTGCCAAAACCGGGATATTCTGATCGAGCAGCCAGATGCCTCCAAACAGAAGTCCTACCGCCAGGCTGACCAATGGCCCCGCGATTGCCACCCAGAACTCCGTTCCTGCCGATCTCGGTTCCTGACCGATTTGCGCCACACCGCCAAAAATGAAAAGTGTAATTCTCTTAACTGGAATCTGATTTCGCAGGGCTACATACGCGTGTCCGAGCTCGTGAGCCAGCACCGATCCAAAGAAGAGCAGGCTGGTAATCAGACCCAGAATAATATGCACACCGCTGCTCAGGCCTGGATATTCCTCAGGAAAGTACCCGGAAGCAAGACTCCAGGTCAGCAGCGCAAAAATCAAGAACCAGCTCAAGTGCAAACCGATCGGAATCCCCCAAATTGTTCCCAGCTTTACATTCCCTTCCATTCTCATTTCTCCTTATCACCCCAGAACCTTACCTAAAATCGAGGAGCTTGATGTGTGCCTGCCTGGAGCAGCGTCGTAGACTGCGCTCCCCATAATTTTTGAGATGAGTTCTAAAAAGATAACACAGTTTGCCTTTCCTATCAATATAATGTATAGATATGGTATAGTTTTCTAATGTAGTTCTTATACACTGACCGAACGCGGCTTGAGGACAAATAAGCCGAAACCCAGCAAGCGTAAGCCCGTGCTAACCAAAAGAGCGCCTCCCAACCCTAGGTTGCCTGCCAATGCGGTCCCCAATAGAGGTCCAAATATGGCCGCGAAGTATTGCAGGCTTTGCGCAAAGGATATAAAGGTGGCGCTATATTCTGGTGGAACTGATTTCATCAGCTCATCGAAGAACACCAGGTCTAAGCCCGCCTGGAAAATACCCCCCACTCCAGCGAAGATCGCGATCAGCTCAACACGTTGGGTGCTGGCAACCAGCGCTGGATAAAGCGCCAATCCCAATGTAGTCCAGAGCAAGACAAAGCGCGAGCCTCGCAAGCGGGATTCGCGCGTCCATAAAAAATAACCAACGAGCAAAATCGCCGATTGAACCGTGCTGATCGCCCCAATCCAGGCATCACTGGCTCGCACCACGCGCACAAAATAGAGCGGAAAGATAGGCATCGATAAAAAGATGCCGGTCATATACACAAATCGTTTCGAAGCAAAGATCACGAATGCCCGTTCACCGATAATCTGCCGTCCGTAAGCCTTGATGCGTTGGGAAATTGAAAGACCGGGTTCAGCCACAGGAGGTGCGCTTTCGGGCAGACGGATGTGGCTTGAAAAGTAAAAACTGATCAACCCACCCAGAGAGAGACCCAAGAAAATGATCTGGTAATTCAATGGAAAAGCGATCAATTCTAAAATCTGTCCAACCACAGCCACCGTAATAGCTGTCGTCGCCCCCAGGATTGACCAGCGCCGGCTCATCAGGTCATAACGGTGATCAGGCCCTGCAACCGCGTTCATCACCACCGAAAAGGAAACCGCCACGACGGTCTGGGGCAAAGTTACCATAGCCCAGATCACCAGCACGGCAGGTATACGCAGCTGGGCTGGAAGGACCAGGGTCACCAGACCCGTAAATGCATAAGCCGAGACAACTAACAAGCGGGCTGCGCTGAACCAGGGGACAATCTGGCGGCGAGATTGCAGAAAGCGCCCCACTGGAATTGCTAACAACAATCCTGTTAGCGCGGGCATCGAGGTCAATAAACCGACCTGATTATTGCTGGCGTCCAATCGTGTGAGAAAAACCGGTAAAAATGCAGCCGCGGCGTTCGCCAGACCAATCCCAACCGCATCGATTTGAACGTTGATGTAATTTTGCCTCTGGGTGGGTGTGGCATCCATAGGCGCGGGCGACCAACGGAATCGTTTCAACGTTTCACTTCTCCCGTTTGTCTTTTAAGCTGCCATATAAATACCAGTAAGATTGTGGTGGAAATGCACGCTGGTACACGTCTTCCCAAATGAAGGCTCCGCTGGCAAATAAACCTCTCAGTAAGTGGTCAAGTCCATTGAGCAGTTCGATTTCCGCTGCGGGTACGCCGGAAGCCTGTTCTTGTAACAGTGCTAGCATCACCCTGCGTCCCACCTCATAGGCGTATCGGTCGAGATGGTTTTCGGGTTGGGCGCGCACTTCCTCAAGGTAGTCTCCCCACAGCCTCAAACGGGCAGAAAACTCGCGGGCTGCTTTCTTTTCCCAGGCTACGCTCCAACGGGAATGTAGGGCAGAGATTTCCAATTCCAGCTTTTGCAGAGCTGCTCCTTGAGGTGTATCGAGGTCCAGGACATTTAACCGGGTTCGAGCCAGCAGTAGGGCACCCAGGGTGAGCAGCGGGTATGGCGGCTCGCCGCCAGGCGCTTTCACTCCGAGCGGCCAATAAACTTCTGCAGCCAGTAAATACTGTTCCAGAGCATGAACTCCCGCCTTCAAATATTGGAAATCATAGTCGAATGAGGGCATCTTATTTCCTTTCACCTTCCCGGTACGGAATACCGACCAGGAGTGCAATTGGCCCCGCCAGCAGCAGCCACATGGTGATGGATAAATTATACTCCGTCGCTATCCAGCCCAGGCCTAACGGCAGAAAACCACCCACCAGCTTAAAGATATTCTGCACAGCCATAACTGAACCGCTTTGACCCGGCATACTGGCGTAGAGCCTCGCCTGTAAAATGGCATACCAGCCTGCATTAAAAAAGCCGAGCAGACCAATCAAGACCAGTTTTTGCCAGATCTCCGGGGCCAACAAGAAAGATGCATACAAGAACAATTCCAACACACTGCTCAATCGCAGATAGCGTAAACCCGATACACGCTCCAGCACTGGGATCAACAGCAGATCGCCCAATAAACCCATTGCGGTCCAAACACCCACTGCCAGTCCCGCCTGGGTCGGGGTCAAGCCAGCGATATCCACAAAATAAAGTGCCAGGAAACCCAGGAGCACATCCATGGTTAAGTCAGAAAACTCCAATAATGCCAGCCAGCGAAGGACCTCTCCGCGCCGCAAAGCTCGCAATGCCTGGCGTGCTATCTCCCAGAATCCACCATGATCGGGATGAGCCTGTTCGGCGGTGCTGTCTCCAGGTGGATGATGCCCCGGCGGGAAACGAAAGCGCCAGGCCAACGCTACCAGGAGCAAGGCCAAAGCTGCAAAAGCCCCAAAGGTCCATCGCCAACCTGGACCTGTTTGCACCATCCCTGCCAGCGCCAGCGGGCCGGCTACAACCCCCAGAGAGCCGGCGAATGTCCAGCGCGCCATGTTGTGCTCACGCCGTTTCGGATTGGTGTCCATCAGGGCAGCTTGCGAGAGACTGACAAATGCACCAGATGCCGGGTAGAAAAGTATGAAGGAAGCCAGCAGCATTCCATAATCCTGGCTGAGCGCGGTGAGCAGCAGCGCAGCCGCAAATAACACCCCGCCTCCCAGGATGATCGCGCGCCGCCGGCGCGTATCGCCCAGGATGCCCAATATAGGCTCTACAATACTACTCACCAGGGTCGGAAGGCTCAGCAGCAGGCCAATCTGCACATAAGTGAGAGCAAATTGATCACGGATCAACGGCCAGGCAGCCTCGCGCGCTCCAAACACAAATTCATCCAGGAATTCAATTGCCAGCAGAGTGAAGATAAAAGACGAGATCATCCTGCGAGGGCGCAATGATTTATGGGTTACCATCGCTTCAGGCTTATCCATTAAGTCTGTATAACTGAAAATTGGGTTGGTTAACGGGCGCTCCACCCGCTTACCAACCCAATTAACCATTTCCCAATCAGGCGATATCCCACATAGCACCCCTCGAATCTTCTGTTCGGGGAGGCTCGAATCACAACGATCTAGACCATCAGTCTCAGGGGTTCTTGAAAGTAGCGAGCTAAAGACTGGAGAAATCTCGCTGCCTCGGCGCCATCGCTGACACGATGGTCAACAGATATCGTCGCTTTCATACGCAAGCCGGGCACCACCTGACCTTGTTGGCTTACCGCAGCTTCCCGCACCGAACCGACTGCCAGGATAGCAGCTTCAGGCGGATTGATGATGGCAAGGAAATTTTCCACATCAAACATACCCAGGTTGCTGACCGAAAAAGTTGATCCTTCGATATCACTCGGCCGTACTTTACCCTCGCGGGCACGCGCCGCCATGCCGCGCACCTCGCTTGATATCAGACGGATGGGCTTGAGGTCGGTGTCACGGCATACCACGGTGAGTAATCCGCCTTCGACTGCCACTGCCACACCCACATTGACCTGCCCGTGGCGAATGATCTCATCGCCCTGCAAGGATGCGTTTAAATTTGGATACTCCCGCAAAGCCAAAGCGACCGCTTTCACCAGATAATCGTTGACAGAAGTTTTCTCACCCTCGGGCAAGATCGCATTCACTTGTTTGCGTAATTCCATGACAGCCGCCATATCGTAGTCATAGGTGACATAGAAATGCGGCACTTGCTGCTTGGCCTCCGTCATTCGTCGACCGATGGCTGCCCGCAAGCGGTTGACTGGCACAATGGTATCCGGTTGGGCAGCCTGAACGGGCAGGGTCGCTGCAACAGGGGCTTCCGCTGGCTTGGCAACGATACTGGGAGTTGCTGAAGGCTGCGCTTCTACATCTTTGCGGGTTATTCGCCCTCCTGGACCCGTGCCGCGCACGTTCTTCAATTCCACTCCCAATTCATCAGCAACACGCCGCGCCAACGGGGATGCTTTTACACCGCCAGGGAATTCATCCAAATCCGGTGTGGCAGCAGGCGCCGGAACACTGGAAGCCACTGCTGTTGATTCCGGCTCGGGCTGCTTGCTCTCCACTACATCGGGTGCGCCAGCCTGCTCAACCCCCAGGGCTTTTTCGTCCACCTGTTCGCCCGGAGCAACTACCACTGCTATCGGTGTATTCACCGGGACAATATCGCCCTCTTTCACCAAATGACGGGCAACCACACCGGCAACAGTCGATTCGACCTCAACTGTGGCTTTGTCGGTTTCTATCTCCGCCAAAATCGCCCCTTTGGCAACCGTCTCCCCTTCAAGCACCACCCAGCGAACCAGGGTGCCCTCCGCCATATCGAATCCCAGCTTCGGCATGGTCACGATTTCAGCCATTACAGCACCTCCTTAACCGCCTTGACCACGTCTTCAACCTGGGGCAGAGCCATTTGTTCTAACGTGCGGTTATACGGTAGCGGCACCTCTTTCTGCGCTACCCGCTGAATAGGGGCGTCTACATAATCGAAGGCTTCTTCATAGATCCTGGAAGCTATCTCCGAACCCACTCCGAAGGATCGCCAACCCTCTTCAACAATGACAGCCCGGTTGGTTTTCTTGAATGATTCCAGGACAGGTTTCATATCCAAAGGTCGCAGGGTCCTTAAATCTACGATCTCAGCTTCTATGCCTTCCTTCGCCAGCAGTTCAGCAGCCTTGGTGGAGATTTCCAGCATCTTGCTGTAGGTGACAATCGTGACATCTCGGCCCGCTCGCTGCACTTTGGATTTACCCATGGGCACGGTGTAATCCCCTTCTGGTACTTCACCACGCACCTGGTAAAGCGTGGCATGCTCGATAAACATGACCGGATCGCTCGAGCGGATCGCGGATTTGAGCAAACCCTTGGCATCCTCGGGTGTGCCTGGAGCCACCACCTTAAGCCCCGGGAAATGGGCGAAAATGGCATCCGGCGTTTGCGAGTGCGTAGCGCCCAATTGGCGACCACCGCCACTTACGGTGCGAATTACCAGGGGCAATACGAATTGACCGGCAAACATGTAATGCAGCTTGGCGGCTTCGTTGACGATGTGATCCATCGCCGAGAAGGCAAAGTTTATCGTCATCAACTCGGCTACGGGACGTAAGCCGGTGAGCGCTGAGCCGATTGCCGCCCCGACAATTACCGCCTCGGCGATAGGAGTATCGCGCACCCGGTCAGGACCAAAATGATCGAAAAATCCTTTGGTTACCGCGTAAGTGCCCCCCCATACCCCCACTTCTTCTCCCAGGATAAATACATTTGGATCGCGCTCCATCTCTTCCCATAAGGCCTGAGAAATGGCTTCACGCATAGTTATTTTGGTCATAAAACCCTCTACAATCGTAATCGAAAAATTTGGACGTACGCCGCTTTTGAGAAATCAGGAAGGTGTGGGCAGGCGCAGCCTGCCAAACACCAACCCGATAGTCCTCGGAACTACGTCTCGAATGAGAAATACATAAATCCGGACCCGTACAGGCTCGGTTAGGATTCCACAAAGATATGCTCGAATAAGGCTTCGGGCGCTGGCTCTGGGCTGCTTTCTGCAAATTGAACAGCTTCTTGTACTTCTTGTTCCACGCGGAAATCCACCTGGTCCAATTCCTCTTCGGTAGCCAGGCTTTGACCAACCAGGTAGCGACGGTAAATTCCGATGGGATCGTTCTCCTCCCATTTCTTCACTTCCTCCGAATGGCGGTATCGTTCTGGATCGCCCATCGAGTGGCCGCGGTAACGATAGGTCAGGATTTCAAGCAGGTAAGGCCCGGCACCTGAACGCACTTGCTTCAAAGCTTCTTCTGACGCCTGGCAGACCGCCATCAAATCCATGCCATCCACCCGGCTGTTTGGCATTCCGTAGCCCTCTGCCTTTTGGCGAATCTCTGAAACTGCCGAGGCGCGTTCCACGGTAGTGCCCATACCATACTGGTTATTCTCGCATACCCAGAGCACGGGCAGCTTCCAAACTTTGGAGAGGTTCAATGCCTCGTGAAAGTATCCAATGTTCGTCGCTCCATCTCCGAACATGCAGATGGTCACACCATCGTTGCCCTGATACTTATCACCCAAAGCCAAACCCGTTGCCAGCGGCAAATGAGCGCCAACAATCGCATGCCCACCCCAAAAATTTTTTTTGACATCTGCCATATGCATCGAGCCGCCTTTACCTTGCGAGCAACCCGTAGCTTTGCCAAGCAGCTCAGCGAACACTTCTTTGGCGTTGATACCACAATTGATCGCCACGCCGTGATCTCGATATGCGGTTATCACACGATCCTCCGGCTTGCGGGCCGAGATCAAGCCGGTGCTGACTGCTTCTTGCCCGATATACAGGTGCAAAAAGCCGCCGATCTTGCCCTGCTGGTAAAGTTGCGCAGCTTGTTCTTCAACCAGACGGATGAGTACCATCTGGTAATATAAATCCAAATATTGATGTTTTTCCATTATTTTATGCCTCTCAAAACAGGTTTCACACAAAATAACACCGGGGAGGCCCCGGCGTTATCTGTACAGGTTTGTTTCTCCGGGATTAACCCGAAAAATTATACCAGATAGCTCGATTTATTAACTCTTTCCCCAGCCAATTTCTTCCGCCGCGCGGAAGATATCCGTCGCAGATATTAACCCGATCAATAATCCATCCCGGTCTGCGATCGGGATATGGTGAATGCCGAGTTCCTGCATTTTAATGGAACACTCTTTCAAGCTCCAATCCGGGCTACCTGTGATGATCGGGGCGGACATGATCTCCCGAACGCGCGTTTCTGCTGGATTGCGATCTTCTGCAATGATCTTATCGCGTATATCAGTCGTGGTTACGATGCCGTAGGCTGGAGGATCCTGGCTTAAATCCACCACGACACTGTGAATGTTACGGCGGCGCATCAGGGTCAGAGCGTAAGAGACGCTGCTGTCTTGATCGACCACAATAACTGGACTGCTCATCCAATTGCGAACTTTGTCAGGCATGTATTCCTCCAATAAAGGTCTGAAATCACCGATAGGGTCAATATAAACGCACCCGGTTACCTTGTCAAGGAATCAGCAAAAAGAGGAGACCCAAGAAATTAACCCGTACAGCCCTCCAGGCTGGTGCGCATTGGCGGAAAAGGTACTCCCCACTGGCGCGTTGGTGAATCACCAGGAACGGGCAGGTACGGCAGGAAAGTCTCGCTCTCATACACTCGTTGCCCGTTTTGCAGGCTCAATATCAATAAACTGGTGGAATACTTGAGCGGGGTGCCTGCGCCGATGAGCGCCAGGTAGGCCCCATCGGGACTCCACTGGAAAAACGAGGCGCCATCCGAGATCGAAGACAATTTAAGATTCTTTAGATTTTGGGTATCATGGACGTATATTCCGCAGTTGTCCGGACCTCTGCCGCATTCCCAAAAAGCCAGGTAACGGTTATCAGGCG
>Ga0105106_10000447_pt1 | contig 28861 bp, 31 predicted proteins | sample PPLLaktember2015_5_FD_79109 | JGI IMG/M metagenome (GOLD analysis project Ga0105106, IMG submission 79109) | Freshwater sediment microbial communities from Prairie Pothole Lake near Jamestown, North Dakota, USA - PPLs Lake P8 Core (1) Depth... | ecosystem: Environmental > Aquatic > Freshwater >...
ACCGTCGCCATTCGTGTCAACAAGGTGGATATCCCATGATCAGGGATTTCACGAACCGCTACCCGCTGGGTGTCTTCATAGTCCTTGCCTGCGCGCTGTCTTGGTGGCTGGTGCCGGTGGGCGGCTTTCCGCTCGGGTCCGGCCCCTTTCTGGCCGCGGTCATAGTCCTGTGGTCCACGCGGGGTCGGGACGGCCTGGTAGGTCTGCTGCGACAGATGGCCAAATGGCGGGTGGGGTGGAATTGGTACGCCCTCGCCCTCCTCCTGCCGACCGTCGCCGCCGTGGTCGCCGCAGTGGCAACGGTTCAACTGGGGGCGCCGTCTCCCTCGAGCGCCGAAATAGCCGCTTGGACCGAGATTCCGCTGACGTTCCTGCTCATCATGGTGGTTCCAGCCTTCGGACCCTGGGAGGAGCCCGGCTTCCGCGGCTTTGCCCTCTCCAAGACGATGCAGAATTGGTCAGCTCTCGTTGCGGGTCTCATCGTGGGGGTGATCCACGTCTTCTGGCACCTGCCTCTGTTCTTCACCGGTGACATCCCGACGGCCGATGTGATCTACATCCTCGCCGCCAGCGTCGTGTTCGCCTGGCTGGTGACGGGGAGCGGTGGGAGCGTGCTCATGGCGATGTTGATGCACGCCGCCAGCAACGCAGTCTCCGGCGAGTACATCTCGCCGATGTTCTCCGGGAGCGACGCTGACACCCTGGGTTGGATCAGGGCGGGCATCTGGGTCCTGTATGCCGTCGCCGCGGTAGTCGTTGCCGACCGCAGCTTCAGGAGCAACCCCTCGTCTGAGCCGGCGCCGGCTCCGGCGGTCGCAAGATGAGCGAGCCCAACCAACAAGTGCAACGCACTCGATCGAAGGAGGAGACATGACATCGATCACTCCAACCCCCGGAGTGGGATCTCAGACACCTGCGTCGCCTGCTCGTCGACGTGTCTGGCCGTGGGTCTTGCTGGCTTTGGTCGTGGTACTGGGCGGGTTCGCCCTGTTCGCCTGGCTGCTCCCGGTCTCGACCACGACTCAGAACGAGACGTTCGAAGGTGGCGTCGACCAATTGGTGATAGAAGTGGTGGGCGACGTCTCCCTCGTTGCCGGTGACCGCACCCAGTTGACGATCACCAAGGAGTGGGCTCTCACCGGAGAGCCGACGGTGGACGTCGAGTACGCCGGTGGAGTCGGCCGGGTTACGAGCTACTGCGGGGTGTTCCAGTTCAAATGCGTCACCAGCGTCAGCGGGACAGTGGATGCCGGCGCGAACATCGAGGTGGTCACCTCGGCAGGCAACGTCGAAGTGAGCGGCACCACCAACGGCGTGGACCTGACTACGTCCGCAGGCTCGGTGACCGCAGACGACGTCATCGGGTCGGCCCGACTTCGCAGCTCGGCGGGCGCCATCCGCGGGACCATCACCGACGGCGACGTCGACGCCGAGACCTCGGCAGGTTTGATCGACCTCACCGTGCTCGGAGACTTCACCTCGATCTCGGCCATCACCAGTGCCGGGAGTGTGGCTCTGACCGTCACCGATGACGTCTACAACGTGCAGGCCGATAGCTCTGCAGGCTCGGTGAACACCTCGGTGAGAACCGATCCAACCGCAGCACGGGAGATCATCGCCGAGTCCAGTGCGGGGAGCATCACCATCCGACCGGCCGGGTGACCCCGAGCCGTCCGTCGGGTCTACGCGCCGGCGCCGGCCCAGGCAGGTTCAATCATCTCCATGCGCTCGATCCGGAAGGCAGCAGCGACTCCCGCACATCCGTCATGAGCTCGACGAATCGCCCCGGTGCCTCGAACAGGTTCAGATGGCCAACGCCCTCGACGAGCTCGAGGCGCTTGACCGGGGCATCGAGAGCATCGAACCAGCTGCGGACCTGCTCGAGGCTCGTGATCCGATCCACACTGCCGGCGAACAGATGCACCGGGATGCCGAGAGCGGTCACGTCCCGGGCGAAGTCGATCCGGCTCCCCAACTCGGGCCAGATCGCGTCCATCGAGCGCCTCAGGCCCTTGGTGAAACGAAGCTTGGCCCGAAGCGGGTAATCGCGAGCGAACAGAATCGTCATGGTCCAGCGTGTGAGGAATGCCGGGTCGCCCGAAACGCCGCCCAGAGCGCCCAACCAACGCCGTTGCACCTCGACGGACGGGGTCCCACCCCGATAGCAACCCTCATTGGGAGGGCCGATCGCCTCCAGCGCCTCGAGCGCCTTGCTGTTTCCCGATCGCGCCGCCGTGGCCGACGCCCAGTCGTACGACCGGCGCTCCTGCACAGCCCAGTTCACGACCTGTGAAGACCCGACGTAGGCAGCAATCCTGTCCGGGGCGCGTTGGGCCATCATCACCCCGAGGACAGTCCCGAAAGAGTGCCCGGCCAGGACCACCTGCTTCTCGGGTGCCTCGGCGCGCAGAAGATCGACGAGGGCGAGGCCGTCGGCGACGAGTTGGTCGACCGAGAGGTCCTTTGCCATCTCATCACCGCGAAACGACCGTCCTGCGCCGCGCTGGTCCCAGTCGACCACTCGCCAGCTCTCTTCGAGATCCCCCAAGTAATGCCTTCTCGGCCCGTACTCCGCCCCACCCGGCCCGCCATGGAGAAACACCAGAAACGGCCCGGCCCGATCGCCGCGGATCGAAACCCACTGGAGGGCACCGTTGAGCTCGACCTCGTTCCACCCTTCCTTCATTGGGCTGCTCCTGATCGTCGTGTCGCGACGATTGTCAGCCCGAGCCGCGTCGGATGCATAGGGCCGAACGTCCTCGCTGTCCTGGAAGTCAGGGAATCCAGGAGCGAGCCGCCGGCGGCTGAGCGCGCATTCGTTCCGACCCGGAGCATGCACCTGAGCGAACGCCCCGCTGCCACCCGAACGCGCCGCGTCGTTCGCGACTAGAAATGGCCCGCCCGCCCGGCGATCCTGATCTCCGATGCGGCCCAGCGATCGAGGAGAGAAGAGAAATTGAGCCCCACGCCACCGATGGCCAGCGACCTCGACATCGCGCGTGCCGCCAAGCTGAAACCGATAGCCGAGGTCGCCCGGGACCTGGGATTGGAGGAGACCGAGGTCATCCCCTTCGGCACCACCAAGGCCAAGGTCCATCTCGATGCGCTGCGGCGCGTCGCGGCCTTCCCCCTGGGCAAGTATGTGGATGTCACCGCGATCACCCCCACCCCGCTCGGGGAGGGCAAGACGACGACGGTGATCGGTCTGGTCCAGGGACTCGGTGTGCTCGGGCACACCTCGATCGCCTGTATCCGCCAGCCCAGCATGGGGCCTACTTTCGGGATCAAGGGGGGCGCGGCCGGAGGCGGGCATAGCCAGGTCGTACCCATGGACGAGTTCAACCTCCATCTAACCGGGGACATGCACGCCATCTCGGTCGCCCACAACCTGGTCGCCGCCGCCATCGACGCCCGCTGGTACCACGAAGGCCGGCTCACCGACGACGAGCTGACCGGGTTGGGCTTGAAGCGGCTCGCCATCGACCCGAATCGTGTCAGCTGGCGCCGCGTGGTCGATGTCAACGACCGGTCATTGCGCAATGTCGTGATCGGCCTGGGCGGGGCCGCCGACGGCCGCCCGCGGGAGAGCGGGTACGACATCACAGTGGCCAGTGAGTTGATGGCGATTCTCGCCCTTGCCGACGGGGCGGATTACGCCTCGGCTCTACGCAACCTGCGAGAGCGGGTCGGCAGGGTCGTGTTCGGCCTTTCCAAGGACGGCAACCCCATCACCCTCGACGACCTCGGAGTGGGAGGGGCGGTGACGGTGCTGATGAAGGACGCCCTGCATCCCAACCTGATGCAGACCCTGGAAGGCCAGGCCGCGTTCGTCCATGCCGGGCCGTTTGCCAACATCGCCCATGGCAACTCTTCGATCCTGGCCGATCGGCTGGCGCTCCACCTAGGTGACTACGTGGTCACCGAGTCCGGTTTCGGGGCGGACATGGGCATGGAGAAGTTCTTCGACATCAAGTGCCGGGTGTCGGGTCTGCGGCCCGACTGCGTCGTCCTGGTAGCGACCGTGCGCGCCCTAAAGACTCACGGGGGCGGTCCCAAGGTGGTAGCGGGGCGGCCGCTCGACCCTGCCTACACCGAGGAGAACCTGCCACTTCTTCGGGCGGGCATGGCGAATCTCGAAGCTCATCTGGAGACGGTGGCCCGGTTCGGGGTGCCGGTGGTGGTGGCGATCAACCGTTTTCCCACGGACAGCCGGCACGAGCTCGAGCTGGTCAGGCATTCGGCGATGGAGGCCGGGGCGGGGGCCGCGGTGACCACCGACCATCACGCCCACGGTGGCGAGGGGGCCCGGGAACTGGCCATGGCGGTGGTCGAGGCGAGTGAGCAGCCCAGCCGGTTCGACTTCCTCTACCCGCTCGATCGCCCGATCAAGGAGAAGATCGAGACCATCGCAACCAAGGTCTATCGCGCCGCCAACGTGGAGTACTCCCCCCAGGCGGAGAGCCAGATCGCAGACTTCGAGAAGGCAGGGTTCGGATACCTGCCCATCTGCATGGCCAAGACACATCTCTCCATAAGCGACGATCCCGCCATCAAAGGGGCTCCCAAGGATTACACCGTGACGGTCCGGGAGGTGCGCGCCTCGGTCGGGGCGGGATTCATCTACCCGCTGCTGGGCGAGATGAGGACGATGCCGGGGCTGGGGGCGACCCCGGGGTTCATGAAGGTCGATGTCAATGAAGACGGCGAGGTCGTGGGTCTGACCTAGTCGAGATCGGATATCCGGTCGGCCCCCGTGTAGAGCGTGAACCCGCCGTCGCGGAGAAAGCCGATCACGGTCATCCCGAACTCCTCGGCGAGCTCGACGGCGAGGCTGGAGGCGGCGGAGACACCGCAGACCAGGCCGATCCCGGCCACCGCCGATTTCTGTGCGATCTCGAAGGAGACCCGCCCCGAGACGAGCAGTCCGAGCTCACCGATGGGCCAGCGTGTGGAGGCGAGATGGCCGACCAGTTTGTCCACCGCGTTGTGTCTCCCCACGTCCTCCCGAACCGCCAGCAAGGTCCCATCCGGCTCGAAGACGGCAGCAGCATGGAGCCCTCCGGTAGTGAGGAACGCCTTCTGTTCGGCGAGCAGCCGCCCGGGCAGGTCGATCACGAGGTCGCGGGAGACTCTCGGGCCGGGCGGAGGTGCCGAACCGGCAACCCGGATCGCATCGATCGAGGCCTTCCCGCAAACCCCACACGAAGAGGTGGCATAGAAGTTGCGTTGGAACTGGCTCGGGTCGACCGCCACCGATCCGGCGAGTCGCAGGTCCCAGCGCCCGTCACCGAGGAAGTCGACCGACGCCACCTGGGATGGCCCCGACACGATTCCTTCGGTGATGGCGAAGCCGAGTGCCAACTCGGCGTCATGCCCCGGCGTGCGCATGACCACCGCCAGCGGCGTCCCCTCGAGCCTGATCTCCATCGGCTCCTCGACAACCATGTCGTCCTCGACCAAGTCGACGCCGCCCCGAACCCGGATGACGGGTCTTTTCCCAACGGCTTCATTCATCGCCGGAACTGACGACGTATTGCCAACCGAAGCGCCCCTTCACACACAGGTTCCCCAGGGTCACATCGTGGTCGTGGGGTGAGGTCACGTTGACGATCCTCCCATCCTGGGTGTGCAGGTCGAGGTTGCACCCCACTCCGCAGTAGGAGCAGACGGTGCGGGTCACCTCCTGCCGGCTCTCGTCCCATGTGCCGGCGACCCGCATGTCGAACTCGATCTTCCCGACCAAGGCCCCGGTCGGGCACACGGCGATGCAGTTGCCGCAGTAGACGCATGCCGAGTCGGGCAGTGCCACGTCGAATTCGGTCGAGATCCGGGAGTCGAACCCCCGCCCGGCGACCGCGATCGCGAAGGTGTTCTGATGCTCGACCCCACATGCGTCGACGCACCGGTAGCAGAGAATGCAGCTTGTGTAGTCCCGCACGTAGAGGTCGTCTTCGATCTTCACTGGCTCGGCGACGGTGGCTGCGACCGTGGGATCGACCGGGTGATGATGCCCGGGAAGGGGCGCGTGCCTCGGTGATTCCGATCCGGGTAGCCCGAACCGCTCCGGCCTGGCCCCGGCATCCGTCATCCAATCATCGAGCTGCTTGCCGGCCCGTCCCAACTCGGAAGCCGACCCCAACAGCTCCATCACCAGTCTCCTGCTGTGTAGGACGCGATCGGAGCTGGTGCGTATCTGCATCCCCTCTTCGAGCTTCCGGGAGCAGGACGGGACGAGCGTGCGGGAGCCTTCCACCTCGACGACACAGACCCGGCACGCATTGGCTGCGGTCATGGTCGGGCCGTAGCAGAGGGTCGGGATGTCGGCTCCGACCTGCCGGCAGGCGTCGAGCACTGTCGATCCTGCTGCCAGTTCCACGTCGATCTCGTCGACCCGGGCCGAGATGATGGTGACTTCCCTGGCCGGCGCTGTCATGCGATGACCCCGGGGAGTTGGAGGCGGAGGGCGGACTGCACGGCCGAGGCCGCGGTCTGGCCGAGCCCGCAGATCGAGGCGTCCGTCATGACCCTGGCGAGGTCATCGAGCCGTATTCGTTCTTGTTCGCTGCTCCCCAATGGCCTGCCCGCCCCGATGCGCGCGAGAGCCTCCTCCTGGCGCACCGTCCCGATCCGGCAAGGCACGCATTGCCCGCACGATTCGTCCCGGAAGAAGCGTGCGATGCGGTGGAGGACCGGCCCGAAGTCGGTGTGATCGTCGAAGACGACCACCGCACCGGAGCCGAGGCCAGCCTGTACAGCGGCGGCCCCCTCGAAGCTGAGCTCCATGTCCAGCGAGCTTGCATCGACGAAGCTGCCCGCGGCCCCGCCGACCAGAACCGCCCCGATCCTTCCACCCCCGGAGACCTCCCCAGCCAGCGAGATCAGTCGGCGGAGTGTCGTGCCGAACGGAACCTCATAGAGACCGGGCCGGGCAACAGCTCCGGAGATACAGAAGAGCTTCGGCCCTTTCGAGCCCTTGGTCCCGATGCCGGCGAAGACTTCGGCACCCATGTCGAGGACGGCAAGGACCGTTATGAGAGTCTCGATGTTGTTGATCGATGTCGGTTTCCCAAAGACTCCCCGCTCGACGGGAAAAGGGGGCTTCTGCCGTGGCTCGCCACGGTGCCCCTCGATCGAGGCGAACAAGGCCGTTTCCTCCCCACAGATGTACGCGCCGGCGCCCCGCCGCACCTCGATGTCGAAGGAGAACCCTGCCCCGGCGATGTTCCCCCCGAGCAGTCCTTCGCCTCGGGCCTGTGCGACGGCGCCCCGGAGACGACGTTCTGCCACCGGGTACTCACCCCGGACGTAGACGTAGCCCATGGTGGCTCCGGTGGCGTATCCGGCGATCGTCATCGCCTCCACCACTGCGAAGGGGTCGCCCTCCATCAGGATCCGATCCTTGAACGTCCCTGGCTCCGACTCGTCACCATTTGCGATGATGTACTTCTCGTCACCAGGAGCGGCCGCCACCCCGCGCCACTTGAGCCCGATGGGGAAGGCTGCGCCACCCCGTCCCCGCAACTCGGACCTCACCAACTCGTCGATCACGCCATCGCGGCCCATCCCGATGGCCGCTTGCAGGACCTGGTAGCCACCCGCCGCCCGGTAGGCGTCGAGACGGGTCGGGTCTACGACCCCGATCCGGAGGAGGAGTTGGAGTCCAGACCGGTCCTGATGGATGGGCCCCACGGGCAGTTCCTCGAAGATGGGGTCGGCCAGCGTCGCCGCAGCGGCGGGGGCATGGTTCACGTAGCCGGAGCCTGCGGTGTGAGTCAGCGCCGCCGGTGCCCGGTCGCACTGGCCGAGACAGGGGCTCGAGGCCCAGCTGACATCGAGCCCGGAGCCACCCTCCGGTCCCAAGGCCTCCTCCAGCTCGAGCTTCAATTGGTCGGCGCCACGCTGAAGGCAGACGATGTCGTCGCAGAGATGGATCAGGGTCTGCGCCCGTGGCTCGGTGCTCAACAAGGCATAGAAGGTGGCCACCCCGTACGCCTCGGCCGGAGGGACGGTGAGACGCTCCGAGATGTACCCGAGAGCGCCGCGACTGATCGAGCCGACCGCATCCTGAACCGCGTGAAGGGCAGGCAGGAGCAAGTGCCGCTGGGCCCTGGCGGCATGTCCCCCATAGGCGACGTGACCGTCGATCGAGGCGAACGACCCGCCGTCCCATCCCGATGCGGGTGCGCCGAGGAGCTCATCCACCGCTGCGCGCTCGGCGGCGTTCGGTCGATCGAGGAGGGCCCGGATGTCCATCAGGCTTCGACCGGGGCGTCGATCCGGACTGCGGTCGCCTTGAACTCGGCGGTGCCCGACTTGGGATCCCAGGCATCGATGGTCAACTGGTTGACGTCCGTGTCGTCGGGGAAGTGGACCGCCATGAAAGCCAGACCGGGGCGGAGCGAGCGGTCGAAGCGCACCGGCGCGACGATGCTCCCTCTTCGTGATGTGACGCTCACCGGGTCACCCTCGTCGACCCCGAGACGAGCCCCGTCCTCCGGGGAGAGGTCGATGACCCCGTGGATCCGGCGTGGCGAGGAGTAACGCCCGCTCTGTACCCCGGTGTTGTAGGAATCGAGCCGGCGTCCGGTCGTGAGCCGGATCGGGTACTCATCGGTGAGCGTGTCGACCGGTGGCACCCACTCGACCGTGAAGAACGGCGCTTTCGGCCCGGTCTCCTCCTCCCAGAGCCGGCCGTGGAGATACAGGGTCCCGGGATGGTCTTCACTCGGACATGGCCATTGCAGGCCACCCTCCTCCTCGAGTCGCAGGTAGGACATACCGTGATGGAGCGGCGACAAGGCCCGCACCTCGTCCCACGCCTCCTCGGCAGTCGGAGTCGGCCAGTCGTGGCCCATCGCCCTTGCCACCATGCTCAGCAGCTCGATGTCATCACGTGCCTCCCCGGGCGGCTCGATCGCTTTGCGCACCCGCTGCACCCGCCGCTCGCTGGAGGTGAAGGTGCCCTCTGTTTCACCCCAGCCGGCGGCAGGAAGGACAACGTCGGCTATCTCCGCAGTTGCGGTGAGGAACAGGTCCTGAACGACCATGAAGTCGAGGCCCATCAGCCTGCGTTCCATCTGCTTGGCATCGGCTTCGGATTGCAGGGGGTTCTCGCCGATCACGTAGAGGGCGCGGAGATTTCCCTCGTCCATCGCCTCGTGCATCAAGCTGATGTGCTTTCCGGGAGTCTCCGGGATCGATGCCCCCCACACCCGTTCGAACTTCGCCCGCAGCTCGGTGTTGGCGACGTCCTGGAACCCGGGCAGCTTGTTGGGAAGGGCACCCATGTCCCCGCCGCCCTGGACGTTGTTCTGGCCGCGGACCGGGACCAGGCCCGAGCCATAGCGGCCGACATGCCCGGTGAGGAGGGCCAGGTTGATCAGGGCGAGGACGTTGTCCGTGGCGTTGTGATGCTCGGTGATCCCGAGGGTCCAGCACAGCTGCGCGGTCCTCGCCGTGCCGTACTCATGGGCGAGTTGCCGGATGGCAGCTGCCGGAACGCCGGTGATCGCCTCTCCACGGTCCAGGGTGTATGGATCGACGGAGTCGGCGTAGGCGTCGAAACCCTCGGTGGCGTGCTCGATGAACTCCCGGTGGTGGAGCCCGGAATGGATTATATCGCGGGCCACAGAGTTGGCCAGGGCGATGTCGGAGCCGACGTCGATCCCGAGCCAGACGTCCGCCCACTGAGAAGAGCTGGTGCGGCGCGGATCGACCGCGAACATCCGCGCACCTTTGTTGATGCCTTTGAGGACGTGATGGAAGAAGATCGGGTGAGCTTCGCGCGCGTTCGAGCCCCACATGATGATGAGGTCCGTCTCCTCCATCTCCTTATAGGAACTGGTGCCGCCACCTGCCCCGAACACTGCCGCCAGACCGGCGACGGACGGAGCGTGTCAAGTGCGGTTGCAGCTATCGATGTTGTTGCTCCCCATGACCACCCGGGAGAACTTCTGTGCCATGTAGTTCATCTCGTTGGTCCCCTTCGAACAGCTGAACAGCCCGAAGGAATCCCCGCGGTGGCCTTCCAGGCCCGTGGCAACCCGCTCGATCGCCTCTGGCATCGAGACGGGGCGCAACACCCCGCCGTCGCGGACCAGGGGCTGGGTGAGCCGTGCGTAGCTTCTCTTCACAATCACCTCCTTTCGAGCTTCGGAGGCGAGGGTACCGAACCTCCCAATCGCGGTAACGCCACTCACGATCTAGCGATCACGCGCCGATAACCTGATCGCCATGATCCGCCGTCTCGCCGTTGTCCTCGCGCTCGCCCTACTCGTCGCGGCGTGCAATCGCGCTTCGGTCGAGACCACGACCACCCTGGCCGGTGGGTCGACCTCCACCGCCGCCGAAGCGACCACCTCCACATCGGTCGGGTCGACGACGACCACGACCACACTTCCCGAGCCGACCTGGGACGAGTTGCCCGGGATCGAGGCGCTGCCTCAGGAGGTGCAGGACCAGCTCCTGGAACTGGTGCGCACCACCGAGGAGGTCAGAGGGCTTCGATTCGTCGAGGCACCGATCATCACGGTGGTCAGCGAACCGGAGCTGGAGGAGAGGGTGCGGGCGCAGATCACCGAGGAGTCCGACGACTTCCCGGCCGACGAGGCGCTGTACCAGCTGCTCGGGCTGCTGGGTGAGGATGTCGACCTCGAGGCACTGTTGACCGATCTCTACGGTGAGCAGGTGGCCGGCTACTACGACGGGGAGACCGGGGAGCTGGTGGTCCCGATGCGGGAGGAAGGATTCAGTGTGGTGCAGCGATCCACGATGATCCACGAGCTGGCCCACTCCCTGACCGATCAGCATCTGCACTTTCACGAGACCTGGACGGCGATGTTCGACGAGGAGCGTCTTGACGAGGCCTCCGCGTACCAGGCGCTGATCGAGGGCGACGCCAGCATGGTCGAGCTCCTCTACCTGCAGACTCTCTCTCAGCGTGAGCTCGGCGAGTTCTTCGCCGAGGCACTCGACATCGACACGACCGCTCTCGACTCCGCTCCCGCCTTCATCCAGGATTCGCTTCTGTTCCCCTATGACTCGGGTCTGGCCTGGGTGCAACAGCTGTACCTCGCGGAAGGGTGGGAGGCCATAAACGCTGCGTACTCGGAGATGCCCGACCTACCCGGATCCACCGAGCAGATCATCACGCCGGACGACTACGAGCGTGATCTTCCTGTTGTCATCGACGAAGACCCGCCCGCGGTGGCCGGATACGAGTTGGAACGAGTGTCGGTCTGGGGTGAGTTCGGTTTCCGGATCATGCTCGACCAGATCCTCGGTGAGAGCGTGGGTGTGGACGCCGCCGACGGCTGGGGAGGCGACTGGTATGCGCAGTGGTTTGACGGCCAGAACGCCGCTCTTCTCATCCTGTTCGAGGGGGACACCGAGCGCGACACCGAAGAGCTGAGATCTGCCCTCCTCGACTACGCCTTGACCGCCGTCGCCGAGGAGGACTGGGTGTGGGTCGAGGTGTTCGACGGTCGCCTTGCCTTCGTCGCTGCCGACCAGCAGGAGGTCGGCGAGTCGCTCCTCGCCTCGCTGGGCGGCTGACGGGCTTTCCCCCGCAGCCTCCATTGCCTAGCTTCGAGCTGTGCGCGTAGTCCACTTGTCGACCAAGGACTGGTCTGTCCACGCCTTCGTGGCCGGCAACTTCGCCGACCGACTCTTCGGGACCTTCCACATGCCTCCCGGCTCGGCACTGGTTCTGCGGTCGCGGAGCGTTCACAGCTTCGGGCAGAGGGCCGCGATGGACATCGTCGGGCTCGATGGCGCCATGCGGGTCCTGGCCACTCGCAGATTGGAGCCGAACCGAGTCGCGCTCCTTCCCTCGGCGAGGATGATCGTCGAGCTTCCAGCCGGCTCTCCATTGCCCGCGTTGGACGATCGGGTGGAGATGACAGATGGCTGAGAGAGGAATCCTCCTGGTTTGCGCAACCCCGATCGGCAATCTCGGCGATGTGTCCGACCGGCTGCGGGAGGCGATGAGCACGGCGGACGTCGTATTCGCCGAGGACACGAGGAGGACAGCGATATTGCTCCAACACGTTGGAGCAAGCCCCACGGTGCGGTCACTCTTCGTGGGAAACGAGGCGACACGGTCCGAGGAGCTCATCGCTCTCCTGGATGAAGGCCGCACCGTTGCCCTGGTCACCGACGCAGGGATGCCCGGGGTCTCCGACCCCGGGGCGGAGACCGTCAGACTCGCTCGCGAGCGCGGTCACCTGGTCACCGCCATCCCGGGCCCATCGGCGGTGACCACGGCACTGGCGCTGGCCGGCTTCGGGGCGGACCGCTTCGTGTTCGAGGGATTTCTCCCCAAGAAGGGAAGACAGCGGTCCGAGCGACTGGACGCGATCGTCTCGGAGGACCGGCCGGTCGTGCTGTTCGTCAGCCCCCATCGCCTGCTCGTCGACCTCGAGGCAATCGCTGGGGCGACCGGTCCAGCAAGGGAGGTTGCCATTGCCCGTGAGCTGACCAAGCTCCACGAGGAGGTGTGGGTGGGGGAGATAGGCCACGCGATCCGGGAATGGGCAGGGCGGGTTCCCCGGGGCGAGTTCACCGTGGTGGTGGCGCCTGGAACGACCGACCGTGTCACGACGGAAGAGGCCATCGCCGAGGCCCGTTCCCTGATCGCCGCCGGCTCCGCCCCGTCGGAGGCGGCGCGACGTGTGGCCAAAGCGACTGGTGTCTCCCGACGCTCGATTTACGAGGCGTTGCTATCGGGTCAGGAACGGAGCTGAGCCCGGCACGCGGAGCAGAGCCCCTTGCCCTTGAACTGGGTGACCTTGGAATCCGACCCGCAGAAGGTGCACGTGTCTGTCGTCTTGCGAAGGATGATCGAGCCGTTGTCCACGGATATGAAGAGATGATCCCCCTCACGGATGTTGAACAGACGACGGGTCTCCGCCGGGATGACGATCCGGCCCAGGTCGTCGATCTTTCGTGCGATGCCAGTTTCCATTCAGACCTCAGCTCGATGGTGAGCCTACCCATGGGCCGGCACCCGGTGCCGGGTACCGTCACCCACGATGGGATGGGTAGACACGCACTGTCATCTCCAACTCGACGAGAGGGAGCCGGAAACCCTGCTGACGCGGGCCGTCTCGGTCGACTGGGTGGTTGTCCCCGGGGTCGACGCGGAGAGCTCGAAGTCGGCGATCGAGCTTGCCTCCCGCCATCCGGAGCGGGTCCTTCCCTCCGCCGGCCTGCATCCTCATGATGCCGCCGCATGGCCCGATCAAGCTTCGGACATCTCCCGACTGGCGCCGGAGGTGGCGGCGATCGGGGAGACAGGGCTCGACTTCTATCGCAATCTCGCCCCGAGGGCCGACCAGATCGCGGCATTCAGGTCGCAAATCGAGCTGGCGATCCAATTCGACAAGCCGATCATCGTCCACTGCCGCGATGCCTTCTCCGAGGTGTTCTCGATCGTGGAGGAGACCGGGGCAGGGCCGCGTTCTGTCCTTCACTGCTGGACCGGGGGGCCCCGTTGGACCAGGCGTTTCATGGATCTCGGGGTCATCTTCTCCTTCGCAGGTCCGGTGGCCTTCGAGACCGGTGAGACGGTGAGGCTGGGGGCGGCACAGGTGCCGCCCGAGCGCGCTCTCGTGGAGACCGACACGCCCTACCTGGCCCCGCCGCCACACCGGGGGCAGCCCAACGAGCCCGAGTGGGTGGCCCTCGTCGGCGCCGCTCTGGCAGAGGTGTGGGGTCTGCCGGTCGAACAGGTGGCCGCAATCACCTCGTCGAATGCGTCGAGGGTCTTTCGCCGATGACGGCTCAGTCCCGCACCGAGATCGCCGCACTGCTCGCCCGGCATGACCTCTCCCCGGAGCACCGGCTGGGCCAGCATTTCCTCGCCGACGCCAACATCACCAGGAAGATCGTCGATCTCGCCGAAGTGCGGCCTGGCGACCGGGTCGTCGAGGTCGGAGCGGGCACCGGCACCCTCACCGCGGCCCTGGCCGCTGCAGGTGCGCACGTCATCGCCTACGAGGTCGACGAGGGTCTCCGTCCCCTGCTCGAGGAGGTCACCAGCGGGCTCGACGTGGATCTGAGATTCGTCGATGTGATGAGGGTCGACCTCTCCGCAGACTTGAAGGGTGAGCCTTGGAAGATGGTGGCCAATCTCCCCTACAACGTGGGCACCCCTCTGTTCCTCGACGCATTGCGCACCGCGCCGCAGATTCAGCGGTTCGTGATCATGGTCCAGCGCGAGGTGGCGGAGCGCCTGGTGGCCCGCCCGGGCGGCAGGGACTACGGCCTTCCCTCGGTCGTCGCTGGCATCCACGGCTCGACCCGTCTGGCGTTTCGTGTCCCGGCGCAGGTGTTCTACCCGGCTCCCAACGTCGAGTCGGCCGTGGTCGTTCTCGACCGGGTTCCGGCGCCTGAGTCGTCCGAGCGTGCCATCGAGATCGCGGCAGCCGGATTCCAACAACGCCGGAAGATGTTGCGCCGGTCATTGGCCGGCACGTTCGCCGACCCGGTCTCGGCCCTGGAGCTGGCGGGCATCGCGCCAACGGCGCGGGCCGAGGATCTCTCCCCGGGCGACTACCTCAGACTGGCCTCGTAGTGACCATGTACGAGGCGCCGGCCAAGCTGAATCTGTCCCTTCTGGTGAGCCCTCCCGAGCCGAACGGTTACCACCCACTCCAGTCACTGGTGCAGACCATCGACTGGGTAGACCGCCTCGAGATCGGTGAGGCCGACGAGGACGCCCTCAAGATCGAAGGGGCCGATATCGACCCCGAAGACAACCTCGTGACCAAGGCCCTCGGCGCGATGAGGCAGCAGGGGCGGGTCCCCCCGTTGTCGATCCGTCTCGAGAAGCGGATCCCCGACGAGTCCGGCCTGGGAGGTGGAAGCTCCGACGCGGCGGCGACATTGTTGGCCGCAGCGGAGATCGGACGGTTGCCGGGGGACACGCCCGCGATCGTCGCTCCGTCGGTTGGCGCGGATGTCCCCCTCTTCCTGACCGGGGGCACGATCGTGATGTCCGGTCTTGGCGAAATCGTCGCTCCCCAGCCCGGTCTGACCGGGTTCGCTGTCGCCGTGGCGGTGCCCGAGCTCCGGCTCGGGACTGCCGCGGTCTACCGCCGTTGGGACGAGCTCGAAGGCCCGGTCGGGGAAGGCGTTCCCCCATCGCGACTCCCCCCCGCCTTGAGGGAAGGGATGCCGATTCGGAACGATCTGACCCCGGCCGCAATCGATCTCGAGCCGGCGCTGGCGGACTTCATGGCCGATCTCCGGTCAGGCTGGGGAACCGCCGTGTCCATGACCGGATCCGGCTCTGCCTGTTTCGGGTTCTTCGCCGACCTCGACGAGGCGGATCATGCGGCTCGAACCGTGGCCGGGCTCTGCCGTGGTGCGGTGGGGGCGGCTCTACGCCCTCGGGGTGTTGCCCGGATCGAGGCCTAGGTGGCCAGGCTCCGCACCAGGTCGTCGTCCACGTCGAAGCCGAGGCCAGGCCCGTTCGGGACCGCGTACTCCCCGTTGTGCAGTGTGATGGGAGTCTCGCTCACGTCCTGAACCACACCCTGGTTGGCCGGGCTGCAGCCGTAGTCGATTCGATCCATCGCCGCGGCACAGTGCAGGTTGGCCGCCGCCGAGACACTGGATTCGATCACTTTGCCGGCGAGGTTGATCGAAAGGCCGCCCGCCGAGCAAATGCCGGCGCCCCGCATCACACCTGTGATCCCTCCGTGCTTGATCAGCTTCAGGCTCACCCCGCCCATCGGTGTGCCCAGGAAGCCGATGACCGCGTCGAGACTGCCCGCGCTCTCGTCAGCGCAGATCTTCACCGGGGAGGTTTCCGCCAATCGGAGGAGGGCGCCCCGGTCGGCTCGCGGCACCGGCTGCTCGATGAAGCGGACCTGTTCGCCGTCGAGCCGGCCGAGGAAGTCCCTGGCGCCGGCTTCATCCCAGCCTTCGTTGACGTCGCCGCAGACGACGCCGCCGCTCCCGACCAGCTCGACTGCCTTGGCCATGGTGCCCAGCTCGATCTCCGGGTCGGCCATGCCCAGCTTGACCTTGAACCAGCGGAAGCCCTGCTCGTGCTTCTCGGCCAGCTTCTCGGCGTCGGCAGAGGCATCGCCGCTGCCGACCAAGGTCAACGCCGGCAACCGATCCCGCACCTTCCCGCCGATCAGCTGATGGATCGGCACATCCAGTGCCCTTGCCACGAGATCGTGGATCGCGATGTCGAGCGCTCCGATCGCGGTGGTCGCCTTCGGCAGGGCGGCATTGAGCCGGCCCCACAGCTCGTTGCGTCTGACCGGATCCGAGCCCGTGACCACGGGGCGCAACGCCTCGAGGTCGGAGACTATGTCTTTTTGATCCTGATGGGTCAACGCAGGGGCCTCGACCCCTTCGCCCCATCCGACCATCCCGTCGTCGGTCATCAGCTTCACCAACACGTTGCCCGTCTTCTCGATCACCCCGTTCGACATCGGGATCGGGGTTCGCAAGGTCATCGTGATCGGATGTATCTCCATTCTCTCTATGAGCATCTCTCCTCCTCTAGACCGCGAACCGGGTGACCGCATCCGGTGTGAGCTCGAGCCCGTGCCCGGGGACGTCCGGGACCTGGATCTTCCCGTCCACCACCTCGAATGGGCGGGTCAGGGCGTCGGGCGGGATCAGCTCGGCGTACTCGACCATGAACCCTCGCGGGCTGGCGCCGACCAGGCTTATCGACAGCTCATGCCAGAGGTGGCTGCTGAGAGCCAGGTTGTAGGAGTCGGCGAGGTGGGCAACTTTCGCGAACTCGGTGATGCCACCACAACGTCCCACGTCGGGTTGCAGGTAGGTGGCCGCACGTCGGTCGCAGATCTCACGGAAACCCCACCGGAAGTAGACGTTCTCACCGGCGGCGACCGGTATCGGCGAGGCTGCCGCCACCTCTGCCAGGTCGTCGGTGCTTTCGGCCAGCACCGGCTCTTCGATCCAGGCGACGCCATGGTCGGCGAGCATGCGCGCCGATTCCAGCGCCTCGGCCACGGTGAACCGCTGGTTGGCGTCGGCGAAGAGGATGAAGGCTTCGCCCATCTCCCGACGAAGCAAGGCAGTCCGCTGTTCATCCCTCGCAGTGCCGATCTTGTACTTGTAGGCGGTGATCCCCCTGGCCGCGAACTCCTGGCACTCGGCCACCAGGTCGGCGTCCTCCAGGCTGTGCCATCCACCGCTGCCGTACACCGGGACGTCCTCTCGAAACCCACCGAGAATCCGATGGACGGGTAGCCCGGCCCTCTTGCCGATCAGGTCCCAGCACGCGATGTCTACGGCGGACAGCGCCCAAGCACCGATTCCTCCTCGGGCCCTGGGCTTGTTCGGGCTCCACATCCGGTGCCAGAGGGCTTCGGGGCACAGGGCATCCTGGCCGACCGCCAGAGGAGCCAGCTCATCGTCGATGTAGGGCTTGATCGCGGCGCCAGCCGATCCACCGAGCCCGGCGGTCATGCCGAAGCCGCTGAGACCGTCCTCTGTTCGGAGAACCACCGCAGTGGCGTCCACGTGGGAGTAAGAGGCCAGTGAGCTGGATATCGGCTTGGCCAGGGGAAAGCGGAGAGCGGTCGTCTCCACCGCCCGGATGATCGCGGGAGCCACCCGGGGATGATATCCAGAGAGGCGGTTGGCTCTCTGCCCGGTTAACTTCGCTGCCCAGTGAGTCTGGAGATAATCGCCGGTACCCCACCAGGTGGCGGGCAGGATCGTGCCGCTCGCGCCATCGCGTCGGTGCTCGGCCACGAGGTGTCGATCACCAATGTCCCCGGTCGCGGTGGTGGCAATGGGTGGGATCGGCTGATCCTGAGCGAGGGTAGGGCCGACCTGGCCGCGGTCAGCTCCCCAACTCTGCTCACGAACGCACTGCTCGGAGATTCGAGCGTCCACCACCGGGACCTCACCTCGCTGGCCATGTTGTACACCGAGCACAGCGCGCTCGTTGTGGGCAGGGGCTCGGCCTTGGAGAGCCCGGCAGGGCTCCTGGAAGCCCTGAGCAACCGCGCCGCCACTGTGTCCTTTGCCACCGCATTGGGCAACATGAATCACCTCGTCCTCGCCGAGATATCCGGTCATCTCGGCGCTGCCCTCGACCGGGTGCACATCCGGGTGTTCGAATCGGCGCCGGATGCCCTGGCCGATGTCGTGGCGGGCTCGGCCGAGATTGCGATCGTCAGCGCGGTCAGCGCAGTCGCCGGCATCGGTGACGGCGTGGTGACCCCGGTGATGGTGACCTCCCCCGGCCGTCTCGGTGGTGTCTTCGCTCAGACTCCGACCTGCACCGAGCTGGGCGTTCCCTGCGTCAGGGGCACGTGGCGTGGCCTGGTTGGTCCACCCGGAGTTGGCCGGGACGTCGTGCAGAGCTGGTCCGATGTCCTCTCTGCGGCAATCCAGACCGAGGAATGGGGAGGGCTCCTCGACGAGAATCTCTGGTTCGATTGCTACCTCGGCCCGGGGGACGCCGCGGCGTTTCTCGACGAAGAGCGCGCTCAACTGGCCCGGTTGCTCGAGGAGGTCGGTCTCATCGGCGCGGTCGTCGATGGCTGAGATCGTCGGCGTCATCGGGGTCACCCACAATCCCCTGATGTGGGCCGCCCTGCGTGAATCGACTCCGGAGGACCTGGTTTCCGTGGCCGCCAACTTCGATCGCCTCAGCAGGATGGTGGAGGAGTTGAAGCCCGACGTCATCGTCATGATCGCCTCCGATCACTTCCACATGTTGATGATGTCGAACATGCCGGCGTTCATGATCGGGAAGTCGCCGGACATACGAGCGGGCCATCCCAACGAAAGACGGGTGTTCGGTCTCGAGCCGACCTGGGTGGGTGGGGACCCGGACCTGGCCGCCCACCTGCTCGGAGGGCGCGACCTGGCCCCCGGTTTCGACTTCGCCTTCAGCGACGAGCCCTGGCTCGACCATTCGTTCCTCGTCCCGCTCCACTTCCTCACCCCACGACTCGAGCTCCCGGTGGTTCCCGTGTTCACCAACTGCAACTCCCCTCCCATCCCAACCGCGGCGCGTTTCGCCCAGCTGGGAGCACATCTCGCCAGGGCAATCCGGTCGTTTCCGGGCGAGCGCCGGGTTCTGGTTGTCGGTAGTGGTCATCTCGCCCACGAGCTCGGCGGTCCCCGCCAATTCCTAGGGGCGAGCCCCGATCCCGGGTTTGACGAGAAGGCAGTGATGTGGATGGCCCGGGGCGAGGTCGGCGCAGCAGTGCTCGCCACCAGTTTCCAGCGGCTGACCGAGGCCGGCAACGAGAGCTACCAGTTCCTCAATTTCATCACCTGTCTTGCGGTGGCCGACGGCGAGCCGGCGGCCTTTGCCGAAGGCACGCCCACCCGTTTCGGCAACCTGCCCTTCTTCTCCTGGGATCTGGAATGAGCCGGTACATGGTGAACAAGTTGATGTGGGAGGTAGATCGAACCGACGAGGCACTGGCTGCCTTCAAAGTGGACTCCGCAGACTTTCTCGATCGATGGACGGCCCACACTCGAACACCCACCCCGCCCCATCCGGAGGGAGGGTCGTTGACCCCTTCGGAGAGGGAAGCTCTGCAGGGCCGCGACTATGGGGCGCTCTACGCCATGGGAGCCAACCCGTTTCTGCTCTGGCAGTTCGCCCGTTCCGTCTCGGTCCCCGAAGAAATGAGCATCGAGGAACTGATCGCCTCGTTTCGTGAGGCCGTGACCCCGTTCGGCCACCCCGACTTCCACACATGACTCAGGTGAGGAGGCGGATCGGCTTCCCGTTGGCCCAGGCCTCGATGGCCTCGACCGCTCCCTCGAAATACACCCGGTACGACTCCCGGGTGACGTAGCCGATGTGTGGCGTAGCCAGTATCCGTGGCTCGGAGCGGAACGGATGGTCCACCCGAAGTGGCTCCTGTTCGTAGACGTCGAGTGCTGCCCCGGCGATGACACCGTCCTGCACCGCGTCGAGGAGCGCCGCTTCGTCGACGATCGGCGCCCTCGAGGTGTTGACCAGGTAGGCCTCGGACTTCATCGAGGAGAGCTCGGTAGGCCCGATGAGCCCGCGGGTCCGATCACTCAGCCTGAGGTGGATCGTGACGAAGTCTGACCGTCGCAACAGCTCCTCCATGGAGACGGGGAAAACCCCGATCTCGGTGGCGCGCGCTGCGTCGAGGTTCTGGCTCCACGCGAGGACCTCCATGCCAAACGCCAGGCCCAGCTTCGCCACCTGTGAGCCGAGACGTCCCAACCCGATGACTCCGAGGGTCGACCCGAGCAGGTCCCTGCCCAGACCGGCCTGCCATCCACCCGCCCGGACCGAGCCCACCTGGGACACCAGGCCTCGTGCCAGGGCAAGGATCAGTGCCATGGTCAGCTCGCCGGTGGGGTGGGGGAGTGAATCGGTACCGGAAACGACGATGCCCAGCTCGCGCGCGGCCGTGACGTCGATCGAGGCGTTGGACGCCCCGGTTGTGACGAGCAGCTTCAGCTCGGGCAATCCTTCGAGCGTAGACCTCGGGAATGGTGTGCGCTCCCGCATGAGGACGACCACGTCGAATCCGGCGAGCTCCCGCAACAGGCGCTCCTGGTCGGCGATGTGATCGTGGAAGAAGACCACGTCGGCTTCCAGCGTCGGCCAGTCGGCGAGGGGCCCGGCTACCCCCTGGTAGTCGTCGAGGACGGCAATCCGCATCGCGGGGACGGTAGCTGTGGGTTGGAAGAGCGCGCTTTACCAGAGGAGCCCTGGCAGACCCAGTTCGCCGTCTTCTGGTCGTGCCAGACGGCGCTGGCCGTCCCATTGGGTTGTGTCATCCGACCTGCTCCCGCGAAAAGCGTTCGCCTCGGCCAGTATCTGGGCCGCAACCTTCGTTGCGTCCTGATGGGACGAACCGCCTTTGGCCGAGATGCGGTCGAGCAACCTGGACACAGCCACCCCGCAGGAAACGAGGAATGCGATCCCGATGAGGACCCCCGACAGCATTGCCATAGACTACCTCCGTTCGGCCGGTCCCGGTGCGGGTATCGTGCCGCAGCCCTAACGGAGGTCCAATGGAGCTAGAGGGGAAGATCGCAGTCGTCACCGGGGGAAGTCGTGGGATCGGAAGAGCGATCGCCAGCGGTCTCGCCCAGGAAGGGGCCGATCTGGTGATCTCGGCCCGGACCCAGGAGACACTCGACGCCACCGGGGCGGCCATTTCGTCTGCCACCGGCCGGCGTGTTGTACCCGTGTCTGCCGACCTGTCCACGCTCGATGGGTGCGAGACCCTCCACAGAGAAGTGATGTCGGCCTTCGATCGCGTCGACATCCTGATCAATTGCGCCGGGGCCACCCGGAGCGGGCCCTTTCTCGAGCTCCCCGACGAGCTCTGGCAGGACGGCTTCAACCTCAAGTTCTTCGGCGCAGTGCGACTTTCCCGCCTGTTCTGGCCGGAGTTGGCCGAGAGTCATGGCTCCGTCGTCCACATCGTCGGGGGGATGGCCCGCACTCCCAATCCCAACTTCGCCATCGGTGGGGCGGTCAACGCGGCCCTGGCCAACTTCGGGAAGGCCCTCGCCGGCCTGGGCCTGGTCGACGACGTGAACGTCAACATGATCCATCCCGGTCAGGTCCAGACGGAGCGACTGACCGAGATGATGACGAACCAGGCTGCTCAACTGGGGAAGACGCCGGAGGAGATGCTGGCAGAGACCATCCAACGCCAAGGGATTCGGAGGCTGGGCACACCAGAGGACGTGGCCGAACTCGCCGTGTTCCTCTGCCTGCCCCGGGCGCGTCACATCCAGGGCACCGCCATCTCGGTGGATGGCGGAGGGACAAAGAGCCTCTTCTGACCTCCGGTTCGCCGTCAGTGGTGCTCGGCGGCGGCGGCTTCGGCCTTGGTGCGATGGACCGCGCCATCGGGATGCTCGGGTGGTGAGTAGAGCGAGTAGAGCCTGACATCATCATCGCCGATGTTGACCACGTTGTGCCACACCCCTGCCGGGACGATGAAGGCCCCATCGTCTTCTACCTCGTGTGTCTCGTCGACGGAGTCCTTGCTGCTGCCGAACTCGACTCTCGCCTTGCCTTGCTCGAGACGCAGGAACTGGTCCCGGTCGTGATGTGACTCCCAGCCGATCTCTTCTCCGGGGAGAAGGTGCATCAGGGTCAGCTGGGTGTGCTCCCCGGTGTAGACCACCGTCCGAAAGTTGTCGTTGTCCAGTGTTAGCCGGTTCATGTCGCCGAGCCATCCGAGCATCGGAGCCTCCTTTACCTCGTCATGTGATCATCCGTTCTGCCCGGTTGATCGGCTAGGGCCGAACGTCTCTTTGCCGTGTCGGTCAGTGTCGTTTGCAACTCGAGTTGGCTTCCTGTCACGAGAGGTCTCATCATGTTCTCGACCGGCTGTTAATTCGGTGACCTTCGCCTCTACAAGAGGTCTCCGTAACCGGGGCATTCTGACAATCCAGAGGACAGGCGGAGGCAGTGAACCGAGAATTCGACGATTCGTGGGATCAGCCCCAGTCGGCGGTGGAGGAAACCGGCATCGACTTCGAGACCGACATGGTCACGGTCCGAGTCGGCATCGACTCCGACCCGGAGGGATCCCCCAACCCATCGCTGGAGGAGGCGGGCCCGGAGGACGACCCGGCGTGGAGCATCGCCAGTGCGGATGTCGACAACGTCCTCGACGAGCTGGTCGACCTGGTCAACGGACGCGATCTCGACGGGTTGGGCGAAGTGCTCTCCCCCGACGCTACCGCTGACTTCCTCGGGGCCACTTCCGGGGAGAGCATCATCGACGGGTTGAGCGAAATGGTCCTTCGCAACCCAACGTTGATCGTGACAAGGGGGGAGCTCGGTCCCGACCCGGTCGTGGCGGTGTGGCTCTTCGACGAGGAAGCCCACGGCTACGACCTGATCGGGTACTTCAGCGTGGAACTGACTGAGAACGACGACCGGTTGATTCAGCGGATGGAGTACATCGAGGAGCTCCCCGACTCCGGTCGGCTCACCGTTGAGACTCCCGACAGAGTGGATCTCCCGGAGTGGGATGACTGGTCGATAAACGAGGAAGGGTGAAGCCGACTTTCCGGGCGGCGAGATCTCCCGCATCCCAAAGGCCGAATGGCTCTACCGCTGCCTCCGGGGGCGGGTATAGGTGTCGTATTGAGGGCTGCCGGGCGGGCATGAGGAGCAAGTGATGCACGAGCAGACATTGGTCGCCGATGTCCTGGAGACCCTGGAGGTCCTGACCGAGGGTCAGGCGCTCCGGGAGGTCGAGATCGCACTTGGCCCTGAGGTGAATCGGGCCGGTGCCGAGGCCGCTTGGAACGTCCTGTCCGCCGGCACCAGGTTCGCATCCACCCATGTCACCTGGGAACAAGCAACAGATCTACTTGGTTGTGAGCAGTGCCACCACGAGTTCACCAGCGACGGCACGGGGGCTTGCCCGTACTGCGGCGGTCAGGGCATGGTTCTCGAGCCGGCCGTCCCGATCTCGGTAGGACATTGGGAGATCGATGAGGATTGAAACGCGTCTTGGGCGCAATTGGCCACAGCCGGAATTCGATGCTGCGAACAGGTGTTCGCATCTGTGATGATCGAGCGCACACGTACCAAGGAAAAGGCAAAGCTCGTCGACGAATCGGGCCGTCTGACTGCTGACCTCCTGAGTCAATACCTCGATGGGATCGGCGACTACGGCCTTCTCACCGGGGAGGACGAGGTTCGCCTCGCCCAGGCCATGGAGGCCGGGAACGCTGCACGTCTACGCCTCGATGACGGCGGTGCCATCGATCCGGCAGAGGCGAGGGAGTTGGAGCGTGTCGTCAGGGATGGTGTCGACGCCCGGAAGAGGTTCGTCGAATCCAACCTGCGACTCGTGGTCGCCAATGCCCGTCTCTACGCGGGCGGCAAAGTCGACATGCTCGACCTGATCCAGGAGGGGAACCTCGGGCTGATCACCGCCGTTGAGAAGTTCGACTGGCGGCGGGGTTTCAAGTTCTCCACATACGCCACGTGGTGGATACGCCAGGCGATGCAGCGGGCCCGGGCCAGTCTCGGCGACGCCATACGAATCCCGATGTCCGTCTACGACTCCCTGCCCGCGGTCCGGGCCGCCGCCGAGATGCTTCAGACCAGGCTTGGCCGGACGGCCACCGCACAGGAGATAGCTGACGAGACCGGGATCGCGGTCGGTGAAGTGGAGAAGGCCCAGGCCGTGGCCATGACCGTGGCCTTGGAGACACCCGTCGGTGAGGATGGGGCGCTTCTGGGCGATTTCATCGCCGACGACGAAGCACTCGACCCCCATCTCGAGATGGAGCGGAGCGTGGTGGAGACGGCGGTGCGCGATGAGCTCGCTGCCCTGCCGGATCTGCACCGACGCGTGCTAGAGCTCCGCTTCGGCCTTGCCGGTGGGCCACCGGCGATGATCGGCTCGATCGCAGAGCTGACAGGGCTGCCCGAGCATCAGGTGAGCAGCGTCATCGCCGACGCCCTCGAGTCACTACGTGAGCGTCTCGAGGCGATCCAGGAGATGCGCGCCGCCTGACATAGCCGTCGGTGCGCAGATCGGATCAGACTGCCGCCAGGTCTGCCTTCTGCGGGTGGATGAGTTCCATGTAGTCGCTCAGAGCCAGCGTGATCGTCTCGTCGTGTGTCCCGGCGTTGAAGGTGATCTGCGGTCCACGCAGGCCTTCGTCGACCCACATCGGCAGCTCGTACAGGGGTCCGAAGGGGGGCTCGGCGCCCAGTTCGCAGTCCGGGAAGAATCTCGAGAACTCACCCTCATTGGCGAGCCGCACACTCTCGGCACTGAGGGCCGCCTTCGCCTTGTCGATGTTGATCATCTGGCTTCCAGGGACCACGGCCATCACCAGTTGGCTGTCAGCCATGAGCATGACGACCTTGGCCACCTGATCGCCTGGAACCTCCTCGGCCTCGGCGATCTCGGCGGTGGTGTATGCAGTGGGATGTGTGTGAGTCGAGTATTCGACGCCGTGCTCCATCAAGTACTTGCGCACGCGTTCACCTGCCATCGTGCCTCCTTTCTTCGCGACAGATACCTCCCACACCTGCAGCGGGTTAGGGGAGAAAGTCACATAGGGCAGCGCATTTCGGTGCCTCTTCAGCCTGAGTGACTTGTTCCTCTATCGCCTGCCGTCCGAATCGCGCAAACTGGGTATGAAGAGGTGAGCTCATGTTCAGAAATCGAGTCGAGGCGGGTCGCCGCCTTGCAGATAAGTTGCATCATCTCGAGGGCGAGGATGTGGTGGTGCTGGGGCTGCCCCGGGGAGGGGTCCCGGTGGCATATGAGGTCGCCCGGGCGCTGAACGCGCCCCTGGACGTCATCGTCGTCCGCAAGCTGGGAGTCCCCTATCAACCGGAGCTGGCGATGGGAGCGATCGGGGAGGAAGGGGTACGGCTCGTCGACGAGAGGACCATGAGCATGGCCGGCGTGACCCCCGGTGAGCTCGCCATAGTCGAGGAGAGAGAGCGCATCGAGCTCGATCGGCGAGCCCTTCTCTTCAGAGGAGCCCGGAACCGGGTCTCCCTGAAAGACAAGACGGCGGTCATCGTCGATGACGGGATTGCCACCGGCTCCACGGCCCGGGTGGCGGCGAGAGTGGCCAGGGCTCTCGGAGCCTCGCGCGTCGTGGTTGCCACCCCGGTCGCCCCGAGTGAGGTCTTCGAGAGACTGAGCGCCGACGCCGATGAGGTCGTCGTGATCGACACGCCCGAGCCGTTCTTCGCCATCGGGCAGTTCTACTTCGACTTCTCCCAGACGCCGGACGCTGAGGTCTCGTCGCTCCTCGAGCTGGCGGCGCCCGCGTCCGAGCCCGGGACAAGCCCGGTCGCCGCCACCGGCGGGGCCGAACCGTTCGACGACGACGTGGTGGTGGCGGTCGGGGACATTCGGCTCGGGGGCCGGCTGACAATACCCGCAGGCTCCAAAGGGACCGTCATCTTCGTGCACGGGTCGGGGAGCAGTCGGCACAGCCCTCGTAACCGGCATGTCGCAGAGCTGCTGAATCGAGCCGGTCTTGGGACCCTCCTCTTCGACCTGCTCACCGTCCCGGAAGAGTCCGACAGGGCGAATGTCTTCGACATACATCTGCTGGTGGATCGGTTGCGCGGAGCGACCCTCTGGCTGGAGGCATTCCCTGGGTGGACCGAGCAACCCATCGGGCTCTTTGGCGCGTCGACCGGCGCCGCTGCCGCCCTTTGCGCCGCCGCCGAGCTGGGCGAAGGGATCTCGGCCGTCGTCTCCAGAGGTGGGCGCCCGGATCTGGCCGGGGCCCGGCTACGGGAAGTGCGCTCTCCGACGTTGCTCATCGTGGGCGGCCGCGATGAGGTCGTCCTGGAGCTGAACCGGGCAGCTCAGGCGGAGCTGGAATGTGAGAGCCGTCTCGATGTCATCCCGGGTGCGACTCATCTCTTCGAAGAGCCGGGGGCGCTCGATCGGGTCGCCGCCCTCGCCCTCGAGTGGTTCCTCTCCCACTTCGGCCAACCATCGGCGTGATCACCCCTTGACCACGCCGACCGGGCGCAACCTCGCCACCTTGGCGGCGAGACCGGCTCGTGAGCACACCTCCGCCACCTCGTCGACGTCCTTGTAGGCATAGGGGGCTTCCTCGGAGAGAAGACCCACCGACCTCGGCCGGACGGATATGCCCCTCGCCTCCAGCCGATCACGGACCTGGCTCCCCTGCTCCTGGCGCTTGGCGCGCTTCCGGCTCATGACACGACCGGCGCCATGGGCCGCCGAGTCGAATGCCGGATTGTGGGCCACACCGCGCAGCACCCACGAGGCCGTGCCCATCGTCCCGGGGAGGAGGACGGGTTGACCGACGGGTCGCAGGTCTTCGGGCAGATCCGGGTGCCCCGGTCCAAATGCCCTGGTCGCCCCCTTGCGGTGGACACACAGCTCGACAGGGCTGCCGTCGACCAGGTGTGTCTCGATCTTGGCGAGGTTGTGGGCGACGTCATAGACGAGGTCCATCCCGGTGTCCTGGACGGTGAGGTCGAATGCCCCGGCGAAAGCCTCACGGACTGCGTGGGCGAGGACATGGCGGTTGGCCCAGGCGAAGTTGGCCGAGGCGGCCATGGCGCCCAGGTACTCCTCGCCCTCCGGGGATCTGACCGGCACGCAGGCGAGCTGGCGATCGGGGACGGTGATGCCATGCCGGGCCATCGCGGGTCCCATGAGCTTGAGTTGATCGGTGCAGGTCTGATGCCCTAGACCCCTGGAGCCGCAATGCAGCATCACCACCAACATCCCCTCCGAGAGGCCGAACACCGCCGCCGCCGGCCCATCGACGATCTGGTCGACGATCTGCACCTCGAGGAAGTGGTTCCCGGCGCCGAGTGATCCCAACTGATCGCTTCCGCGTGCAACGGCGTGGTCGCTCATCGCCGATGGGTCGGCGCCGATAGACATGCCGTTCTCCTCGCAGCGCTCGAGATCCCTATCCGAGCCGTACCCGGCTTCGACGACAGCCACCGCACCCCGGCGGAGCACGTCGGGGAGGAGTCTCCGATCCGCGATCGAGCCCTTCCCGACACCGCGGGGGATCCTCCGATCGAGCCTGGCCATGACCGATTCCCGCCGCCGTTCGAAGTCGGCTTCCGTGAAGCTCGATGAGAGGAGGCGGACCCCACAGCAGATGTCGAATCCGACCCCCCCGGGCGAGACGACACCACCCTCGTCCACGGCCGTGGCCGCCACGCCTCCGATCGGAAACCCATAGCCCCAATGGATGTCGGGCATGGCGAAGGAGGCTTCCTTGATCCCGGGGAGATGGGCGACGTTGGCAACTTGCTCGGATGCGTGCTCCAACAACACCAGTTCCATCAACGCCTCGGAGGCGAAGATACGCCCCGGGACTGCCATTCCCTCCTGGGCCGGCAGTTCCCAGATCACATCGGACACACGCCGGTACTCCACGTTTCCACTCTGCCTCTCCGGCCGATCCTCCGGTAGGGCCGATTGTCAGACGTCGAAGTACACCCGCCCGTACCAACCGGTCTCACGCTGCTCCACCACCAGCCCGTGGTAGGTGACGGCCTTTATCGGCGGCCCGGAAGGCTCGACAGAGTGCACGGGCACACCCCCGGCGGCCAGAGTCAGCGCCCGCCCTCCCTTTGCCATGGTCACGTGAAAGTCACAGAACAGCAGGTCTTCCACCTCTGACTCGTAGAGGAGTTCGGACAGAGTGTCGACGACCAGATCCTCCAGGCTGGATGCCTCGACCTTCACCTCGACCCACCGGTCGACGTTGCAGGGATCGACCGGGGAGAGGATCCCGAACATCCCCTTCGCGAGCTCTCTGATCAGGGTCTCGGGGGATTCGGCGTTGGCTTCGATCCCGGTGTCGGCGGTGTGGTCGAGAACCCGGTATGGCATGCCCCGATTCTCGCGGGGGTCGTCTTGGGACCAAAGCCCCTGGTCTCACCGGGCCGGTCCGGAACAGCATTGCCGCATGACCAAGCCTCATCATTTCCGCACGATCATCGAGCCGTTTCGGATCCACTCGGTGGAGGAGATCGCCCTGACCGACCTGGAACAGAGGCAAGGGGCGTTGGAGCGGGCCCACTACAACTTGTTCGGGCTCCATGCCGACGAAGTGACCATCGATCTCCTCACCGACTCCGGCACGGGATCGATGTCCTCAAAGCAGTGGGCGGGGATGATGGTTGGCGACGAGTCCTATGCGGGGAGCCGGTCGTTCTACAGGTTCAAGGAGGCGGTCGAAGACCTGACCGGGATGTCAGAGGTGATACCGACCCATCAGGGGAGGGCTGCCGAGCGGATCCTGTTCACCGAGATGCTGGCCGACGGCGACGTGGTGCCGAACAACACCCACTTCGACACCACGAGGGCCAATGTCGAGTACCAGGGAG
>Ga0105106_10000448_pt1 | contig 28842 bp, 26 predicted proteins | sample PPLLaktember2015_5_FD_79109 | JGI IMG/M metagenome (GOLD analysis project Ga0105106, IMG submission 79109) | Freshwater sediment microbial communities from Prairie Pothole Lake near Jamestown, North Dakota, USA - PPLs Lake P8 Core (1) Depth... | ecosystem: Environmental > Aquatic > Freshwater >...
CACCGATAGAGAACATCCGTTCAATCGCGCAGAAGGGGATACTTTCTCACTCTGCCGTTCAGAGCACTCCACACTACACCATCTATGACAAGGGCGTCCTTGCGCACAGACTCTCCAAGTCTGTCCCTGGGGGAAAGCCATTGTCGACCTATGCTAATCTGTTCTTCCAGCCGAGCAACTCGATGCTCTTCAGCCTCTTGAGGAGGTTCAATCCTGATGAGATAATCGTTGTTGGAGTGAGCCCATCTATCTTGGACGAACCAGGCGCCTTCGTAACTAACGGCAATGCGGCTACTTCAGGCACGGAGTTCTTCCCGAGCAAATTGCGACGGAAGGCATTGGCCCAGTGCGCAGAAACCCTCAGAGCCACCAGCTGGTCTCCAGAGGAGAAATGCCGGAGGATGGCGGAATGCCTCTACCCCGACCAGATTCCAACCGACCTCATCAAGAGGTTGTACGTACGCAGTCGGGACGCGAAGCTAAAGGTCATCCAGGCGTTGGATGGCCTTGGCTTTTCTGACGACAACATCGTGATTGAAAAGAAGATGTTTTTCGAACCCTACAGGTGGCATATCTTTGCGAATCATCTCTACATACGGGACGGGGACATGTTTCTCTCGAATATGCAGACACTGACAATCAGCGTGAACTGTGTTGGAGCTATGGGAAGGGGTCAGGCTTCAATGGCAAGATACTACTTCCCAGAGCTCTACGAGACCTATCGACAACTATGCGCTGAGAAACGACTCAAGCTCGGCGAACCCCATCTCTGCAAACTGGATATGGCTCGGGGATTGCTGGACAGTCAGTACGCTGGGGAGGACAAGGCATGGTTCCTGTTGTTTCCTACCAAGCAGCACTTCAAAGACCCTGCGTCCATGAATGGAATCAGGGAAGGTCTAGATTGGTTTGCGCAGAATTATCGCAGCGAGGGAATCAGGTCGATTGCCTTCCCTGCGCTTGGCTGCGGTCTGGGTTGGCTGAAGTGGAGAAATGTGTGGCCGGTTATGCGTGAGCGCCTCATCGGAATCGATATACCCGTTGAAGTGTACCTCCCGTCAGACCCGTACATTCCGGACTCGGAGATACTCTAGGAGGTTTGTCGTCGAACCCGCCGGTCTCCTCCGTCTATGTCGTAGAGCCGACCTCCTTGATGGGCCTACGGTTCTATGGCAATACACGGCTTAGCCGAACACCGTGCAGTCGAGGAAGGCCCCTACGGCTCTAGAACCGTTCCATCGACGTACAGGACTATGGAAACGACCGAACCGACTACGGACCTATGGCTCTGAAATGATTCTCAAGCTCGCTTCGCTGGGCTAGCGCCCGCTCCGCTCGCTTGTACTGAGGACGGAAGCTCACGGACTCCACCCGGGGTCCACCAACGGATTTGGAGGGGTTTGACGATGCTACAGCACACTACAATCGCAGGCGTGAGGCGTCTCCGCAAATTACTAGTACTCTAGGGCAAGAGTAATGAATTTCTGATAGCATGTCCGAGTCCCGAGAAGATGCAGCTAGTGGTGTTAGTGGTGGAACGAACCTAGAGTGCCCGTTGTGCAATGAGGTGCATGCTCTACGGCACACTAGGGGAAAGCAGAAGCCGTTCTTCTTCTGTGACAAGGCTTGTACAAACGTCTTTCTCCGAACGGAATGGAGTCTTGAGCGTCTCGAAGAATGGATTGTACAGGCCAAAGGAATTCGCCCCAGTAGCGATGATGAATGTGCTCGGGCTAACCCCTCTTGTACAGAATACGAAGACGATTTCCCAGACGACGAAGCTCTGGAATCGACCAAGTATGCCAACATCAGGCAGATTATTAGCGAGATAGCCGATGAGCTTCAGAAGGCGACAGAAGAGAGGCGTTCGCTTGAGACGGGCCTCAGAGAGCTGAAGACAAATGCCATGAAAAGATGAAACGGCTTCGCTCCGGATAGCCCAGACGAATGGTCATCATGAATGGCGGATGTGACAGATTCGCTGCCGTTGAGGTATCTGAAGCCAAGAGACGGCTCAATGAGTGTGGCTATGCGCGATGTGTGTCTCAAGATATCTCAGGCATCGGTTCCTCTGGAATGTATATGGCATGCTCTCAGGTTCATTCTGATACTCGTTCCGCAGGGCGCAGGCCCTGCTCCACTCGTTGCATCACGACTCTCGGGCAACGCGCCATGAGTCCTTAACAAAGAAAGGAATTCTTCCAGAATTTCTGGAAAGATAGATATACTCTGCACGACAAAGGAACAGGCAGTACCGTGAATGCGGTATCACGGAGCAAGTACTGCTTCGGACGCGGTCGAGAGATGTCTGAATCTCTCTCTTAAAAGGCCATCATTCTCGGCCACCCGACCCCCATCCAGGGAATAGGAGGGGAGGAGTGTGGCCCATCAATGGCCAAGTTCCACAACAAGAAGAGAGAATCTACGAGAACCGAGCTAGAAGTTGAAAGAGGGCTTTCTTGCGATGCCAGTCTGGGATTTGTCCTTCGTGGCAACGTCCTGGACTTGCAGGCGGCCATATCTGGCATAGCACCTATCCTGAAGGAGCGTTGTCTCAGGACGGTTTATTCTGTACTGTATCCAGGGCGACTCTGGATAAAGCGAGAACCGGTAACTGAACCAACACAAACTGAAGGTGATGCAGGTGATAGGGACCGCTAGCATTACCACCTCGGAAACCTCAGGCTATCGTAAGCCCGAGGACTACTTCGAGACCGTGAACCACTCAACGAGGGGCACTCAGTCGAAGAAGTTTCTTCCGGGTGACTTCGCAGAAGACGTCGTGAGGGAAGAGCGTCTCATAACGATAGCTGATGATGGCCAGATGTTCTTCTACGAAGATGGAGTCTACCGTCCAAAAGGGGAGGTGTTCGTCGAGCAGAAGCTCTGTAGCGTTCTGGGGCATCACAGGAGATTCGTGTCCCGAAACCAGAAGCTCGAGGTTATAGACCATGTCAAGATGCTCACGCATGCCTGGCGCAAGGACCTCAGAGACGACCCCAGCCTCTTGCCAGTGAAGAATGGGGTGATGAATTGGAGAAGTGGGACTTTCGAGCCTTACGACCGTGACCGTCACCAGTTCTTCTTCCAGATACCCGTCGACTACGACCCTGGGGCAAGATGTCCGAGGATAGATGCCTTCTTGGGTAGTGTCGTAGAAGCGCATGAGACGGAGCCGCTCGTCGAGATTGCAGCATTCTGCCTCTATCGAAAGTGTATGAAGCAATTCGTCGTGCTTGTCGGTGCTTGCGATGCAGGAAAGACACAGTACCTGGAGCTCCTCAGAAGCCTTCTGGGCGAAGAGAACACCTGCACGGTGCCGCTGCACTCACTAGCCAGAGACAAGTTCGCTCTCTGTGTGCTGAAGGACAGAATGGCCAATATCTATGATGACTTGTCGTCGAAAGCGCTCGAAGATACGGGCCTCCTCAAGGCACTCACCGGGAGAGGAAAGGTCCCTTACGAGCCCAAGTACAAGGACAGAACCGACTTCAGGCCGTGCGCAAAGCACATCTTCGCATGCAACGCCATCCCGAGACCTCCGCAGGATGAATCGGCGGCGTTCTTCGAGCGATTCGTGATTGTGCTCTTCCCTAACACCTTTGTTCAAGGACAGCCAACGCCTGGCTCCAACGAGAGGATGGCGATGCCGCAAGAAGACCTGCAGAAGCTCTTGACAGACCCCTCGGAACTCTCCGGGTTTCTGAATCTCGCAATTGGACTGATGGATAAGGTGGCTCGTCAAGGGCTTTCGGTCTCGCCGAGGTCAAAGGAGCTTCGGACGAAGTATGAGCAGCGGAGCAACTCCCTTGGTACATTCCTTCGAGGGCAGTGCGAGGTAGGGGGTCCAGATATGTCATGCACCAAAGAGGCGTTCTACAGAGCCTTTGTAATGTACTGCGAGCAGCACGACCTCCCGACTCTGAGCAAGAATGCTGTAGGGCAGGGGTTACCCGGACTCGACCCTCGGATAGAGACCTGCCGCAAGCGTTTCGAGCCGGGGAAGCGGCGCCCTCGCAAGTGGAAGGGCGTTCGGCTCAAGCCGCAGCGCATAACTGTGCGGTGGGGAACCGAGAGCCTCATAGAGGAAGACAGCGAGATGGTGGCCCTGCTTGAAAGCGGCCTGCCCCTGACCACCGTACCCACGTGTACCCAGGATTCCTGCACATCTCTTCTCTTCTCAAGGAAGACTCGTGCGACAGAGTCACCTCCTGGATTTACAGCGAGAGGTGATGAATCTTGAAGAAAGACAACAATAGGGAAGAATGCCGGGTACAGGTGGGTACATGCCGGGTACAATTGCAGGTCACAGGCGAGACGTTTGCTGAAGGTCGTAGGCCGCTGTGCATTGAAGATAGACCGGGGATGGGGACAATGCGCTCTGAGACTGTGGAGAATAGCAGAATGTCCCCCATCGCTTCGAAGTTGCCCGTAGGAATTCATAGAATCATTGCCCAGGAAGCTAGAGAACTCGGGGTTACCGTTAGTGCGTGCGTTAGGGCTATCCTCATTAGCCACGCAAGCGGGAGTGCAGCATCGCAGGGTTACCAGCTTCGGAGAGGACGTGGAATGCCGGACTCTGCTTCAAAGGTATACGATTCTGAAGATAGGCACGAACCCACTGCGGGTCGTGATGAGAATGAGGAACTAATCAGAAGTCCGATTCCTCACGAGAAACGGACAAGGAGGGATAGCCAGACATGAAGTATCTTACGCAGGATGAGATACAGAGTCTCCTTGTCTGTGTCGACAATAAGAGGGACAGATTGCTCATCCAGCTCGGCTTGGTCCTCGGTTGCAGAGTGAGCGAGGTCGTGAATATCCGACTGAAGAACGTCCTCCCTGACCGTATCACATTGTGGGACGAGAAGAAGGACACATTCCGGGAGGCGGTTATCGACGACGAGACGAGGGGACTCCTGGATGGATATCTCGAGACCGAGTGGGAGGCCAAGCCTCACAGGCCTCACCTGCTGTTCTACTTCAGCTGCAAGACGGCGAACCGCATCGTGAAGCGCTGGTTCACAGAGGCGGGAATTCCGAAGGAGAAGGCTCACTGGCACGCCCTGCGGCACACCTATGTGGTTCACTCTCTCGAGGCAGGAGTGCCTTTGAACCATATCTGTGGGCAAACGGGGGACTCACCGAACACGATAATCAAGGTCTACGGCTGGCCGTCTATTGACTCCAGGCGCCAGATGATGAACGCAAAGGGAACCTACTGGAAAGCGTGAGATGTCCGATAAGTTTACGTCTGGGACAGATGATACCCTAGCTGAGGCGAGGATATGCGGCCAAGGGTCGCAACAACTCGCCTCGGGAGCTAGTCCTAATGGACACAGACCATGCCCTAGGGCTTCCGGGCATAGGAAAGGCTCCGTGTGCAAAGGCCACAGAAGGCGTGGGGCACGGTCTATGGGCCGATACCCTTTCCTGACAAGTGCAAACAAACTGATTCAGGAGACACAGGGATACTACGCCCAGTCAAGCTACGCAGAGAGGTCACGGAAACTCAGAAGGATAAACGACATACTCGCTGACCTCAGGAGTGCAGGCAGGATTACCACGACAAGTCCGAAAAAGATGGCTGAATATGACGTCGAAGGTTTCATTGCCTGGTGCAAGAGGAACTTGGACGACAGCACCTCCGCTAAGTACATCCGGTATCTGGATGAAGTGTTGAGGTCCGAAGGGAACGGGGCGGTTCAGAAAGTCAAAGCCCTGAGAAGAGGCTTGATTCCAAGAGCAACCATGAAGTCAATCCAGACGATACCGGAAGCGGACCTAGAGGTTCTTCTTTGCGGGCAATATTCTCTTGAGGACCCGCTGTGGGATGCAGTTGGGAAGGCAGCCCTCAACTTGTATCTGCATACAGGTCTGAGGTCGGGCGAACTCCGGGAACTTCGGCTCTGCGACTTGAACATTCAGCGGTTGGAAGTGAGAGTCTCCCATCCCAAAGGGATAGGTAAATGGACCAGTGGCAACGAAACGAGCCCCATAATGCCAGGCATGGAGTTGCTAATTGGAGCATATCTTCAACGCAGAGCTGAGCTGATTAGGAGTCATGGACAAGACCCTTCTGCCGTCGAACCTCTCTTTCCGTACTTGAATAAGCATGGTGAGTTCATCTATTGGTATCAAGGTGCATGGAACCACCTGAAACAGCACATCGAACTTGCCGCTGGTGTCAGGTTCAAGTGGAAAAACCTAAGGCCCACATTCGCCCAGAGAGCGAAAGACCAAGACGCCCCCATAGAAGCTGTGAGCAAGTGCATGCGGCACACAAGCACACGAACCACAGAGCTATACTATGCCCGAATCAGAAGCGAAAGTGCATTCTCCCAAGTCCGGCAATGTTGGAAGCCTTTGCCGGGAATTTCAATTCGTCAAGATTGAGAATTGGCCAGTACGCTCAGTCCGAATCCGGCTGGGCCCACTTTCATCTTACTGGCCTGAATCTAATCAGCGTTTTGGGATTTCGGCGACAGGCGCTTCCCGAGCCTGCCGCACACATTGGTTTTCCGCCGAGAGATACGGTTGGAGAGTCCACCTCCGCGCCCATAGATTGCTGGTCGGGCCTCGGTTAGTGTTCAGAGGCCGGGCCCGGCGTGGTTCATTCCGCACCATCTAGTCTCGAGAGCATTCGAGGTGAGACCGATGTCCCATCCTCGCGGATGTGGCAGTCCGAGGTCGACGTTTATATAGAACAGAGTAACTCCAAACACCAACAGGGTGGTCCGAGATGGCTAGCAGACAGTCCACTGTGTGTGCTTGGGGGATCTTCACAGCTGCGATGATCATAGCCGCAACGGTCGTTATCTCTTGTGCGGGACAGGCATCAGACTCCAGCGTGACGGATGTCTCTCTGGCAGCTGAGCCGACGTGCAGGCTGCACGGCTGGGTCAACGATTCCGTGACACTGCTGGGCATCGTGAATGCCAGCGTGATTGCGATGCAGTTCGACTACGGATTCTGGTATAACACCACGCAGACCAACGAGACCGGGCATTATGAGATACTTGTTCCCAGGGGATTGGTCGCGGTACAATCCAGCGCAACCGGGTATCTTCCGTTCACCACGGAGGTTGACACAACAGGACAGAGTGAGTTCCGGCTCGACATGGGCCTCGAAGCGGAACCCACGGTACCATCGGCATATCTGACCTTGGAGCCGATGACCAACGTCTCCGCGCACAACTATCTGGACGTTCACGTAGTCGCGGAAGACTTCAACATTCTAATCATCGAGTTATTGATTGGGAACATACACAACAGGTCGGGGGATTGGATCAACATCACAATTGTGGATGTCGCGGTGGCCACTCCTGATCCATACACATCCTTTGACGATTTCGAATACACCTATGAAGATGATGTCTTCGATGGCAACTTCGAATGGCGGGCAACGCGAGACAATGCTGGATTCTTGGAGAACGAATCGACCCGCGAGTACGTGACCATGAACGCACAGCGCTCCTACAACGACGATGTGGACAACGGCATAGCCAGCTACTACAGCAACGACACGGTGGAGATGGAAGAGGGGATCGCGTGGTTCGATAACAGCACTGGCGAGTACGAGGGCTTCGAGTTCTTCAACTGGACGTCGGGGGACTATGTCGACATCCCCGAAGCATCCCCCGACGATCCAGCCGGTGAGATCACACCGATTCAGAACATCATCCAATGGAGGCTCAACTCGTCTTCGATCGAGGACATATATGCTATCACCCTGGCAGACAGGAACGTGCTCGACACGAGGAGCGTATCGGGGCTCACATTCGAGTATTATGACATCGCCCCGAGCGGGGAGTACGTCGCCATCCTCATCGTGATCGACGAGGCTAGTAACATCAACTGGACTGAGGGACTCTTCACGATCGACACCGACCCGCCAATCGCAGACGCAGGCGCGGACCGGACCGCCATGCCCGGAGACAATGTGAGGTTCTGCGGGACCGATTCGAGCGACAATGTAGGGATCATCAACTACACCTGGACCATCGAGGTCGACCAGCTAGGGGGCACTGAAGAGATATACGGCTCCGAACCCACATACATCTTCGAGGAGAGTGGATACCACGGCGTTACGCTGACTGTCACCGATGGCGGGTTGAACACCGGCATCGACCGCCTGATCATCCTGATCGGAGAGGACCAGCCTCCCGTGGCAGAGGCCGGTCCGAGCGCAATCTGGGTGCCCGAGGACTTCCCCGTGACCTTCGACGGCACCGGCTCCAGCGATGATCTGAAGGTCGAGAACTACTCGTGGGAGATCGTGGAACTCGGAGAGTCCAGCACAGAGCCCGTATTCGCTTATACGTTCGATACACCCGGAGTCTACCATGTCGAGCTGACTGTGGTCGATTCCTCAGGGCAGACATCCGGACCCGATTCGATCACGGTCACGGTCACAGATGAGACGGATCCGACAGCCTACGCCGGAGAGGACTTGTACGTCCAGGCCGGGGAAACCGTGGTCCTGGACGGGTCCAACTCGTCCGACAATGTGGGGATCGCATCATACTCGTGGTCGTGCGACGATATAGAGGTCTGGGACGGGTCCGGGGAGACGGTCGAGCGGGTGTTCGACTCCGAAGGCACTTACAACATCACACTCAAGGTGCTTGACGCAGCGGGGAACTGGGACTCGGACGTCGTCACCGTGCATGTCTCACCCGGGAACGAGCCGCCTCTTGCTGATGCCGGGGACGACCTCGAGGTCGAGCAGGGTGACATGGTCATCTTGGACGCAGGGGATTCATCGGACGACAGTGGCATAGAGAACTACACATGGACCTTCGAGTACGACGGCGAGACCGTGCAGCTGTATGGAGAAGAGACCGAGTTCACGTTCGACATCGGAGGCAGCTACGAGGTCAACCTCACGGTCACGGACGGGAGTGGACTGACCGGATATGACGACATGACAGTGGTGGTATCCGAGAAGACGACCATCACCGAGTATCTGCCCTATGCTGCGGTCGCGTTGGCCGTGCTCGCTGGGGCAGCCGTCGCCGCGGCCTTGCTCATGAGGAGGAAGAAGTCGGGCGCCTGACCTGCCGGAACGCATCAGTCGTGCCCGCCCTCCGCCGTGGACTCACCCCGCAGTATCCTGTGATGTCCCTCAGGGACCATCATCTCGAACCTGGCCCCCTTCCCAGGGATGCCGTCCTCCGAGATGCTGATGCCGGTGATCGAGAGGATCTCCCTCGACAGATACAGTCCGTAACCTGTGTGCTTCCCGAACCCGCGCTCGAAGATCCTCTCCTTGTCGGCGGCGGGCACGCCCCCACCATCGTCCTCGTAGACAATCTGGAGCAAACCGTCGCTGACGTCCGCACGGACCGTTATCGCGTGCACATCACCCCCGTGCATGAACGAGTTGCTGATCAGGTTCCTGAACACATTATTGAGCATCCGGTCCGCATATATCTCCCACCCTGCCACTTCGACCAACAGGCGCACGCGCGAGAGATCCAGGCCGATGGAGCCGTCCATCACCTGGTGTCTCAGATTGAGCCACTCAGGCTCTTTAGATCCCAGGGATTCGTACTCAGCCATGAAGTCTATCTGCGAGCGCATGGATATCACGGCCGCACATGCCTTTTCGAGAGATCTCATCGCAGCATCGTCCTTGCAGGAATCCTTCGCGACCTCCACCCAACCTGACACGACCGTGAGCTGGTTCAGCAGGTCGTGGCGGGTGACGCTGCCGAGTATCCCGAGTTTCTTGTTCGCAAGCTTCAGCGACGAGAGGGCGCCGTTCCTCGCGGATTCCGCGCTCTCGATACGCCTGCTTATGCGCTGGGAATACATGTCTACAAGCATCCCGACGACCGCCGCGGACCCGAGGGCGACCAAACCCGCGAAGATGGTCGGGCTGACGTCGCTCCTGATTGCCATCGTGAACAGCCATCCATCCACGAGGACGATGGCGACCGACAGTGGAACGAATGTGCGCAGGAGCATCGCCCTGATGGATGGCCCGACGAAGGCCTTATGGGGATACTGTTCTCTGAAGAACTGCGTGGCCGCGAAGCCGAGCAGGCACACGGACAGCGCGGCGCCCAGCGCTATCGGTCTGAATGACCCTCCGTACAACAATGGGGCGTCGTACGCGTACCCCACAAGCATAGCCAAGCTGAGGCACACCACACCGAACAGGACCCACGACAGCGCGCGTCGTAACAGCCTCTTACCGGCAAGCATGTCGATGGATGACGCTGCGACCGCCACAGCGATGGCGAGGTACGATACGCTCGCGACCGGGGACATGTGCGTGAGGTCGACACCCTCATAGGCGAGGTCGTCTGGAGAGATGAGCGCCTCGAGGTCAAAGCCTGTCTCGATGAAACCCTGAGAGAGAGCCGACAGGAGTATCACGAGTGCGAGGACGAGGAGCGACGCGGACCCGATCCTGGTGCCTCGTATCGGCGACTCTAACAGACCAAGCAGGATGGAGATCGAGAGTACCGTGCCGACGGCGGCCGCACTCGGCGCGATAGGATAGTTGCCAGGGTCGGCACTCGTGACGAAGTCCCAGCCGAGGACCCAGCCGGCCACGCCGAAGAGGTTCACCGCGAGCGCACTGAGCGCGCACGCCAGCACGGCCGACCGGGACCGGTCCTTCGATGAGGGCGAGTCGTCATGACTCTGCAGGCGCGAACGGCGCGCCGCGTCGCGAAACCAGCGGGTCCCTTCCACCATGCCATACCCTCCTTCTACGTCTGCCCACGCGCCTACACGCGGCCGGCACCACCGCGTGACGGCCAACTGACGATGTAATCTCCCAAGACGATATCAATCTAGTGACAAACTTGCTAGAGGACGAACAGGCGGAGACGCATCGCTCGCCTGTCCCGCGCGACTCTCTAATCACGGATGAAAAGAAGGGAAGGAGTTTGGGGTCGCGGCCGGTCCCGATGTCCGCACAGATCTCGGTCCGACTACTTGCCGCGGTACTGGGACAGTCTTCCGCCGTGGCCATTGCCACCAGCGCCGCCGTTGCCACCGCTGTCGCCGCCGTTGCCGCCGCCCGTGCCCTGCCCAATCAGCGGGCCGAGCTCGACCCAAGCGCAGTCCTCACCGACGCCGCCCGCGCCTATCTTGTAGATGGTGTAGTCGGCGTGGTCGTACGCCACGAGGTCCGAGTACGGGTTCTCAGGCGTGAGGAACTCTCCTTCCTCACCCTCAGGATCGTAGAGGTGACCTATGGAGTAGTCGACACTGTACCACTCGCCCAGGACTCCGACCCACATGCCGGAGCCAACATACGTCTCAACGGCCCGCCCGAGCCTGACCTCGGTCGTGTACACGCCCTCCTCGAGGTTCGTCGTGTCCCACAGCGTGCCGTATATCAGGTGCCCGGCCTTGTTCACCTCGCGGCCGAACCCGTTGATCTCGATGACCTTCGCTCCCGACACGGGGTCCCAGCCCGCGGCGAACTCGATCGGCTCATCGAGCACGTCCGAGGTGACTGTGACCTCGATATACGAGACCGAGACCATCTTCGTCAGCGGAATGACCCCGGCCGAGTCGGCGAGGATCGCGGCCTGCTGCGCGAGACCATCGGCGTATATCTCAGGGTACAGGTTCGTGTCCGTCCTCAGTACATCCCTCGACGACACGTAATCGGTCATGTCGAGGACCATCGTCTCTATCCGCACATAGTTGTCCAAACGCCATTGTGGCGCATACACCATGTTGTCCGCGAAGAACACCGCGCACGAGATCGGCTCCTCGCCGGCGGGCGCCGTTATCATCAACGGCACGTCGTCGTCCTCGGCGCCAATCAGACACGCGAAGGATGTCACCCCGAACAGCACGGCAATAGCCACGGCTGATATCCTCTTTGCACTCATTCTTTGTCTCCCCCAATTCTAGTCGCGTTTCCATGATACGGACTAGTGGGCAGGTGTAGTGCTGTAATACTACTTGGTCAGTCGCACGGAATCAGTTTCACGGGTCGATATTCGGACTCTCAGCCTGCGCGGTCGACGACTTCCGCCGCTCGCTTGACCGAAATCCGTCGCGCCGAAATCCATCAGCATCACGCCAAAGAGCACTCATGCCCCGGATGATTCGGCCGCAGTCAGCCCACCAACGGCCGTACCATCTTGTGCACGAGATGATAGCCGCCGGACAACCGCTTTATCCCCTTCATCAAATCCGATGCAATATGATCAGCAGAATATTGGCCTTAGGGCTTGTGTGCCTTGTAGCGGCGACCGCGATCGTGGGTGTCGGCAACGTCTCCGCGGAAGGAGATCAGGTCCAGCACACCCACGGTGAGGACCCCGGGTACTATGACGAGAACAACAACAACCCGTTCGACGACGACACTTTCCCCGGCGAGGCCATCCTGAACAGGACCGGGATGTGAACGGCCCTCTAATCGGGCCGAACATATCCGCCCGGGCCTCGGCCGTAACTCCTTCCTCCAAACCCCAAGTGAGACGAAGGTCCGGTGAACTCACGTACTGGCTTCTGCTCCCCCTGGGGGGAACCCTCTTCCACGCTGCCGTCGCATGGACAGCCCGAGCCGCCATCTCATCCATAGAATAGAGGGTCAGACGACACTCATGAAACGACGGGCGGGTGTTTCCGAGCTCTTTGCCGAGCGCGGCCGTCGACCGGAGCTTTGAAACAGGTGATGCTCCATCCGGTCCCAGCGAGAACCACAGGTGGGGACCTGTTGACGTGGCTCTCTGACTGCTACAAGAAACCCCCGCCCACATCACTGGAGATCGGGGGAACCGAGGTTGGCATCGCCGGGCTCGACGAGATCATGGAGGCGGCCCTCCAACGCATGGACCTCCCTGACGAAGAGGTCAAGGATGTCCTCATGAACGAGCTCAGGGCGCGGAACTACGTGCCGTCATCCGTCCGCGACGAGTACAAGAGGGTCCTGTGGGCGGAGTACAAGAAGCTCAGGGGCCAGAGGAGGGACGAGGTCGAGGAGGCCTACCAGGGGATAGCGAGGGAGGCCATCTCGTGGTATCCGAGGATCGACAAGTCCAGGTGCGAGGGGTGCAGCTCGTGCGTGGAATTCTGCTCGCAGAAGGTGTTCGAGTTCTACGACGGGAAGTCACAGGTCGTGAGGCCGTACAACTGCCTCGTCGGGAAATCCACATGCAAGGCGTTCTGCCCGGACAACGCGATATCGTTCCCGACCAGGACCGAGCTGAAGGAGACACTCAGACAGCTCAGGGTCAGTCGCGGCATCGATTGACGACGACGGGTTCTCAGGCGCAACGATTATGGCCTCGGGAGACCCAACGACGCCGGATGAACGAGAAAGCTACCTTCGCAGCTGGATGCTTCTGGGGTGTCGAGGCGGCGTTCAGGCGGGTCAAGGGGGTCGTCTCCGCCCGCGTCGGCTACATGGGCGGGAAGACCGTCGGTCCGACCTACGAGGATGTCTGCACGGGCATGACCGGTCACGCCGAGGCCGTCGAGGTCACGTTCGACCCCGTGGCCGTATCCTACGGGCATCTGCTCGATGTCTTCTGGAGCATCCATGACCCCACGACGAAGGACCGACAGGGCCCGGACTCCGGGTCGCAGTACAGGTCGGCCATCTTCTATCACGACGAAGGACAGATGGCCGAGGCCACGGCCTCCAGGGACAGGCTCCAGGCATCCGGCAGGTTCGGAAAGGCCAGGATAGTCACGGAGATAGTGCCTGCGGCCAGGTTCTGCGAGGCGGAGGAATACCACCAGAGGTACCTCGAGAAGCACGGCAGGGCCGGCTGCGCGGTCCGATGATCAGTGATGGTGCTGTTCTAGCTCGAAGTTGACGGGCCTGAGCGCGCCAAAGGCGCGAGAGAGCACCTCGGACAGCGCGGGGTGTATGATCTGCGCCCTCACCAGCGGGGCGTAGGTCTGGTTCTCCGAATGCATCATGTTCACGACCTGCTGTATGAGGGTCGCGGCCTGCGGGCCCACGGCGGTGCCGCCCAGGATCCTCCTGCTCGGATACTCGACGATGACCTTGACGAAAGTCTCCTCGTCGCCGTAGGCGTAGCCCATGGCGGTGTCGTGGTACCTTGCGAGGCCTACCATGACCTTCCTGCCCTTGACCGCCTCCGATTCTATCATGCCGACCTGCCCGACCTGAGGGTCGGTGAAGACCGCGTGGGGCACGGCATGCAGGTCCATGGCCATCTTCTGCTCGGAGTACAGGTTGTGGCCAACGATGGATGCCTGGTGGTTCGCGGTGTGCCTGTACATGTTCCTGCCGAGGGCGTCCCCGAGCGCGTATATGCCGGGCGCGGAGGTCTCCAGGTACTGGTTCGTCAGTATCCAGCCCTTGTCGTCCATCTTGACCCCGGTGTTCTCCGGCTTCAACCAGTCCGAGTTGGACCTCACGCCCGTGGCGACCAGGAGCTGCTCCCCCTCGACGACCTTCTCGCTGTTGCCCGCGGGGCCCCTGACAGTCACGTATACGGAGCCTTCCCTGCCGTCGACGGCCACGGTCTCCGTCCCCGTGAGGATGTCTGCATGTTTCGAAAGACGGTTCTTCACGAGCGCGCTCGTCTCGGGCTCCTCGCGAGGCAGCAGGACAGGGTTCCTGCCCACGAGCGTGACCTTGGTGCCTATCGCGGAGAAGAAGTGGGCGAACTCGCACCCGATGTATCCACCTCCGAGGATGACCATGCTCCTGGGCTGCTCCTCGATGTCGAACACGGTCCTGTAAGTGTGGTACTTGACCTTGTCCAGGCCAGGTATCTTCGGCACGCTGGCCCTCGCTCCTGAAGCGATCACGACCTTGGGCGCCTTGATGGTCTCGTCCCCGACCCGCATCGTGTGGTCGGACACGAAGCTCCCGACCGCTGCGTACAGGTCGAGTCCGTGGACGTGCTTGGCCCCTTCCTCCATCTCGTGCCTGCCTGTGAGCACGATGTCCCACATGCGCTTCTTGACGACCTTGTAATCAACGCCTTCGAATCTGAGGCTCACGCCGATCGGGGCGGCCGCCTCCGCCTCCCTGATGACGTCAGCTACATGGATGAGGACCTTCGACGGTATGCAGCCGCGGTTCAGGCATGTGCCTCCGAGCGGGCCCTCCTCGACGACAGCGACCCTCTCGCCCCTCTGGAGCGGGAGGTCCACTATGTTCATGCCCGCGCCCGACCCGATGATGATCAGCCCGTATTCCTTCATCTCGACCCCAGCATGGGAATCGTGCACGTGGGCAATAAACTTAAGACGAACAGGGCGACCTCCGGCGCATCGTTTGAATAAGGGGACGACACTATCAGAAGCGGTGACCAGGTGGGGAGGCTTGAACTACCGATGCCTGAGCTCGGACGTGGGACCCAGTTCCTGAGCTCTTCGGCCGAGCGCATGCAGGAGCAGATCAGGTCGAAGGTGCCCGAGGAGTACCGGTCTTCGATCGTGGTCAGACCGTTCAAGAGGCGGGGCTCGTCGGGCCTGTCGGTCGAATACGACGACCGCGCTGAGCCGTTCGTGATGGTGGCGCTGGAGCAGCCCACGGAGTAGTCCGGGGGCGCCTCGCGCAGAAGCATTCAAATCGACGACCGCACGTGGGGCCAACGATGTCGCATCATCAGGACAGGCGCCAGGGTCCGAGGCAGCTGACCGAGAAGGAGATGGCCTTGCTCAGGGTCCAGAGCGACAGGCAGGAAAGGTACATCAGGACCGCGCTGTTCGTCCAGTCCAAGTGGTTCATGATCGGCGGGTCAGTGGGGATCGGGCTGTTCCTGCTGATCATCTACCTCATCTCGCGCTAGGCCTGCTTCTTCTTGTGTATCGGGCAGGGATAGCCCAGCTTGCAGTACCTGCACTTCTCCTCCTTGACCGGGGGTATGGCCTTCCTCAACCGGCCGTACTTGCGCCTTGGCAGGATATCCCTGGTCGGGTGAACGCGGCTGTGTTACAAAAACCCTGGGACGGGGTTCAGCCCGCCCTGGTCAGGAGCACGTTGAACACGCATCCCTTGGAAGGCTCCTTCGGGACGATGTCCGAGACCCACATCTTCCCCCCGCAGCGCTCGACGATCGTCTTGACCGCCGCGAGGCCTATGCCGAACCCGCCTGCGAGCTCAGACCTGGACCTCTTCGTCATCATCAGCACCTCGCTCTTGAGCTGGTCCGGTATCGTCCTGTCCGGGTCCGAGACCTTTATCCACCACAGGTCACGCTTGACCTCGGCCTTGGGCTCCACGGTCACGGAGAACCTGATCTCCTGCTTCCTCGCGGACCTGACGGCCGCCGCGAACAGGTTCACGAACGCGTCCTTGAGCATCGGGTCCGCCGACACCATGACCGGGCCCTGCGGGAACCCGACCGCGACCTCGAGGGACCTCCCCAGAGACCGCGCCCTCGCCTCCGCGATGGCCCCGTCCAGGACCGCGCGTAGGTCCGTCTTCTCGAGCCTCGGGACGGAGTCCTCCCTGAGCTTCGCGAGCGTGCGGACCATATCGACCAGGAACATGATGTTGTCGACCTGGGAGTACGTCCTGTCGACCGCCTGGGCTACCTCCGGATCCAGGCCAGGCCTGCCCCTCAACGACTCCATGTACGCCATGACAGGGGTCGTGTAGTTGGCGATATCGTGCGTCAGGAGGTCCATGTGCAGCTGGACCTGGTCCCTCGTCGTCGAGACCTCTCCCAGGAGCTTGGCGTTCTCGAGCGCCACCGCGGCGTGGTTCGCGAACATCGTGGCGACCTCGATGTCCTCGCTCGAGAAGGTATCCGGAGGATACTTGAGCAGCTCGATCACGCCCAGGACGTCCTTCTTGCCCAAGATGGGCACCGCGAGCATGCGCGAGTGCGTCGCCGGCGTGCCGGGGATGTAGTCCCCGCGTCCGTCCGCCTCGGTGTCGAGCACGAGCTCGGCCTTCCTCGTCCTGGCGACGTGCCCCACGTATCCGACCTCCGCCGGGAAGTCCCTGTCCGCCATGACCTCGGATGCGTAGGGGCCAGTGGCGTACACGGGGTTGCCGACCCGGCGTGCCCAGTCGTACATGTAGAACGCGAGTTCGTTGCACGGTATGAGCTCGGCCATCTTCTCCGATATGATCCTGAATATCTCCGAGCTCTCTATCTCCTTCTGGAGGTTGGCGGCCGTCTCTATGAGCGCGGTCTGGGCCCTCGCCCTGATGCTGAGTTTCTCGAACAGCTCGGCGTTCTCCATGATCCTGACGATGTTCGCCCCGAAGTCCTCCGCGATGCTGACCTCGTCTGGCGTGAACTGTGTCGGGCCGGACGTGTCGCCTACGAAAAGGACTCCCAGGAGTGCGTCGCCCCTCATCAGGGGGACGACTATGCAGTGGTCGAAGCTCATCTGGCCCAGGACCTTCCTCTTCTGGCCCGGGGACCACGCGGGTGAAACGCAGGTCCTCGACGTGCGGTGCTGGATCGCCTCGGCCGCGAGCGGGAAGGAGCTGAGGAACATCCTCGAATCCTTGGATATCGCGACCCCCTTGGCGGAGCATCCGAGGCACATCAGCTCCTCCGAGTCCTTCAGGAACCTGAACACGGACACGAAGTCGGCGTCGAAGTAGTCCATGGCATTCCTGCAGAACCTGGCGAAGGACTGTTCCAGCTCGGCCCTGTCCCCCGGGGCGCATGAGAGGCACCGTACCAGGACGGACTGCATCTGGAAATGCTCCTCCATGAGCAGGGCGATCTCCTCTACGCCCATGTCGACCGCGTTCGATGCGCCCCTGCGAGCATCTGTCGCGTCCCCGGCGGGCACCTTCTCCTGGACGATGTCGACCAGGATGCGCCTCAGGATGAGCTGGTTCGCGAGCAGGCTGCTGAGGTTCAGGGTCCTGAGATGCTCGGACCGAACCATGCTCCTGAGGACCTCGCGGGCCTTCCTCGACGCAGGGTCCTCGACATAGTCCAACAGCGCGAGGATGTAGGACCTGAGCCTCTCGGTCCTGACCTGGGGTGCGCCGACAGAATCCGAAACGCGCGCGAAGGGCACCCTGCCAACCTCTGTCGCCCATCGCTCGACGACGGTAGGGAGCTCGTCCCTGATGAGCCTGATGACCTTCGAGTCCGACGGGCTCGTGACGATCGGACCGCGGTTGTTATGCATGACCGTTAGGACACTCTCCAGTCCTGACTCTCCGTAGCCACGGCAATATGCCCTTGAGGGTTAAAATCGCTTTGCCCACAGGCGCCAGAAGCGTGGATGGGTGTACCACATCCCGGCGTGATATATGAGCGGCACCAGCCGGCCGGGACACTGGTTGCCTTTACCTCGCATACGCTTATATTTCGGCACCCGATAGCGATTTTCCGGAGTTGTGTGTCACAATGACAACCCAACACGCTTCGGTCAAGACCCTGCTCCTCACGGGGAAGCAGGTCAAGAAGCTCCTTGACATGAAGGACGTGCTCGGCGCGGTCGAGAACGCCTTCAAGCACAAGGGGCTAGGCAAGGTACAGATGCCGCCAAAGGTCTACCTCTTCTACGAGAAGTTCGACGGGGACCTTAGGACGATGCCCTCGTACGTAGAGGACATGGATGTCTCGGCGGTCAAGATCGTCAACGTCCACCCGCAGAACGCGAAGAACTACGGCATGAGGACCGTCATGGCCCTCCTCGTCCTGGTCAACCCGCACACGGGCGCACCCCTGTCGGTCATGGACGCGACCCATGTCACGGACATGAGGACCGGAGGCGCGAGCGCGATAGCCTCCAAGTACCTCGCGAGGCCGAACCCGAAGGTCGTCGGGATCATAGGCGCGGGCAACCAGGCAAGGACGCAGATGCTGGCGCTCCTGACCCAGTTCGAGAGGTTCGACGAGGTCCGCGTGTTCGACCTGTACCCCGAGAAGAGCAAGGCGCTCGTACGGGAGTTCAGGAGGCACTACAAGGACAAGGTCGGCAAGTTCACCGTGGCCAAGGAGGCAAAGGCCGCCGTGGTCGACTCCGACATCGTCATCACATGCACGTCCTCCAGAGGGCCCATAGTCATGGACGAGTGGGTCAAGGACGGCACGCACATCAACTGCATAGGCGCGGATGCACCTGGCAAGCAGGAGATGGACCCGAAGGTGCTCAAGAGGGCGCGCCTGGTCATTGACGACTGGGAGCAGGCGAGTCACTCGGGTGAGATCAACGTGCCCCTCGCGAAGGGAGAGCTCACGCGCGAGGACGTGGACGCCGAGATAGGCGAGGTCGTCGCGGGATTGAAGCCCGGCAGGGAGAACGACGAGCAGATAACCGTGTTCTGCTCGACCGGGCTCGCGGTCCAGGACGCCCTCACGGCCAAGATCGTGTACGACCAGGCCATCGCGCAGAAGGTCGGCAGGCCGATGCAGATCGTGCTCTGAGCGCTGCGAGAACTCAAACCCTTCAAACCCCCTGATTTTCCACACCGGCACCACGGACCGGCGGAGTTCGGCAAGGATTATGTCCCCACAGCCCGATACGAGCCGGGGCTTGTGAGGGTACCGGGGCGTTTTTTCAGAGGTAGCTCCAGGCCTATCAAGTAACATCGAAAGGGGGATTTGACCTGAGAAGGGGATTGATCGGGATAGCCGCAGCCCTGGTAGTTGCGATGCCTTCGCTCTTCCTGGCTGCGCCGGCAAGCGCGGAGACCGTGCCCGACATGTGGACCGTGATGGTGTACATGGACGGCGACAACAACCTCGAGGCGGCCACAGTGACTGACCTCGGGGAGATGATGGTGGCAGGATCGACGGCCGATGTGAACATCGTGGTCCTCCTGGACACGCTCGAAGGACCTGCGGACCTCTTGTACGTGAACCAGGGGAGCACGACGGTCCTGGCAGCATGGGGCGAAGTGAACATGGGAGACCCTGCGACGCTGCAGGCGTTCATCTCCGATGCCGCTGCTCTGTATCCAGCTGAGAACTACGCGCTCGACTTCTGGAACCACGGCGGGGGCATCATGGGCGTCTGCTGGGACGACACTTCCAGCTCGGACAAGCTCACGATGCCCGAGGTGAGGTCGGCGGTGGTCGGAGCTGGCGTGGTCATGGATGTGATCATGTTCGACGCCTGCGACATGGCCCAGGCAGAGATCGCGCACCTGTTCCAGGGATACGCGGACTACGTGGTCTCCAGCCAGGAGACGATGTGGGGCCAAGGGTTCCCATACGACGCCATCATGACGAGGTTGGTCGCGGAGCCGACCATGACCGACAGGAGTCTCGCGCTCATAGTGGGCGAGGAGTTCACTGTCTTCTACACGGACCTGGGATGGAACCTGTGCACCATCAGCGTGTACGACATGGCGTACCTGACGACGGTCTCGGACGCTGTCGGGGTCTTCGCGAGCGGGATGAAGGCGACGATGAGTGCGACCTACAGGACCTACAAGACCTGCAGGCTCGGGGCCGCGGATGCCGCTGGAGCGGTGGACCTCATGGGTTTCGCGCAGCTCGTGTCCGCGAACACGAAGGTCAGCACGACCGTCAGGAGCGCGGCTGCGGCTGTCGTCAGCGCGGTCGACTTGGCCGTCATATACGAGTGGCACTCGGACGACTGTGACGGCATGAACGGCGTTGGGATATGGTTCCCCACGAGCTCCGTGTCGTACTACTGGAGCCCGACGATCGAGACCATGTACAGGTCGCTGCCGTTCGACGCGGCGACGCACTGGGCAGACTTCCTCGACTCGTACTACGCGAAGGCCTGATGTCGGGAGGTTGAACCCGAGGGTCTCAAACCCGTTGTCGGAGGGGCCGAAGGCCTCTCCGACCTACATTTTCTCACCTCGCCGAGAGGCGCCCAAACAGGGGGGGTCAGTAGCCGGGTTATTCGATAACCGTTAATACCGTGATACGTGATACTGACCGAGCCCCGCCGGGGACCATTCGGCCCTGTGGGGACGCGTCGAACAGGGGGTAGTCTGACTGAAGAGGTATTACATGGGCCTAGTGGCCGTGCTGATGATCCTGCCCGCGCTCGCGCTCTCCGCGCCTGCGAAGGCAGAGGTATTGCCTGTGGATTGGACCGTCATGATCTACATGGACGGAGACAACAACGTCGAGTCATATGCCCTGATGGACCTCGCGGAGCTCGAGGCTGTCGGGTCCAGCGCCGACGTGAACATTGTCGTGCTCCTGGACACGTATGGCGAGGAGGCGAACCTCCTGCTCGTCGAGAGCCCGCTCTCGACCGTCGTGGAACCCTGGGGAGAGCCAAGCATGGGGGACCCCGACACTCTGACGAGGTTCATTGACAGGGCTGAGGCGCTGTACCCGGCCGAGAGGTATGCCCTGGTCATGTGGAATCACGGCGGAGGCATACGTGGGCTCTGCTGGGACGACGACAACGGCGGAGACTACCTGACGATGGCCGAGTATAGGCGGGGCCTCTCGGACGCGCAGCTGTCCTTCGACCTCATCGTACTCAACGCGTGCGTGATGGCCACCGCCGAGATAGCCCACCAGATGGTCGGGTACGCGAACTACGTCGTCTTCAGCCAGGAGAACATGTACGCGGTCGGCTTCCCGTACGACCTGATCGCGCAGGACCTCGTCGCCTCTCCCGAGATGGATGGAGAGGCTCTCGCCATGATGATGGCCGGGCACTACGTCGCGCAGTTCGAAGAACTGGGATGGGACGGGGTCACTATCAGCATCTACGACATGGCCCAGGTGGGCATCGTCGCCTCCGCGGTCCAGACGTTCGGCAGTGCCCAGAAGGCCACTGTGGCCACCTACTACTCGGAGTACAAGACGCTGAGGAGACTCACGCCCGCGCCGAACAACGCGGCGGACCTGCTCACCTACGCGACCCTTGTCAGAGACAGCACGATCATAACTGACAGTGCGGTCAAGGCCTCCGCGCAGGCGGTAGTCGATGCTGTGGACGCTGCAGTGATATTCGAGTGGCACTCCGCGGACGTCGCTGACGAGAACGGGCTCGGGATATGGTTCCCGACCAAGTCCGTGAAGTACTACTGGGGCGAAGCGTACGAGGGGATCTACAGGGGACTGGTGTTCAACGACGCCACCGGCTGGGCGGACTTCCTGGACACCTACTACAACAAGGGATGAGCCCTGGCCGATCCGCGAAAACCTTTCCTAAAACCCCTTGCTGCCATTTTCTGAACGGTGTCCATGCTACAGGCTCGCGCCACATGATTGGCATCTCTCGGCCTGCTCATCGTTGAGCGTGCCGCAGTACCTGCACTTGAGCTTGATCCTCATGGCCTTCTTCTCGGCCATTGCCATGCGTTCTCTCTTCGAGACCCTGATCATGCGATATCCCGCGAGCATCAGGACGACGCCCACGCCCAACATCGCGACGCCCGCGTACCATATGCCCATGAAGAACGGCGCGAGTGAGAAGAAGAACAGCATGAACGCGAAGGCCATGCACATCATGGCGAACATCTCGGAGCCGTCGTCCTGAGACGGCTCGGCCGGCGTCGCCGCTGACCGTGCCGCGACCTCCTTGCCGCAGTTGAGGCAGAACTTGGACTCGTCGGGTATGTCGGAGCTGCACGAAGGGCATTTCAAGGTCTTCCCTCGTCTCATACGATTGTCCGTGCTCTTATTATCCCCTGCCGTGCGGATATCATGTGTGATAACGCGCCCCGGACCCCTGTCAGGATATCCTTTTAATCCGCCAGGTGATGTACGGCCGATGATCTGCCTAGGCGTGGAAGGCACCGCCCACACCCTCAGCATAGGGATAGTGGACCAGGACTGCAAGGTCCTCGCCAACACGGGCAAGATGATAGACGGGTCCAAGGGCGGCATACACCCGCGCGAGGCGGCGAACCACCACGCGGAGAACATGGTCCCCCTGATGCACGATGCCATCTCCAAGGCGGGCATATCGTACAAGGACATAGGGCTCGTGGCGTTCTCCCAGGGACCAGGCCTCGGACCGTGCCTCAGGACGGCGGCCACGGGCGCGCGCTCGCTCGCGCTTACGTTGGGCGTGGACATGATAGGTGTGAACCACTGCGTGGCCCACCTCGAGATCGGGAGGAAGGTCACCGGGTGCAAGGACCCCACCCTCCTATACGCCTCCGGGGGCAACACGCAGGTCATAGCGTACTCGGGCGGCAGGTACCGGGTGTTCGGGGAGACGCTCGATGTCGGCATCGGGAACATGATAGACAAGTTCGGCAGGTCTGTTGGCCTCCCCTTCCCCGCGGGGCCACACCTGGAGAGGCTCGCGAGGGAGGGATCGGAGCTGGTGGACCTGCCGTACAGCGTCAAGGGGATGGACGTCGCGTTCTCGGGGATACTGACTGCTGCCATCCAGCTGCACAAGTCGGGCAAGAGGCTCGAGGACGTCTGCTACTCGATACAGGAGACCTGCTTCGCGATGCTCGTCGAGGTCACCGAGAGAGCCATGGCGCATGTCGAGAAGGACGAGGTCCTGCTCGGTGGGGGCGTGGTCCAGAACAAGCGCCTCCAGGGGATGGTCAGAACTATGGCGGAGGAGCGCGGCGGGAAGATGTTCGTGCCCCCGGGCTCATTGTGCGTGGACAACGGCGCCATGATCGCTTGGACGGGACTCGTGATGCACAACGCAGGTGTCAGGACCAGGCTCGAGGACAGCGCCGTGAGGCAGAGGTACAGGACGGACGAGGTCGACCTGCCCTGGATGACGTGACCCCCAATCGTACTACAAAGGCCGCCCTAATCCGCTCATGTTCGGGCGAGTCATCAATTATCCCGTGATGCGATTCATCCTCAGAGGCATAGGAGGGGTTGTTCTTGGCCGATACAGAGGATGTGAAGTTCAAGAAGCTGAAGGATTTCAATCTCGTGATGGGGTTCCTGCACCTTTTCCAGGGCGCGCTGATGCTGTTGATAGCTACACCTGGCGAGGCGGAGATATGGACCACGTTCCAGGGCTATGAGAACGGCATGATCGTGCCTATCAAGGATATCATCGCGTCGGTGCCGCTCGCACCGCTCGTCGCGTCGTTCCTGTTCGTGTCCGCGATCGCGCATTTCTCGCTCTCGACATTCGCCAACAAGTGGTACGTGGACAACCTGAAGAAGGGGGTCAACTACGCCAGGTGGCTCGAGTACTCCATCAGCTCGTCCATCATGATCGTTCTCATCGCGTTCCTCGTGGGCATATCGGAGCTCTCGAGCCTGATACTCATATTCTCCCTGAACGCGACCATGAACCTGTTCGGGTGGATGATGGAGCTGCACAACCAGACCACGAAGAAGACCGACTGGACAGCGTACATGTTCGGCTGCTTCGCGGGGTTCGTCCCATGGGTCGTCCTCGGCATATACTTCTTCGGGGCGATATTCCAGAACGCGGACGCCGTGCCGACCTTCGTATACGCGATCTTCTTCGTCCTGGCGGCGTTCTTCAACGTGTTCGCCATCAACATGGTGCTGCAGTACCGCGCGAAGGGCAAGTGGGCGGACTACCTCTACGGCGAGAAGGTGTACATCATCCTCAGCCTGACGGCGAAGTCGACGCTCGCTTGGCTCGTGTTCGGCGGCACGTACAGGTTCTAGACCGAAGACCTCGAAACCTCTTCCGCATTCTTGTTCTACATCCGGAGTGAGACCACGTCGACAGGTCGACCGAATGCGAGGGCCACTTTCGGGATTCCCCCCTGTCAGGCCCATCTGCTCGGAGAGGTCCTCCGGGGCGTCCTCGAGAATGCCGCGAGAGAAGGCGGACTGGAGCGCCCGATAGGTTCGAAGCAGGCCCGGGCGGGGCTTCCCCCGGGAGGGACAGGTCTCATGATCACGGATGAGCACGCGGCGCGTCCTCGAACTGTCTCGAGGACTTCACGATGAGCACGAGCCCCGGTATCCCGAAGAAGAACGCCGGACCCATGATGGCGCACGCGGCCCCGAGCACGGCGAACGGGAACAGCTTCCTCATCATGGCCAGCATGCCACCCAGGACGCCGAGGACTCCGCACGAGTAGATGAGCATGGCCAGGGCGATGCTCTGCGTCTCCAACTCCCCCATCGTCGAGATTATGATGGTCGTGAGCACGATCGAGAAAACGCCTGTGATCGTCGTGAGGACGCCTCCGACGACCAGGTAGTCCTTCGAGGCATCCTTCGCCGGCACCCTGTAGTCATGTCCGCAGTACTGGCACACGTTCACGTCCCAGGACATGGCCCTCCCGCAGCCCACGCAGAACCTGTTCCTCGCCTCGCCAGGCGAGACCGCTGGAAGGACGATCTCCTTGCCGCACATCCCGCAGAACCTCATCCCTTGGGGGTTGTCCGCCCCGCAGATCGCGCACTTCATGCCCGTTCCTCCTGAGAAATGAACGACTCCTGGGGACATCAACCCTTCGGCCCAATCAGTGCAGCTGCTTGCCCACGATCTCGTCCAGGAGCGACAGGAACTCCTCCTGCTTCTCCTCCGATATCGTCGCGCCCGACGCGACCGAATGTCCTCCGCCCGTGCCTCCGACCTTCTCGGCGGCCCTCTTCAGACCTGACGACAGGTCGAGTCCCTTCGACACGAGGTGCTTGGTCCCCCTGCTGGAGACCTTGACCTTCCCGTCGACCCTGGACAGCGCGAGCGTCGGCTTGCCCTGGTCCAGGATGTACTGCATCGCGAGGCCGCACTGGGCGCCCGCGAGCGACGGGTCCGGGGCGTCGAAGTACTGTATGTTCTCCTTCTGCTCGGCGCCGTCCTCCTCTATCTCGAGGAGTCTCTTCAGTATCTTGGATGTGTACTGCCGCCTCAGGCCGTTCGCCTGCTCGAGCGCCCCCTTGTCTCCCATGCTCAGGGCGACCCCGAGGCCCTCATGGTCCATCCTGCCGCAGGCGTTCAACAGGTCCGCGAGGTCGGACGCGCTCAGCCCCATGGAGGGTATCCAGTGCACATCCGATACTAGCTCCTCGACCGTCTCCGGCCTGCACCCCTGACCCATGAGCCTCAGCGAGAGCATCGATGTGAGCTTCCGCCGGTACACCTCGTCCAGAGAGCCCATGGGAGACTTAGGGTTGATCTTGACGGACTCGAGGAACGCGGCCACGTTCTCCTCCCTGCCGGACAACCCGACGAAGTACGGGTCCACGGAGTTCGATATGGTGTCCAGGACCGTCGTGCCCGTGAGGTTCAGCCCGCGCTGGACGGTGACGTGCTTCCTCTCGACCGCCAGCTCGAGTATCTGCTGGTTCAGGCCCTTCATGCCGCCCATGTGCTGCCGGTCCCCCACGACGCCCGCGAGGGCTATCGGGGACAGGTCCCAGTTGGCCTCGTCCATGACGACGGACAACAGGAGGCTCAGGGACGCGCCGCAGGCCTCGACCATGCCGTCCATGCCGTGGAAGTGCGGGTTGACCTGCACGACCTTCTTCGACTTCCTGATGGGCTTGTGGTGGTCCAGGGCGACGACCTTCGCGTCCAGGGACTCGAGCCCGTCTATCTGGCCAGAGCCCATGTCGAGGAATATGATGTTGGCGTTGCCCTCCTTGGCTATGCGCTCGACCGCACCCCCGTCGAGGCCCTTTATCATGGACAGGTGGAACTGCTTCCCCATGCGCCTGAGCGCCCCGGCCATGACGGACCCTGCCGCGAGCCCATCGGCGTCGTAATGAGAGATGACCCTGACGTACTCCGCCTTGTCGACCATCTTGGCCGCGAGCTTGACCGCGTCCGAGAAATCAGCCGGGAGTGCGATGCTCCCGTTCATGGAAACCTCACTCGACTTCGAGCGCGGCGTTCGCCATGGAGTAGAACCATGTCTCAGGTATGAGGCCCTCGCGCTTGTAATACTTCGTGAGCCTGCGTATCTTCGACTCGATCAGGTGCATGCCCCGCGTGCTGTGCAGGTCCTTCTTGTTCATCTGGACATGCTTGTTGACCTCGACCGCGCGCTTCATGAGGTTGGACAGGTCGTCCGGGAGCGCGGGCTTGATGCCCTTCTCCTCGAGTATCTCCTTCATGCTCTTGCCCGTCGCGAGCCTCACGTTCGGTATGGCATGCTGGTCCCTGAGGATCAGGCCTATCGTGGCCATGTTCTTGCCCTCGCCCGCCAGCTTGGCAGCCAGATCCTTGATCTCCTCTGGGGACTGCTGGACCCAGTCCGGGTTCTTGTCCGTCATGGGGCGCTTGGAGCCCGATCTGCCCCTCTTGCTCGAATGCATCCTTGACATTGTGCTCTATCTCCGATGTAACTGGTTTGACCTGTGGCGAGGCAGGCCAACTATATTCTTCCCTCATTTAAAGGTTTCGACAATGGCGCGGGCCTCGGACAGCATCTCACGGTACTCCACCAGGGGGAACGAAAGATCCTCCGGGAGCTCCTTGAACATCCGGGCCTCGACGATCGCGTCCGGATGAGAGGGCCCGCAACACCGCGAGTGAGCGCGCCCCACGACGACCTTGCCGCCCTCGACATCGATGGTCCCGAGGGGCTCGAGCGCCATGCCCGTCTCCTCCGAGAACTCCCTCACCGCGGCCTGCTCGAACGTCTCTCCAGGCTCGAGCCTCCCGCCAGGCATCTCCCACGCGCGCCCGCGATGGCGGACCATGACGAACGAGTCCCCCTGGAACGCGATCGCGTACGCGAACGGTTCCCGCCCGCTCATGGGGACACCACGAATGCCGCGTGGTCCATCGCGTACCGCGATATGTCGATGGCCTCTCGGATATTGAGCCCTTTGGAGACGAGCTCCTTCCTGACCTGGGCGTACACCTCTCCCGGCTCCCGGTTCACATCGACGCTCCTCGACTTCAGCATCAGTATGCCCCTCTCAACCTCGAAGTGCCTCATGTTCCGGACGAATATCTCCGCCTGGTCCCTCTGGGCGATGTCCTGGTAGACCAGGTCCACGCCCTCGACCATGTGCGCGTAGCTCTCCGGCATCGAGGCGTCGGCCATGATGGGTATCATGTTCTTCCTGGACTCGCACACGCCCACGAGGTCCCTGAAGGACCTCGCGGACACCTCGACGCAGTACACCATGCCCGAGGACGCGACATCCGATACATGGGACGCGGTCGTGCCCGACGCGGCCCCGAGGTACAGGACCCTGGTGGACCTGTCCAGCCCGAGGCCTCTGCCTCCGAGGAGCATGAGCGCCGCGAGCTTGGACCTCATAGGGTCCCAGGAGCGGTACTGCGTGTCCTGGAACTCGACCAGGCGCTCGCCATACACGTTGATGTCACGGGCGGCGTTGACCGTCATCAGGGTGCGCCCGGTCGTGTACACGTTGGGCGCGCCCTCGAGTTCCTTGAACGGGTTCACGAGCGCCATATGGCCCGGCCTATGCCATAGCCGATAAATAAGTTATACACCGGAAGGCATACGAACAGCCGATGCCGGACGAGGACGTCACGGACCAGATACGGTCCCTGGCGGAGAAGATGGAAGGGCTCGAGGAGTCCATGAGGATGGTCTCCGGGCCTTACTCGCAGCTGCTCGAGTACATCGAGCGGTTCCAGAAGATATCCTCGAGCTACTTCAGGCTCATAGACCTCTACCAGAAGTACGGGGAGATATCCCCCGACCTGCTCATGCCCGGCGTCAAGGACCACATATCGAGGGAGATCGTCAAGATACTCTTCGAGCGGGACGGGCAGAACATCACGCAGATCACGGAGAAGCTCAAGGACAGGAGGGGGTCCTCCTCGAGGAGGATCGTCCGGGAGCGGCTCAAGATGCTGCGGGAGAAGGGCGTGGTCGTCGAGAAGGGCTCCGAGAGGTCCAGGGAGTACTGGCTCTCGGAGGGCTACGTGAAGAAGTGGTACGACCTCCTCGGACTCGGGCTCGACAAGAAGACGAGCGAGTGAGCGTCGGCCACTTCTGTCCGCTTCGGTAATATACCGATACCCCTCATGTTATCTATCAGAAGGCCCAAGCAGGGCCGGGATGAGTGAAGCAGAATGGACGACGATATGGATCCGGAGAAGCTC
>Ga0105106_10000449_pt1 | contig 28792 bp, 27 predicted proteins | sample PPLLaktember2015_5_FD_79109 | JGI IMG/M metagenome (GOLD analysis project Ga0105106, IMG submission 79109) | Freshwater sediment microbial communities from Prairie Pothole Lake near Jamestown, North Dakota, USA - PPLs Lake P8 Core (1) Depth... | ecosystem: Environmental > Aquatic > Freshwater >...
CGTGAGGCTGTCCGACATTGTTCTTCTCCTGGCTTGTTTTGGTCTGGAAACCTAACTTTGCCACGGTTTGGGCTTGTCGGCAAGCCTCTTTTTTGTTAATTTTGTCAGTCAATCAGCCGTGACTGCTATGCTTAACGCTCTTAATCAAGGTAGTGAAGTGCAGAATGACTATCGAGGGGCCAACTTGGAAAGCCCATTTAAGGCTGGCCCAAAAACTCGGTGTCATAATGGATCCCACCCACCAGGCTTCAGCCAGCAACAAACGGGTTTCCTTTATTTCTCCATTCTCTTGCTTTATTCGCAGCAACCATTCTGTGTGTGCGGGCGAATCGTTCGATGCCTGAATATCTGCATTAATGATGTGTATACTACTGCTGATTTCTCTTTCAGCACTTGATCCGGTTGCATTTTTTGGTTCTGCCCCTTCCAACCACCGCTCCAACCATTGATACAGTGGCTCTGCACATCCCAGGAGTGTATCGCCCTGCGCTTGGTTGCCTATACCGTGAACGAACAAGACGCCAATTGGCTTTTCATCACACATTCAAGACTTCCTTCTCCTGCTGAACTGAAACAACAGGAATCCAATAAAATACCCAGACCGCTCCAATTATTCGCTTTGACTTTCAAGAAATCCATCTAATGGGCAATTTATAAAAGTATTGAAACTTGGAAATAGTAGATGATCACAACAACCCCTAATATTGTTTACCCCTTTTTATGATGCGCTCAATCTGAAATTCCTCGCAGAGGATTGAGTTATCATGAGCCTGGCATATCTTTCATTCCGCCGTTGTTGACCTTTATTTTAGCATTATGCCCGGCGCTTTGCGCCTCAAATTGCGCCATAGTCGTGAAAAAGTGTGACCGCATAATTTTCAACGCTTTGTCTCATCTGTGGAGGCGAAGCTACATGTAATCGATTCACCCCTCAATGGGTGCAAAGCTGACTGGAAGTTGTAGAAATCTTCGACTAGGCTCTCTGTGATCGCGTCTGTCAATATACTCGTTCAGTATACGAGCATGTGAGTTGAAAAACAATATCCATTTTGGTTCTTAATCTACGGGTTCAATTTCAGCATTCACACCATCCGTTCGAGGGGCGGGAGCCGGCTGGGACAGATATTTAGAAACCAGCTACAAGGATTACTTACTGCCAAGGGTCTTTCCGCTCTGCCGAGAGGGCGGGTATCCGCTTTTCGCAGTTTACCTAATCGAAGCTATTATTCGCCGGGAAGAGTTTCAGGAACTTCCATTCATCATATAGCGTCCAATATACAAGCAGCATCGTGCATACTTCGAGCAGAGGGACATTTCACTCGTAAAGGAGGGGCCTATGTTCAAGTATCACTTAAACCTTTGGTGGATGTTTCTATTACTAGCAATCCTAATAACCGCCTGCAACTCGAAACAAGGCATTGCCCCAACCGAGACTCCACCTAATATACCCGAAGCCAATATCCCCAACCCGGCTTCCGTTTACTGTGAAGAACAAGGTGGCAAAGTAGAGATACGCGATACCGAGGCGGGCCAATATGGTATCTGCATCTTCCCAGATGGCAGCGGCTGCGATGAGTGGGCGCTCTTCCATGGCATTTGTAAGCAAGGCACCAAAGATACCACCCCTATGGAAGGGATCACCGCGAGCTACGTCAACCTCAATTACGGCTTTACCTTAAATCCGTCTAAAGCATGGACAATTGACGATCGCATCGACAGTCTATTGCTAAAACGCCCTGGATATTGTCTGTTCATAGGATTCAGGCCTATCGGACAAGCTTTGCCCTTGTTCCGTACCGGTATGCCGGCGGGCGAATTTGTAGATGGGGGCGAATTCCAACGGCTGGGAAGTTCAGCCAAGAAAACCCTGCTTGTTTATGAAGGCCAAACAATGCTGGTGGATTTCTGCCAGCAGGATCAGGAAGGCTGTCTCACAGCTGGTGACCTAAACTTCGTCATTTGGCTCGAGCCTTGTACTAAAAATGCGGAGGACTACCCAGAATCCAACATTCCGGTTGAGGAGATCACTGAAGCGCAAAAGGTGGTTGAATCTCTCAGGCTGTTAGTTAAATAAACTTTTCGCATCTTAACAATCTTTTTTACTATCTTCACAGTAATCTAAAAACGTGAGGATAGATGGTCCCAAGTAGTTGATTTGACGACAAACCATTCTCATTCCAGAGAGTTCAACTGTTACTTGGGAAGGAGGTTACGATGAATATCCTTCCGCGACGGTCACTTTTTTTACTGGTATGTGGGATGGTTTTGGTGTCAATATTTCTCACCATGCCGGCTCCATCGCCGGTTCTAGCAGATATGGGCGTGCAGCCGATCCTCCCGGGCGGCAGCAACATAAAGCCAGAAGAAGAAACCCCCATCCAGATGGCAGCTGAGAAAGTGGTATTGAATGTGCGTCCGGCCACAGAGGCGGACGACACAGTCGTCACCAGGAATCCTGCGGAGTATGGACTGCCATCTGCTCCTCAACCCGGTTTACCTGGCATCATGTATCCAGCCATAGCAGATGTTCTCGCAAATTTCACGATGAATAACCCGACGAGTGAATTGGTGAGCATGACTGCTTGGTTCCCGCTGGCTTCCGCCCTGGAGACTGAGGAGTGGAATCTCAATCCCGGTGAGGCTGTCCCAAGCATTGTAAGATTTCAGGTCATCATAGATGGCAAGCCGCTGGAATATATTGTGAGCGAACTGCCTAACCCGAAAGGTGAGGACAAACCCCCGCTTCCATGGGCAAGCTTCTCGGTTACCTTCCCAGCTGGGGAGGATACAAATGTCCAGATCAGCTATGTACTGCCGGCGTGGTGGTCTTATGAAGGGTTAGCGATGAACCTTTACTATGTCTTCCAGACCGGAGCTGGCTGGGCTGGACCGATCGGTAAAGCTGAGTTGGTGGTTAACCTGCCCTACCCGGCTTCTGTGGAAACGATTTGGACAATGCCGGAAGGAGGGCAGATCGAAGGGCACCAGGTGCGCTGGATCTGGGAGAACCTGGAACCAGGCCCGCAAGACGATTTTTCCATCCAGCTCTTGCTGCTGCATCGCTGGGATGAGCTGCAAGCAGCCCGCGCCGCAGTGACAGCCAATCCACAGGATGGCGAAGCCTGGCTGAATCTGACCTCTACCTACAACTTGCTGACTCGCGGCAGGCATTATTCCGCGGCCCGCATGCTTCCGGGCTTTGGCGAAATCTACCAACCATTGGGTGTGCAGGCTGCCCAAGAAGCGCTGCGCCTGCTGCCAGGAGACGGCAGGCCTCACTACGAATTGGCCATTTTATACACCTCTGCACTTCCGGAAAACGCTACAATTGAAGATCTAAAGCCTGTGATGGACGAGCTGAAGATCGTCGAAGAGCTTGAACCAGCTTTAGCGCCGAACATTCACGATGCATTGGATTTTATGGGTGCAATCTGGGCTGTAGAAACCGCAAGAGCGGAAGCATCATCGATGCCAGAGCCATCTACAACCACCGCTCCAACCCTGAACCCCACCCTGACTCTAACGCCAGTACCATCCGCAACACCCCAACCTCTGCCGACGGTGACTGCGCCTGCAGCTTCGACAGGCAGTGGACAGGGCATAATCTTAGGCGTCGTCATCATCGTGATCGGCCTGGTGATTGGGGTTTATCTTGTGTTGAATAGAATGCGAAGAAGTGTAAATAAGTAGAAGTCGATACTCACTATGTTTACGATGAAAGCTCGTTGCTTTGCTTAAACAAGCCTGCCAGTTGGAAAACAACGTCGACTTTGGTTTTGTTTTTATGGATTTAATATCACCATTTTAGCTGCCTTGTTCTCGTCGGTATTCAGCCGTCTGCTAGGGCGCTGGCGCGGCGCGCTGGCAGCCGTGCTGGGCATCGCCCTGTACACGCTGCTGGTTGGCGCTGAAGCCGCCGTGGTGCGGGCTGCCATCCTGGGCGGGTTTTCGGTGTTTGCCAGGCAGATCGGTCGCCGCCAGTACGGCTTGAACAGCCTGGCGTTCATCGCCGCCCTGATGGCGCTGTGGAATCCGCCGGTGCTGTGGGATGTGGGTTTCCAGCTTTCGTTTGCCGCCACGCTGGGGCTGGTGCTGTACGCCGAGCCGCTCACCCAGGGTGTTACCGCGCTGGCAGGGCGCATCCTGCCGCCGGCGGCATTGGCGCGGGTAAGCCAGTGGGTAGGGGAGTATTTCCTGTTCACCCTGGCGGCGCAGGTCACCACGCTGCCGGTGATCGCCTATCACTTCCAGCGCATCTCCATTATCGCTCTGGCGGCAAACCCGCTGGTGCTGCCGGCTCAGCCGGCGGTGATGGTGCTGGGAGGTCTCTCGGTGCTGCTCGGGCTGCTCTATGCCCCTCTAGGCGAGCTGGCGGCGCGCCTGGCGTGGCCCTTCGTGGTCTACACCATCCGCATGGTGGAGTGGTTGGGAGAGACGCCCGGCGCCTCGCTGGTTTTGGGGCGGGTGGGATTGGGAGAAGTGCTCTTATTCTACGCCGTCCTGCTGGCGCTCACGGTAGGCTGGCCCCAGCGGGCGCGCCTGAAACCGGTCCTGAAACCTTCCCTAGCGCTGGCAGCCCTGGGAATTATCGCCCTGCTGGTCTGGCGCGCCGCCTGGGCTGCGCCGGATGGGCGCCTGCACCTGACCGTGCTGGACGTGAGCGCGGGGGTGCAGAGCGGCGAGGCGCTGCTGGTCCAGACGCCGGACGGCCGTTATATCTTAGTAGGAGGCGGACCCAGCGCCTCAGCGCTATCGGACGCCTTGGGGCGCCGCCTGCCGTTGGGCCAGCGTAGCCTGGATTGGCTGGTGGTGGCTTCTCCAGCGCAGAACCAGGTCGCGGCTCTGCCGCGCCTGGTGGAGCGCTACCCGCCGCAGGGGGTGCTGTGGGCGGGCGCCACACACGGCGCCGCCGCAGCCCGCGACCTGCAGCAAGCGCTAAATGACCTGAGTGTGCGCCCCACGTTGGCTGCCGCTGGGCATGACCTGGACCTGGGGCAGGGCGCCACGTTGCGCGTGCTGAGCGCCGGGCGGCGCGGGGCGGTTCTGCTGCTGGAGTGGGGCAATTTCAATGCCCTGCTGCCGCTGGGGTTGGATGTGGAGCAGCTCGAAGACCCTCAATTCCTGCAGGGCCTGCCGCCGGTGACCGCCTTGCTGCTGGCGGAGAGCGGCTACGCCCCGCTCAACCCGCCCGAGTGGATCGAGAGGCTGCAGCCGCAGGTGGTGTTGTTGAGCGTGGCGGCGGGAGACCGAGAGGGCCTGCCGGATGCCGAGACACTGGAGGCGGTGGAGGGGTACACGCTGCTGCGGACGGATCAGAATGGCTGGATCGAGCTGAGTACGGATGGGGAGCAGTTGTGGGTGGAGGCGGAGAGGTGATGAAGGGGTAATGTCGGGTTTGGGCAATGTACCACAAACCAATCGCGAGGTGGATCATCCCATGATTCCATTGGATCGTTTTGAAAGGTGGCTATCTCTCCTGGACGAGCGCGCCAGGCTGTATTTGAGCGAAGCTGAGTACCGCGAATATCGGGCCATTCCCGATCCTGAGAAAATGAGCCAGCTAAGAGCGATCCTGGAGAGGCCGATCGCGCGCTTTACGGCGGTGAATGAAGTCTATTTCCGCGCCAGGTGGGCCGAAGTTCTCGCCACAGTTCGCATGGGGAGAGAACTGACGCTTTTTGAGGTTGCGTCCGGGGATGCGGATATGATACCCCAAATGATGGCACACACACGTTCTAACAGCAGGTATATCGCCGCGAATATGAACCGGAGATTGACGGAGCGCTTGCGGGAGAAAACGAAAGATTTACCGGTTGAGGTAGTGGTGATCGAAGAGGACGCCTGCAATATTGATCGTTATCTTCCTGCGGAAAGCGTGGATATCATCGCCTTCCAACACGCGGTCAATGACGTCATCCAGGCGATCCTGTGCGCGCGCGAAGAGGTGGACACAATCTACGCGGATTGGATGGATACGCTGCCGATAATGATCCAGATCATGCAGCGAGAAACCGCCCAGAACACACTCGAGCAGCACGCAAAAGCGGCATTTTTATCCATGCTGGAAAAACTGTTTATCGTGTTAAAAAAAGACGGTGTGATGGTGATGAGCCATTACATGTTCCAACTCGATCTCGATTGGGGCTATCCGCCCGCCTTGTGGGAAGACTTCATCCCCATCACCAGGGAGTGGATCAAAGAACTGCCCGGGTGCAAAGAAGTTTTCTTTGAGGGCTTTCATCCGCATTGGTGGATGTTCTACCGGAAGATATAGTGTAATCTACGCCGAAGGCTCGCACCGGCGATTTTATGGGACGTGGGCTTCCAGCTCTCTTTCGCCGCCACACCGGGGCTGGTGTTTTACGCCGCTGATGAGTCGGGTTGCGCGTCTGGCGCGGCGCGCTGGCTTCTATTGTGGGGATTGGGCTCTACACCCTGCTGGTAGGGGCCGATGAGGCGGTGGCGCGCGCCGCCATCCTGGGCGGGTTTTCGGTGTTTGCCAAGCAGATCGGGTGTAGACAGGATAGTCTCAACAGCCAAGATCGAACTGACTACAGCTGGAGAGCAGTTGTGGGTGGAGGCGGCGCGGTAGCGCCGGTGGAGAAGAGGTAGTCATAATTTATAGTTAATAGCCTTTTTCTATCGCCTACGGTATAATCCTTTTACAACCTGTATAGGATAGAGGACAAGTATCATGAATAGCGCAAATAGACTTATCGTTTCGAATCCGAGCGTGATGATGGGAAAACCTGTATTTGCAGGCACCCGCATCACGGTAGAGCTCATTCTGGAAAAACTGGCGGCGGGTGAAACTTATGAACAAATCCTGGAAGCCCACCCTCGATTGACCCGGGAAGGCATCCATGCAGCTCTCACCTTTGCAGCCGAAGCGTTACGCGCGGATGTCTTGTATCCAATTCATGAAACGTCAAGATGAAATTCTTGGTCGATGAAAGCGTTGACCATCAGATCGTTGATCGGCTCCGAACGGATGGACACGAAGTCTGGTATGTTTCGGAGATGGAATCAGGTATTGTGGATGACCTGGTGTTGAGCCGGGCGAATCAAGAAAAAGCCATTCTTGTAACCGCCGACAAGGATTTTGGGGAGTTAGTTTTCCGACAAAAGCGTATATCGATGGGGGTTATTCTTACTCGCCTTGCGGGTCTCTCATCTGACCAAAAGGCTGAAATCGTATCGGCTGCCATCAACCAGCATTCATCTGAGCTAGAAAGCGCATTCGCAGTAATTGTTCCCGGCTCGATCCGCATCCGCAGATCTGATCAATAAACTTTACCTACAGGTCTTTTGCTAAGCCACTCATACCGCGACCAGGATTGCCTGGAAGCGTTCTTTGGGCGCCGGGAGGCCGTCCTCTTCAAGAGCGGCGATATAGCCTTGAATGGCCTCACGAATATTCTGGATAGCTTCCTCTCGGGTCTTGCCTTGACTGATACAGCCCGGCAGGCTGGGACATTCAACCACCCAAAAGTTATCTTCACTAGGATAGAGAAGTATTTGGCGCATTTCATAACCTCTTGATTGAACTTTGTGCAAGTAAATCATTTATCAGGAATATCAGATCCCCAGACGCTTAGAACTGTTGGTGGAGCGCGGCCCCGCCCTGCTCAACAGGCAGATCGCCCTGCTCAGCGTGGCGGCGGACGACCGGGAGGAGAGACCGTCCCCCGAGATGCTGGAGGCTGTGGACGGGTACACGCTGCTGCGGACGGATCAGAATGGGTGGATCGAGCTGACGACGGATGGGGAGCAGATGTGGGTGGAGGTGGAGAAGAGGTGAGCCGATTTCTATTTAAGATTCAAGTGCTCCAAACCGTTTCCAAGTAGGGTTGTGGTAAGTGATAGGCAGCGCAGTCCCGGGATTTTCGTCGTCAGGGTGATCTGGCTTCCGTCGATCGAGGCAATACGTACGAGTGTCCCACTTACCGTGATAAAATCCCCCACGGCCAGCACGACTGAAGGTTCATCCAACCTGACCACATTCGTACCATCAGCAGTCGCAGTCCGGCCTTCGGCGTAAGTTCCAGCCGTTCCTCCAGAAATACAAATCGCACCAATCCATCCACTCCAGGCACCACGTTCGCTGATTATAATCCCGACCGCACCGAACAGGATTTGATCGGAGGTATCTTGAAAATTTAACCGCAGTCACAAGGTCAGCGCGCTGCCGGGTGTAGGAATAATCCCTCCGAGGATAGACTTGTAGCGACCAGGGCTTGTGTTTTGTAAGGCAACCGCTTCGTCGCACCGCACCAGCCCCTGTTCGGGCAGCCCCAATTCATAGATACGCACCTGGCAGATGAAACTCCTGGCATTCGATACCTGATAGCACAGGACGATCTCTTCCAGGCTGATATTCTCGGGCAGGCGCAGGCTCATCAGGATCCACTTGTCATCGCCGATAGTCTCACTCGTGACGATCGTGCTCGAATGGTGGATCGATGGATAGTCAATACTCAAAGATGTGTCGCCGGAAACATAGTCGGTAGGACTCAGCCAGATTGTTTGCATAACATGTTCTCCTGGTAGACTGCGGTTCGTTCTATTTCTAATAACCTGTTTTCATTACTTGGTTATTCATTAGATTTCTCGACGGAACATGGTACTCCACCAATCGCCTGTCGCCTGTCCGATCTTTTTCCAACCATCTGCCAATAGGTCTGCCACCAGCTTGTCATGGGACTGCTTAGCCTCATTCCCGTTGATCCAGAAGATATCGCTGTCAATAATGCTGAAAGAATCCGACGTTCCCGCAATATAGGTTCCTCCCTGCCCTTCCACGTTGGCCTCATACCAGGCAGGCACAAATCTCCAACCTTGCTGCCACCTAAGTTTAATCGTGCACGGCTCCTTACAAGGCAGGTTGGCGGCCGGTGATGAAAATCTCTCCGCTTGCACTAGTATAGGCTGCCAACAGTTAGGACAGAAATTCGCTTCGTCAGGCAGTAAGCGACCACAATTCTCACAGTCCATAACTGACCTCCTTCAGGTGTGAGCCAACAGCGATTAGACCAACCATCTCGTCCATCAGCATAAGCATAATTCGGCAAGCCAGACTTGGAAAGGGCTTATGCTGGTGGAGAGATGGCACAGTCCTGCTTATCGAATGCACATCGCCACGTTGCCGCTACCCGTCACCGGGTGGAAAGATAGGTGGAACCGTGATGGATCGCCGTTGCCAAGCGGGAGTACGACCTCTTGGTTGGTAAATGCCGCATTCGGGTCATTCCGCCGGGTCAATTCATCAATGTTCAGGACGACTGGACGGGCCATCGTATTTGGAGGCACGTGTAGCGCTGCTGCAGAAATGACCGCAGGGAAACGAGTGCGGTACAGGTCCCAATTCACATCGTTATACCTGTCAAACCACCACCGCCAGTAACCTTCATCCTCGCATATCCATGAGATAACGATTCCCGATGAAGGCACTTCATCGATATTTTCAATATACTGTCGGTTCTCAACCGTATACCATTCGCCGGGATTTTGCGGATCGAATAAAATCAGCGCGTCGCGCGAATCAAGGAACGGGCGTATCAAATAGCAGCCACGGTTATCCGGGGTGAGATAGCGCGGGCGAACCCATCCCAAACGAATGCGATCCCACAGAGACAGCAACACAGGGGTGTAATTGGCACTGGCATTATCGAAATCCCCGCCTTCCCCGGTGCCACTCTTCCAAATATATCCGCGCCTGCGGTCAGCCGCATCCACAGCCCCACCGCGACCGGGAAGATCGGAAAGGTCACGTCCGCCTTCGGCAACGACAAAGAAACCTCCTGAGCTCTTGAGCGTCACGGTGTCTCCAGAATTGAGGGTTCCGGTTCCTCCCACCTTGCTGATTTGGAAGCGTTCCCAGGCTCCAACAGCCGAACGATTGGCAGTGACAGAGCTATTTCCACCTAGCTCGGCGGTCATAAACCGCCCCACATTGGACCTCAATGTCACCTGATTACCGGTCGAAATTTCGCCAACACCCGCCACTTTAGCAATCGTAAAGACGCGGGCTGCGCCGGCCGCGGCATCCTCGGTATTGATCAGGTCAGGTATCAAGTCGGGCGGGCTGAATCCAACTGCCAAATGTTTCCCGTTGTGGGCGCGCAGCATCACGCGATCCCCTGAACGGATCGGGCCTGCACCTGCCTCTCGCTCGATGACAAACTGTAAGCGGGCTTCTGCCACAAGTTGGTTCGCAACCACATCTCCCCGGATTGGCTGGCGGATTCCATACCGATCAATTACATTAAAAAATTGGTGGGAGATCTCGTGGCATAAGACCATGCGGGATGCTACATTTATATTGGTTGTTACTCCTACCCAAGGCGCCGATCCTGTAAAGCTTATCCCTCGCCTACTTGTACCCGTTCGACCAATAACTTGGCCACCCAAGTGATGAGTGCTCACCAGAACAAGTTGTAATCGACTGGTATCGAACACTCCACCAGGAGCAAAGGAGGTGAGAGGCACGCCTGCGTCTTCAGCGGCAGTAAGTATTGCGCTTAAGCCGCCTGGGTTATCATCCAACCAACTAGGCCCATCAGGAATTTGGAAGGATCCGTGAATTCCGGCATTCCTGACGCGAAACCTTCCTTCGGACACGGTTTGCAGCCAGGAAGCAAGGCTGGGCGCTCGACCAAAAATCGCGTCACTGATATCACTCGTCGAAGCGGTAATTGGTGGCGCCCATCTGTTGTGGTAATAGATTGTTAACAGACTCTTATCTCCCGAAACCGGATCGGGAGGCGTTTCAAAGGGCCGGCCGGGAAGACTGGCCCCATCTGGCACCCAGTTGAAATCAATCCCCGCCCGCTCCGCAAACTCGACGGTGAAAAACGTATTGGAAGTGGCGGATGAACTTTCCGCCACCAGCATTCCGTGTCGTGCGGCCAGGAACTTGGAAGTGGCCCGGGATTGAAGATTGACACGCTGCCCGGGTCCAATTTCATCCACACCGGCAGTACGGATGGTAAATTGGGCTGCCTGAGCCGCCCGGTTTATGTTCGCGTTGACCTCCGTGGGCAGCGTACCGCCTACCTGGATGAATTTTCCGTTCCATACCTGTAGCGCAACCGTATCCCCATTCCGCACGGCGCGCTCCGGGCGGGACAGGTTGTGGAGCGAGAACGTCTCCCAGAGCCCGACGCCTTCCCGGTTGGCAGTCACCTGTGCGCCGCCGCCGTCTTCCGCGGTAACGTAGCGGTTATTCGAGGCACGCAGGCGGATCAGCTGCGGGCGGATGATCTTGATCGTGAACGTTTCCCATGGACCGCGAGCCGGGCGGTTGGCATTCACTTCGCCGCCGCCTCCGCCTTCGGCGACGACGTAATTCCCGTTGGCTGCGCGCAGGGCAACCTGCTCGCCGGAGCGAACCGTCCCTGCTCCCGCCACTCTCTCCAGAGTAAAGGTGGTCGAGGGTTCAATCCACCGGAGTGCTGCATTCAGCGAACTGCCTCCACCGCCAGCCGCCGAAAGGAACCGGCCATGCCAGGCCTGGAGGACTACCGAGTCCCCATGCCAGGGCTCTTCCCCTGGACGGGTGCGGTTGAATAACCGAAAAGTCTCCCATGCCCCGATTTCATTGGGGCTGGCGCAGACTTCCCAACCATCACCACCTTCAGCGATCAGATAGCTGCTATTCGCAGCCGCTAATGCGATGTTGGTAAACATACCTTATTCTCCTTTTCTATCTCTGATACCAGTACGTACAGATATCTACCTGGCTGGGGGGTTACTGCAGCCCCTCCAGGGAGTAGCTTTTTTTAATCCTTCCCGGCTGCTCGGGAACAAGGCATACCGTATCGGTAACTTCCAAGCCGTCTTCGGTTGAATAATTTGCTGCCATAGTCGTAATTGCCTCCTGGCAGAAAGGCACTCATCGCCGTCGCCGGCGATACCAGTGCAAAACCAGGTCCGAAGGATCCACCAGATCATAAGAATAGGGAGGCGAAGGATCTAAGCCCTCACCGGCGTCCATACATCTCTGGCCTTCCGCTAGGCCAGCAGGATAAGCTATAAACCAGGGCTGCTTAGCCACATCGACAAGGTACCGGTAAAACGCATATGCACGGTTAACGCAGGCGCCAATGAACTTGTTGTTATAAGCCGACCAAGCATCAAACGGTGGATGCTCGATAGAGTCTCTCACATCAGGGATGTCTAGATCCTGCCCAAAGTCCAGCCAGCGTGGGTCGGATAAATGGGCAAAGGCTTTCTCCAGCCCGCTCGCCGGGGTCAAGATGGGGAAATCTCGCACGGTGAGCGCCCCGCGGGCAAGGAACAGCGCCACTTTCTGTTCTTCAGGCAGCTTTTTCTCTGGATCATTCGACAGGTTCTCGAGCTGGGCGATAAACGTGCGCCGGTCGTTCAGCGGATAATTGAGCTCAGCCATCACCCGCAACGCTCCAAATATATTTTTGGGAAGGTTATCCAGCATAATCTCGCCAATCAACTGCTCAGTATGTTCCATAACCTTAACCTCCATTAGCTAGTTTTTGGTGCAAAACGCGCTTCTGAATGTGCTTGTCCACAGTGCCGAAATCGTACCTTACCAACTGATCAGGCTTTTGCAGTCACTATTCGACCGACTACCAGCAAATTTGCGGCGATCACGCCCCAGCCAACCCATTTATCGAAGCCGTATCTGCCATGATCTCGGCAGCGGTCGAGTTCATGGCGGCGTTTGAGTACGCTGATGCGACCTTCCACCCCAGCATGCCACTTACGCCCTTGTTGAAACCAACGCTGTTTCTCATGCTTTTGGCGAGCTTCGTTCTTTCGACCTGGTTGGGGCAAGATCACCCGTTTGACACCCTGCTCCTGAGCAACCTGCTCATTGTGTGACGAGTGAACACCCCGGTCAGCGCTCATCTGGTTGGGTGGTTTGCCAAAACACTCGATATGGTGCTCCAGGCTGGGTACCCACTGCTGATCATCGTTCGGGTTGCCTTCCAAGACCTGCCAGCGAGTGACAATGCCGCCATCAACTTCATCCAGCCAGACTTTGTGACCATACTCAGTGGGTTTGCGGGCTTTGTTTCTGCGGATGATGGCCGTATGTGGCTCGAACAGGCTGACGATCTTCTCACCGGCAGGCACTTTTTCGCCCTGAAACACTCGCCGCACTGTTTGAGACACCACTTGCTCGGCAAGCGGGATAAAGGTTTCCAGAACTTCGCTCAGTTTTTCAGCTCCCTGGTCGCTCACCGCCTGTAAAGCTGGCAAAACTTGCTGTGCTTGCTCAATCGTCTGCTGAGTGGCCTTGACCAACTTGCAGTAAGCTTGCATGCCCTGCTCCCTAGCGGTTTCTCCGTGCTTGCGCATGGCTTCCCCAACCTGACGGGCCAGACGACGCACACTGCGAATACGATTGCGGAAGACTTGCTGGGACAAATCAGCCTTTTCATGCAAGACCTCCTTCGCCCGACGCAGCGTGCGGCCCAGCACTCGCACACTATCGGCTAACAAGCTACTATCGCTGGGATGATGGATGTTGGTCTCTACCACGGTGCCATCGGTACGCAGCTTGCGTCCTTGGGTCACCTTGAGCTGCGTTGCCAGCTTCGTCAAACGCTGATTGAAACTTTGCAGGGTCTCAGCCCGGATCAATCCCGCCCAGCGAATCAAGGTGGTGTCATCCGGCACTTCGTTGAAGTACACCCGACAGAATTGGCGTAGCACCAGGCTGTCCCGCACTTGATATTCGGTCCGCTCGTAGCTCAGCCCATACAGCCGCTTGACGGCCAGCATGCGCAAGATCACTTCCACAGGCGTTGAGTTTCGACCGGTTTGCTCAGTTTGCGGATAGCGACTGGCTAAGTCGTTCCTGATCAATTGGTAAAGTGCTTCATCTTCCAGTAGCTGATCAATTTGGGCCAGCACTGGATCCATCTGGTTAGTGAGCGTGAGAATGTTGTCAAACAGCTTGTCAGTTTCGTATCTGTCTTGTAACATTAGGGCGCCTCTGCGGTATTGGTTTTGGTTGGCGCCTAACTTTTACCAAAGAGGCATTTATTTTGTCAACGATCCACAATACGGTGCCTTTCGCACCAGAAACTAGCTAACAGAAAGGCCAGCCTAGTGCAGAAAAGAAAAGTTTGTTTCTCTTCAGGATCTTCTTTTTATCCTTCCATCCTGGCCTGTTTCGGTCTATTCTCCTCGCCTTGAGCCTCAATAAAGGCGATTCCTTGAGACCAATGACGAAATAGGTGAAAAATCCCGGACTGATCACTCGATGCGCCTCAGCACTCTCCAACCGACGCGCTCCCCAGGCGAACAAGCTGAACGAAACCAAGCAGGACCCCCAACCTTGCATCAGCAGGTATCCTTACAGCCATGTGGGGTTAACCCAAAGTGGCTGGACAAAAAGCCGGGCAGCAGCATGACTACCCAACGTACGCTAGGGCAATGATTGTCAGGATTGGGTAAAGTATGTTAAGGTTCATCGTGTATTCTCCATTCGCTAATCGATCTCACTTGTCCAATCCTTGTTCTTTACTGTCAGGCCCTCGACGACCAGTTTGCGCACGCAAGAAGGCAATCAAATGCTCTATGCTCGGGAACCCGCGCCGCTTGCCGTTGCCGGGGCTCTCTAGGGATGCTCGCCACTGCCACCCTCGCACCGTTTTTACCCGCCACATGCGGATCAGGTACGACAGGTAGCGGGGCTGGCCTTTACTCATGTCACGCCTGCGTTTTTCAAAGTTCCCAGCAAGGATCCACTCCCGGATGACGATCAGCTCTGGTTGCGAAGCACGCCGCGCACCGTGACTGCCGCCAGAGGCTGACCGGTGTCCTTATCCAATAAGCCCGTTCCGATGAACTGGAGCTCGTTGTCCTGGCTGAGGACAAACGCGAAAGTCTCGACTGCCGTCCCAGGTAGCTGTACTCCCAGGGGTGGGGATCCTATCACTTCGAGAGTGGTCACCTCGAATCGGGCTGTTCCAGTGCCATCCGGATTCACCTGATACTCCCCTACCGCAGCCTGCTTTAAAATCACTGCGCCGCCAAAGTTGAAGATGCGGTTTGCACTGGGAGCTTTGCCATTTCCGTCCCAATTCACCTGTCCGATTGCAGATACCGGCACCGCAACATTGGCATCGTTGATAGAAAGGGTTACAGTGCCATCGAACGAGAACGCTGTGGGGCCGCGCAGATCTTTCTCTGAATATTGCCTTTTTTCAAACATGGGAAGTTCCTCCTTTGCCGTTTCGGCGCATGCAGAATAAACATAATTTAGGTAGACAATCCCCAGTAGAGCCAGGGAGATCAACGGGGTGGTCAGCTACTTCAATAGAAAGCCAGGTTTATCTAAATTCTCGTTCATACTGAACCCTCCAATACTCGAATAGTCTGTTGAGCGGATTATCGCGAAGTATCGTTTCCAAATCATTACCAAAAAGAGAAGATTTATCGATATAATTATTTGTCCCTATCGTTGAAGTTTTGGCTGCTTTTGCCGGGGTGGTTTATAGGATGTTCCGGTACCAGTTGTATTTGTTAGGGTCTTTTCAGCTCATCCGGGAGGGAAAACCTACTGCCGGCTTCCGGTCGCAGAATGAGCGAGCCCTGCTGGCCTACCTAGCTGTAGAGTCCAGCCGCTCCCATACACGGGATGCGCTTGCCGGGCTGCTCTGGCCCGAGCTGCCTGATAGCACGGCGCACAATAATCTGCGCGTCACACTGCATCGCCTACGCCAGGTGTTGGGCGAGCCGAGCACTGCAGATCCCCTCATCGAGGTTTCCCGGGAGGCGATCCAACTCGCTCAAACCGGAGGGCTTTGGATCGATGTGTTGGCAATCCAGGAGTTATTTAACAGAGCAGACCAGCACCCCCATGTAAAACTGGCAACCTGCCCGGATTGTATGTCCCTGTATGCAGAAGCAGCAGCGCTCTATGAGGGGGAGTTCCTGCAAGGAGTTTACCCGGCGGACAGCCTCCCTTTCTCGGAGTGGGCGTTGCTCAAGAGAGAATATCTGCACCGCAAGGTCCTGGGAGCCCTGTACCTCCTTGCCGCTTATCACCAGCGCCGCGGAGAGCTCGACCTCGCACTTGGATATGCCCGGCGGCAGTTAGAGTTTGAGCCCTGGCGGGAGGAGGCTCATAGCCAGGTGATGACCATCCTGGCGCTGAGCGGCGAGCGCAGTGCAGCCTTGCGTCAATACGAGCGCTGCCAAGATGTGCTGAGGGAAGAGCTAGGAGTTGATCCAGCGCAGGAAACCCGCGCCCTTTATGAACGTATCCTCGCTTCCCGCCCAAGGCGTGGGTATATCTTACCTCAGCAAACCACGCCTTTCCTGGGGAGAAAATTGGAACTGAATGGGGTGGGCGAATTCCTGGCAGACCCCGATTGCCGCCTGCTCACCATCCTTGGCCCCGGAGGGATCGGTAAGAGCCGGCTGGCTTTTAAGACCGCAGAAACGCAAGTTTATACCCATCTCCACGGAGTATTTCTGGTTCAACTGGCGGGTGTCAAATCCGAGGAGGAAGTAATATATGCCATCGCCGGCGCGCTGGATCTCCAGTTCCATCCTGGGGGGGATCCAAAGACTCAACTTCTCAACTACCTGCGAGAGAAGGAAATCCTATTGGTGCTGGATAACTACGAACAGCTGCTTGGACCTGATAAGTCCTCCGGCGTCAGCATTCTCGAAGACCTGCTTAATAATGCACCTGGTTTGCATTTGCTGGTGACTTCCCGCCAGCGCCTGAACCTGAGCCGGGAGTGGGTATTCGTCCTGCAGGGCTTATCCTTCCCGGGAGACGTTTTCAAGTCGGATCCGGAGAAATATGAGGCCGTACAGTTATTCATGCAAAGCGCTCGACGGACCAGCCCTGGTTTTCGGGCCATCGAAGAAGAGCCTTCTGTGGCGCGCATCTGCCAGCTGCTGGATGGTGTACCGCTTGCTATTGAGCTGGCGGCTGCCTGGACTCGGGTAATGTCTTCAGGACAGGTCGCATTCGAAATCGAGCGTGATCTGGATTTCCTGACGAGTTCCTACCCGGATCTCCCCGAACGGCAGCGTAGCCTGCGTGCGACGTTCGAGCATTCGTTTCATTTGCTGACACCTGAAGAGCAGCGGGTCTTGTGTAGGTTATCGGTTTTTCCGGTCAGCTTCGATCGCAGATCTGCTGAACAGGTCGCCGGGGCGACACTGGCCATTCTGACGTCACTCTCTGACCGCTCCCTCCTTGAACAGACTCGCATAAAAAATCGTGGGTCTCCGCTGCGCTACAGGATGCACGAGCTCATCAAGCAGTTCAGCAATGAAAAGCTCGCCCAATTCCCAGCCGAGTTCGAATCGACAATAGACCGACACCGTAGCTTTTTCATGGGCTTCCTCAATGATCGCAATTCAAAAGTAATGGGTGGTAGGGATTCGTATCAAGCTGTGCAAGAAGTCAGCCACGAGATCGAAAATGTGCGCCAGGCGCTAGAACAAGCCATCGCAGAAGGCAATCTCGATGAGCTTGGCAATTCATTCAACATATTAATGTTTTTCTACGAAATTCAAGGTCTGTTTGAGGAAGCTGAGTTAGTCTTTGGAAAAATCCGACGGCGCATGGATGTGGACGCCAGTGAGAATGCACAATATCTCGGTCGGGCGATGATGTATCACGGGTGGTACTGTATGCACCTGGGACGTTTAGATCAGGCAATTGAACTTACTCAGCAAGGTCTCACTATAAGCCGGCAGTCCGGCGATCTGGAAGGCTATGGCACGGGCCTGAACTCGTTGGGAGTCATCGCAATAAATCAGGGTAAATACCGGCAGGCAAAAGGCTATCTCCAGGAATCGCACAATGTCGCCTTAGAGAACGGGCATATTTGGGACCAGGCAGGGACCCTCGGAAACCTAGGCCATCTTGCCCTGATGGAGGGGGACCCGTCGCTCGCAGCAGATTTATTCCACCAGGAGCTTGACCTATTCACTCCGCTCGATGACGAATGGGGTATGGCTGGCAGCCTGGATGGTCTGGGAGATGCTGCCCTGCAGCTGGGCAATTTGGAGCTGGCTGAGCAGCACTTCCGCCAGACTCTAAAGATTCGCCAAAAGCTCGGCCAGCGCTGGCGGGAGGCGCTTTCGCTGAACAAGCTCGCGGGTGTGGCTTTCCGGCGCCGGCATTACGCTGAAGCCAAGAAGGATTACCAGGAAAGCATAACCATCCTGCGCGATTTTGGCGAAAAGTATCACCTGGCCTCGACCCTGACTCTATATGGCGAGGTTTGCTCCGTCCTGGGCGAGAATTCTCCTGCCAGAGAGTCCCTGCAGTCGTCCCTCAAGTTAGCCATGGAAATCGGTGCGGAAGGTACTGCCGTTCGAGCGTTGTTGGGGTTGGCTGACCTACTGGCGAAAGGAGATGAAAGAGAACACTCAGTCGAAATCCTGACTGCCATCTCTAGGTATGATTCTTTTGAGTATGAGGATAAGAAGAAAGCTGAAATTCTCCTGTCTGAGTTACAGGTGGGCCTTCCTCCACAAGTGTTTCAAATTGCTCTAGAAAAAGGAAAGATGAAGGCTTTGGAGGATTTTGTAACGGATATTTTGAGATCTGACAGTGGCTCATGAGATGCTGCCTAGCAAGATCGGGCGGCGCCAGTACGGGCAGAACAGCTTGGATCGAATTGACGACGGACGGGGAGCGGATGAGGGTGTCTTTAAACGGCCGGCAATGAGTTTATCCAACCATCCTTTCAAGGAAGCACAGTGATATTGCCGACCGGGCATTTAGCTTGCTGGCCAAAGTCATCTCGCACCACCAGGACTACATTCTTATACTTTCCTACCAGGAGGCGCAGGGAGATAAATGTCCCGGTCCAGGTGTGAGTGCTGGATGCATATTTCACGCTTGGATAGTACCGGTTTGGATGAAAATCGGCGACCCTGGCAGGAGCCAATCCGTCGACGCCTGGAAATTTTAAGCCCGTAAATACGACGTGGCGGGTGCTTTTGAACGAGATTGGCTCTCCCTCCCATGCTCTATGGATCACTCGAGACAATTGGACATCGTGGCAGTACAATTTGGGTAGCGGGTCGGGGTTTCCGCACGTTCTCCGCGCCGGGGTTAAGCGAAAATTCGGGGCAGCGGATAAACGTCCGATGGGAAGCGACACGACGATTACCCGCTTCATGGGTTTCTCGGCATAGAATGTATAGCCGGCCCCACTGATCGGAGCACGCCACTTGATCCGGAAGACATGTCTGCCGATGCTTTCGCTGGACCCATCACAGTAGTCGATCTGCAGTCCCCATAAAAGTTCGAGGTCAGCCTGGCTGGTGATCGTCAGCACCATGCCGCCTTGCGAGAAGTTGGCTTTCACCTCTGAGGAAGGTCTTTTTTCATTTTCACTCGTAGAAAGGTTACTGGACTGAGTCACGAGAGAGAACAGCAGCGAGATGCTGAGAATGTAGCTTGTAAAATAAGACATCGTTTCCTCCTTCAAATCTGCTTTATTGCTCCCATAATAAACAAACTACTGCTTTGTCCAGGCTCAAAGTTGAATTTGATATGAAGCATTTAGGACTTACGCAGTTGGAGGGGTTATGGGGGTGTTTGGGCGGGTTACGCCCGCCCAAACACCCCCAATTTTCCCCTGAACTGCGTAACATCTAACATTAATATTGTACAAAAATTTTGATGATATTCAAATTAATGTTCAATTCCCGCCCAACTTTTATTGCCGCATATCTGTGGGAAGCAGGCACGGCGCGTTGGCAAGCGTGCTGTTGATCATACACGCTGCTGGTGTGCGCCGCCATCCTGGGCGGGTTCGCGGTGTTCGCCGGGCAGTCTTGCTGAGCACGGATGGCGAGCAGATGTGGGTGGAGACGGCGCAGTAGCGCCGGTGGAGAGGAGGTGAGGTAAGTAACTGCTGACTATCGGTTTTAGAGATACAACTATCTATAATAGTGATATAATGGCGATATGCTTTCAACTCTTTTTTCTTCGCGTGTTAGGGCTAAAGTACTTGCAGCTTTCTTCCTGTCACCAGGAGAAAAATTCAATGCCTGGGGCCTGGCGCGAAGGTGGGGGGAGAGTTATAGCGCGGTTTGGAAAGAGCTGGTTCGTCTGGAAAAATTGGGAATACTTACCAGTGAGCAGCGGGGCAATTCAAAGGATTATCAGGTCAACAAGGATTGTCCGATCACACCTGAACTACGATCGATTGTGCTTAAAACGGAGGGGGTCGGACTGGTGATAACGAAAAAGCTCCAGGAAATGGGTGGTGTGAAAGAGGCCTTTGTCTATGGCTCATCCGCCTCTGGAGAAGCCGATGCGCTCTCCGACCTTGATCTAATGATCATTGGTGAAATCAACCTGGATCAACTGGCGCCGGTTATCTCTGAGCTCGAGAGGGAATTAAGCCGCCCAATCAACTATGTCATCTATTCCCAAGAGGAATGGAAGGATAAAGCGGCGCTCGAAGACCCATTTTGGGAAAACGTTACGGGAGCACCGAAGATTATCTTAATCGGAGGGGAGCATGCCTGATGACCGGTTGGTAAAGTCAAACCGGATTAAACTGCACCAGGCCAGTCAGAATGAGATAAAGCAGCTTCTCCAACTGGCAAAACGCGATCTGAGTACAGCCATACGGAATCTAGAAGAAGCGCCGGATTGGGCATACAGTATTGCGTACAATTCGATACTTCAGGCTGGTCGGGCGTTGATGTTTTTTGATGGGTATCGACCACGGGGTGGTGAGCAGCATGCCACCGTGGTCGAATTTGTCGAAGAATGATTGGGAGACGCCTATGCAGCCGACGTGCGGCTGTTCGATCAGATGCGCCGGAAGCGCCATCGAGTGATTTATGAAGTAGCTGGAATAGTTCCGAAAAAAGAAGCCGAACAGGCCATTGCTTTTGCAAAAGAGTTCCTGGAGAAGATCACGGAGATCATAACTGGTCAGGGCAAATTAGGGGTGTAGTAGCCTGCTCTGAGTTGCTGGTCAACCCGCCGGAGTGGATCGCGCGCCTGCAGCCGCAGGTGGTGTTAATGAGTGTGGCTTCCGGCGATTGGCAAGGCCTGCCCTCGCCCGAGACGTTGGAGGCAGTGGAGGGATATTCGCTGCTGCGGACGGATCGGAATGGCTGGATCGAGCTATCGACGGATGGAGGGCAGATATGGGTGGAGGTGGAAAGACAGATGAGCGCGTATGTAATATTATCCGCTGGTTACGGCTCATCCAATGCCAACGCAACCGCTTCATCCAGCGTCATAACCTGACCTTCATCATACGCTTCCGAAAACGCGACTTCACCCATCCTGGAAATACATGCCGCAATGACTTTATCTACGTCCCTCTGCTCGAGCAGTGGACGAGTATCGTTGATTTTTTTGCGCGTCGCTTCAGCCCATCCAATCAACCGGGCTGCGTTTTTAAGGTTGCCAATGGCCAATAATACTCCTGCCATTCCTTCCAGTGTGAAAACAACCGCTATCATTTCTCCTATCTTTTGAAACTCCTGTGCGGTTTCTGCTAAGACCTCTCGGGCTTCACGGATTTTGCCCTCGCGCAAAGAGAAGTGACCAGAACGAACCAGGGCCCAGAGATAATCAGACCGATTTCCCGATTTTTCGGAATAAATTAATGCCTCTTGCAGAAGCGAATGTGCCTGCTCATAATCACCGTGTTCAAGCGCAATGATGCTTTTTGTAATCTGGAAATATCCCCGGCCTTCGATCTGGCTGTTTACAGAAAACAATAGCTCTGCTTCATCCAGGTATTTTTGGGCCAGCTCAACATATCCATTTAGTACCCGAACGAAGGCAATCTGGCATAAGAGAAGCACATGAGATCTTTTGTCTCCCGCTTCCCTAAACAAAACCATCGCTTTCTCCCAATAGTCGAAGGAACGCTGGTAATCGCTGTGATCCCAGCCAAAAAAATAATATACTTTCGCTTGCCTCCAAAGATCGCCAAGCGATTGGGACAAAGTAAGGGCTTCCTGATAAAGTTTAACCGCTTCTACATAGACCCCACGGAAAAAATATATTCCCCCCAGTATGGTAAGCGCATCGATTTCGCCTGGTTGGTCATTCTGGGCCTTAAATAGAACCAGACTCTCCTCCGCCCCGCGTTGTGCTTGTGGAAATTTCTGCAGCCACCAAAGGAGGTTGCTCTGTGCGCACAAAGCCCTGGCTCTCGCCAGGGGATACTGCTCTGACTCTGGTTTCTGGAGTAACTCAGCCAGCCAGAACGCGCCTGCGCGCAGATCGTACTCTTCCCATACAGTTTCCAGTCTGGCTGAAATATACAGCCCGGCTTCGATATCTTGGTTAACGGCTTGTTCCAGCGCAGCGTGCAGATTGTCGCGTTCGTGTATTGCACGAGCAAACCATTCCTCTTGGTTAGTAGCATGCAACCCGGACTCGATTTTTTCAGAAAGCCCCAAGAAGTATTTCAACTGTCGCATGCGGATGGTTTCTTCTTCACCCGTCTCAGCCAGTTTTTCATCCGCATATTGGCGGAGCGTTTCATGGAAATGATAACGAGTCTCGTGTTCCACTTCCTGTTCCACCATAATCAGTGACTTTTGCGCCAGTGAGTTGGTCAGGTTCAGCGCGCTTCCATCGCACACGGACTGCGCTGCCTCAAGTGTCCAGCCGCCTGCAAAAACAGATAATTGACGCAGAAAGGCTTGCTCTGCATCGGTCAACAAGGACCAGCTCCAATCGATAGAAGCTCGGAGTGTTTGGTGGCGGGATAGTGTTGTTCGACTAAGGTTTTCCAATATGGCAAATGATTTTTGCAACTGTTTTGAAATCTCTTCGACTTTCAAGATATTCACGCGTGCCACGATAAGCTCGATTGCCAGTGGAATTCCATCAAGTCTGCGGCAAATATCCGCGATGGCTTGAGCGTTTTCCTTAGTTAATTGAAACTTTGACAGAGTCAATGCTGCCCGTTCAACAAATAATTGGATGGCTTCGTATTTAGATATTTTTTCGAGAGAATCGCTTCCCTCAGGGGTGGAAAGGGATGGCAGGTAGTACGTTGCTACGCCTTCCATCTTTAATACTTCTCGACTGGTTGTCAGAATTCTCAAGTTTGGACAATGTCTTAGCAGGGTGTTGATCAATTGCTCACAGGCATCCAGCACATGCTCACAATTATCAAGGATAAGCAATGAGGTTTTCAGACGAAGAACATTCTTTAATATTTCAATGATCTGACGATCAATTCCTTCTCGAATACCGAACACCGAAGCAACCGTTTGTGGAACGCGCAGCGGATCCGAAAGTGAATCCAGTGGGACGAACCAGACACCATTTGGATAGTCTGGTAGTAGTTGATGCCCCACTTGAATAGCGAGTCGCGTTTTCCCAATTCCCCCTGCGCCTGCGAGGGTAACCAGGCGATTCTTCTTGAGAAGATCGATGACCTCGTGTTGTTCTTTCTCGCGGCCAATAAAGGAAGTAAATAATGACGGCAAATTGGATTGTTCATCAATATTTGGTGAGCGCCACGGTGCATTTTCAGTGTCGCCGCCTGGAAAAGCCTGCCAGTCACCGCGGGCAAAACGCAGAAAGGATTTACGCTCTTCTGGAGAAATGTTGAAAATATCCGCGAGTTGTTCGATCATCTCGGCGGATGGACGGCGTTCTTCTGACTCGAATTTGCGCATTGCGCTCGTCGAGCAATTGATCTGTAGGGCCAGTTGATCCTGGGTTAGACCCAATCCCATGCGTCGGCGCTTAAGCCAGTCGCCAAATGATACCTCGGCCAACGCTCCCTCCAAAATAACTAATGTGTCACTTTTGTGTCACTGATCGACACCTGTAAACATTCGCTACCCTGTATAGTGTAACCGTCGAGCGGATTATATCACTTAGAAAAGGAGATTAACATGTCTAACAAAATTATCCTCAGGCTTGTGGTTGTTTTCGGAGTGCTAGCTTTGTTATTGATGTTCCTGGGAGTGAACTATGTTCCTCGTATATCTGCATTGTCTTCAGCCAAAGAGAACGCTGTGGATACTGCAAAAAATACTGGGTCCGATTACATTGAGCAGCATCCATTAATCGTAGCCAAGCCGGTTAATTATGCCGGCTCAGATTGGATCGAGCGGCATCCATCAATCGTTGCTAAACCAGTGAACTATGCCGGTGCAGAAGTGGCAGGCACAGATGTGAAGATTGCACCCGTGTTCGATGTCACAGGCGCGGTTGTTTCCGATCCCACAGGCACGTTGTTGAGTGCAAACCATTCAGTAGATATGGCTGTTCCAGTGACGGGTGCGGATATGAAGATTGCACCCATGTTCGATGTCACCGGCGCGGTTGTATCCGATCCCACAGGCACGATATTAGGTGTGATCAATTCAGGAGATAGGGCTGTTCCAGTGACAAGACGGAGATGAAGATTGCATCCATGTTCGATGTCACAGGCACGTTGTTGAGTGTGATCAATTGATAAAACTATGGGTATATTTGAAGGAGGTGTATTCTTGTTCCCGGGGTGAACAGCGACGCGGAAGACATGCAACCGTATATCCGCCGGGATAGACTGGAACTGGTCTTCGCCTCCAACCGGTCCGGCGGTCAGGGTAGTTTCGACATCTGGAGTGCAAGCAGGGATTCAATCGCCGACCCCTGGTCAGCGCCGGTCAACCTTGGGCCAAACGTGAACAGCGCCGCAAATGAGACCCGGTCTTCTCTCTCCTGGGATGGAACAATGTTACTGTTTGGCACTACACGACCAGGCGTTGAGGGAGCCTCAGACATCTTCTACACAACCCGCGACCACCCCGATCGCTGACATAAGCCTTCTACCCGCTCCGGCATTGCCGGAGCGGGTATTGTGAAAGCCACATCGCTCGGATTCGGGCTGCCCTGTCCTCGTCGGTATTCAGTCGCCCGTTGGCGCGCTGGTAGCCGTTCCGGGCGCCGCGCGATACACCTTGCTGGTAGGGGCGGAGGCTGCCATCCTGGGCGGGTTTTTGCTCAGCACCGCCCTCATTATGATTCTATGGATTTTTCGGAGGGGTGTAATTCACCATCCACTGTACTCCGAACTTATCCCTGAAACTGCCATAGTAATCACCCCAAGCCTGGTCCGCAATGGGCATCTCGACTTCGCCGCCAGCAGAGAGAGCATTAAATAGCCTGTCTGCTTCCTCTTTGCTCTCCGGATGTACTGAAATATGGGCATTGTTGCCCTGCGTCAGTCTTTGCCCGAGCGACTCCAGGGTGTCGGAAGCCATGAGGACATCGCCTTTACCAATCGGCAAGCCGATGTGCATGATTTTATTTTCGTCCTCTTTGGGGATATTGAATCCTTCTACCGGCATATCCTTGAACCGTACCACAGAGGAAAACTCTCCGCCAAAAACGGACTTGTAAAAGTTGAAGGCCTCTTCTGTATTGCCGGCAAAGTTGAGGTATGTGTTTAGCTTTGTCATCATGTTTCACTCCTTAACTTTAGGACTTACACAGTTGGTGGGAGGATGGTGGTGTTTGGGCGGGCATAGCCCCGCCCAAACACCACCAATTTCACCTGAACTGCGTAACTTCTAGACTTTAAACATTTTGACCGGAAGTTTCAACGACCCTGGTAAGCTTTCTCCAGCTCTGCAAGATCGAATTTCTTCATCTTGAGGAAGGCTTCAGTGACGCGCGCCATCTGTTCCGGATCCGCACTTGCCATCATTTGATCCATAGCGGTCGGAACAACCTGCCACGAGAGGCCATACTTGTCCTTGAGCCATCCGCACTGTTCGGCCTTGGGAACCGCAGTGAGCGCATCCCAGTAATGATCGATTTCTTCCTGGGTCTCGCAGTAAACCATGAAGGAGATCGCTTCGTTGAAGGCAAAGAGATGTTCGTGGGCGCTGTCCATGGCTCCAAACTCATGACCTTCAAGCGTGAAAGCCGCGTATTTCAGCGTTCCTGCTTTGTCGGGTTCCTCGCCCTTGCCGTAGCGGAGAATGGCATCCACTTTGGCGTTATGGAATACCGATACATAAAAGGTGACTGCTTCTTCCGCCTTGCCGCACACATCGCCCACATACAGGATTACTGGCGTGATCTTTTGTTTGATCTCGCTCTGGCCCGCGAAAATCACCTGCCACGAAAGACCGTACTTATCATTCAACCAGCCGTATCTTTCGCTAAAAGGATATTCTCCAAGCTCCATGAGCACTGTGCCGCCCTCGGATAGCTTTTCCCAAATCGCATCGACCTCATCCTTCGTCTCGCATTTAACATGAAATGAAATGGATGGGTTGAATTTGAAAAGGGGACCGGCGCTAATGGCCATGAACGGCTGTCCTGAGAGCACAAAAGATACAATGTCGGTATCTCCTGATGGCGTATCGTTCAGGGTCGTTATGTTCGTTATTCTGGAGTCCTTAAAGATAGATGTGTATAACTCGGCTGCCTCCTTCGCTTCTTTGTCAAACCATAGATGCGGAACGATTTTTGGATTAGTGGTTGCCATAATATTCTCCTTGGAAGTGGGGATCTTAACACTGGAAGAGCCTTAGCATTGCCCTACATGTTAAAACTCTTTCAGCGCCATTCAAAACCGGCCACAATTTGACAAATCCGACCGAAATTAGAACAATTGTACCATAAATTTCCGAATGGATATCCCACCAACTGCGTAACTTCTAATCTTTTAATCTACGGCTTCAACGCAGCGAAACAGGCTGCGCCATTCCCCTTCGGGGCGTGTATGACGTGTCCCTGGCCTTAGATTCCAGAGAAGTCGGCAGGAAGATACAGCTGTCAGCCGGTGGTGTTGCTTAGTCGCGGCCCTTCACGGTGGCGATGTCGGCCTCGTTCCCCGCTGCGTCGGCCAGCGTCCACCAGGAGGGCGCGAACTCATCGCGCACCATCCGGCCACCCGCGGCGAGCGCCGCCGCGATGCGGGCTTGCGCCTGTTCGTACGGCACCCAGATCGCGACGTGGATCGCGCCGCCCCCGTCGCCGCGTGGCTCGTTCATCTGCTCGAACCAGAAGGCGGGCCCGCGATCGTGCGGGTCGACGAGGTCTTCATAGGGACTGTCGCGCCGGGGCTCGTATCCGAGAACCGCTCGCCAGAACGGCATCACCTTGGTGATGTCCGTCGCTCCGGGAATGATGAGCAGGCTCTGCACTGCTGACGGGTCAGCGGTGAGGACCATCTTCCGCGCCGCTGCTGAGATCTGCCTGGCGAGCTCGACGTCACGTCGGCTGGGTCCGAAGTAGTCACCGGTATATGTGATCATGTGAACAGTCACGCCGTCGCGCCGCACGTCGACGCCAGGGCGGTGATCCTCGACTCCCTGCAGCTCGCTAATCGCCTGCACGAACCGGACGCTCTCGGCGAACGAGCGGGTGCGGAAGAATGCGGTGGCGCCTTCGCTGGTCAGGCGCCAGTCCTCGATGCCCTCGGCTTCGTAGAACTGGCTTGGGGTGATTGAGTCGGTCATGCTGGCCTCCTTGTCACTGAAAATTGTTGCGAAACTGCCGCTTTGCTCGACTTTATCCATGCTCAGGCGGGCAGTTCACTGCCCTGTTCAGCCGTCTGCTGGGACGCTGGCGCGGAGCGCTGGCATCTTTGCTGGGATTCGCGCTCTACACGCGGCTGCGCACCGTGTAAAACGGCTGGATCGAGCTGATCACGGATGGGGAGCAGATGTGGGTAGAGGTGGAAGGGGAGTAAGACCTCATGACTCGACTGGGTCGCTTTTCCCCTCGAAATCTATGAAAATCTTTTGAATTTTCGGCTTAATCTGTGGGATGTCACGCTTTACGACATCCCAGACGATTTCGAGATCGACATTGTCATAACCATGGATGATGCGGTCACGCATGCCAGCCATCCCTTTCCAGGGGATGTCGGGATATTGTTGGCGCAGATCATCCGGCAGGCGCTTCGCTGCTTCGCCAATAATCTCCAAAGCCCGCACAACCGCAAAGTTGATTCGAAAATCGGTTTCGAATTGTGAATAGCTTACCCCCTTCAGCAGAGCCTCAGCTTTGGTCATGCCATCCAGAATATCCTCAACGAAATCCAGGAACTCAAGGCTCATATCGGGATCACTTCTTGCAGTATGCGCGCACCGATGCGTTTTTTTAGATTTGTCCTGATGGCGACATCTACTTTCACCCCCAGAACCTGGCTTAGATACTCTTCTAGCTCCACTAATCCGATCAAACTGATCTTTGGAGGCCTGTCCAGCTCGATCAAAATGTCCAGGTCGCTGTCCGCACGCTGTTCTTGACGAACGTAGGAGCCAAATACTCCCACAATCCTCACGCCGTAATTCTCAGCCAGGTAGGTTTTTTGTTCCCGGAGGGCCTGCTGGATTTCATAAAGGCTTAGCATATCTCGATTATACCTGATTGACTGTTAAACAAAATATCTCTCCCTCCTATCGGTTACCCCAGTGCCGAAGAAACCTTCGATGCATGCGGATCCTGGCATCAGTTCGAATCGTTCCTACACGAACAGGAGCATTTGCGGCAACACAATTTCGGAGAAGACCCGGTTAGGTCAGGCAAGGTTTACCACAACAAGGAATTTGTCGAGAAATGCGAGAGCCTTGGACTTCACCCAATGCCTGTCAATGGATGCCATATGGCGGTAGCCGATGGAGCTTCATTAACTTGCAACAATGTTCCACTCCATTGAAAAACCACATCCAGATGGGTTCTACATCTAGGGGGTTTAATTCGATGATCGTAGCAGCTATTTACTCATCTCACAGTCTCAAGTTATTCTGAGTACATAATCTTCAATCGTTCGGAATAAGTTGACTGTCCAAGAACATCAGTTGAATC
>Ga0105106_10000453_pt1 | contig 28589 bp, 35 predicted proteins | sample PPLLaktember2015_5_FD_79109 | JGI IMG/M metagenome (GOLD analysis project Ga0105106, IMG submission 79109) | Freshwater sediment microbial communities from Prairie Pothole Lake near Jamestown, North Dakota, USA - PPLs Lake P8 Core (1) Depth... | ecosystem: Environmental > Aquatic > Freshwater >...
AAAGTGGTTTTCGATCGCCGGCAGTACTTCGTTTTCCATCGCTTAGCCTCCCAGGTCAGGTGTCCAAGGAGGATAAGCCAGGTTGCTAGCTTTGTCTAGAGAAATTTAGATGCGTTCACCCTAACTTACATCCTGTGATTCCTTGCCAATTCCCAGGCCTCATGGTAAACTCACGCAACCATGTTAACAGCCTGCCCTTCCTGCACCCATCACCATCATCATCACACAGCCGGTTACCCCCGGGCAGGAGTGCTTTAACCAGGACCACAACGACGCAGTCATAGTCATACCCGTCCACACATCCAAAGCGCCTCCCCCCGGAGGCGCTTTTTGCTTATCCGTGACAACCGGACACGGATGCCACAGATCGTGCGGATGGAAAGAGAAAATCAGTGAGATCCGTGTTCACCCGTGTACCCAAATGCGAAGGAGGCTAAATGATATCCACTCCAGAAGAAATCCGCCTGGCGCTGCCCAGCAAAGGCCGCCTCACCGAACCTGCCCTGGCATTGCTGGCGGACGCCGGGCTGCCGGTGTACAAACCCAACCCGCGCCAGTACAAAGCCACCATCCCTAACCTGCCCGGGTTGGCGGTGATCTTCCAACGTCCGGGGGATATCGTTGTCAGCGTGCGCGATGGCAGTGTGGACTTCGGGCTGACCGGCTGGGACGTGGTCGCCGAGCGGCGCGGCGCCAATGGCGAAATCCTGGCGCTCCACCCTGCCTTGGGGTTCGGCAACTGCTCTTTGCAGGTCATTGTGCCCGAGACCTGGGAGCCGGTCAACCGGGTTTCCGATCTACTGGGTGTGCGCCAGCAGTTGGCCCGCCCCCTGCGAGTAGCGACCAAATTCCCAAACCTGACCGCTCAATTCCTGGGCGAGCGCGGCTTGCAGGATAGCGAGCTCATTTCCTCCGAAGGCACCCTGGAGATCGCTCCGGATATCGGCTATGCGGATCTGATCATCGACCTGGTCTCCACTGGAACCACCCTGCGCGATAACCGTCTGAAGCAATTGGAAGATGGGCAAATCCTCACTTCCCAGGCCTGCCTGGTTGCTAACCACGCCAGTCTGAAAAGCAAGCCCGAAGTGCTGGGGATTGCCCGCCAGCTCCTGGAGTTTATCGTTGCCCACCTGCGCGCCACCGAAAATGTCTCCATTTTCGCCAATATCCGCGGCGACACACCGGAAAGCATTGCCCGGCGCATGTTCACCCAGCGTTTGATAGGCGGGTTGCAAGGTCCCACCTTATCTCCGGTGATCACCCGCCAGGGCGAGAAGTGGTACGCCGCCCACCTCATCGTGCGTAAAGACCAGTTGGTGGAGGCTATCGCCGAGCTTCGCCAGATCGGCGGCAGCGGTGTGGTCGTCACGCCGGTCAAATTTATCTTCGAGGAAGAACCTGAGGAATACCGCCAGATGCTGGCGCGCCTGGAGGCCCCATGATGGAAATCTACGACGTTGAAACTGCTCGCCGCACGATATTGCGTCGCGTGCCGTTGAACTGGATGGAAGTCCCGCCCGCGATTGCCGAACGCACCCAGGCGTTGTTCGGCCTGGGCGTTACCCCTTCACAGGCTGTAGCCCAAATCCTGCTTACCGTACAACAGGAGGGCGATGCCGCCCTGCTGCGCTGGTCAGCTCTGCTGGATAAGAACAGCTCCCCAACGCTGCGCCTGCCCACAAAGGCCCTCAAAACGGCCTACGCTTCCTTGCCGGAGGCATTGCGCCAGGTGATGAGCAAGGCAGCCGATCGCATCCGCGCCTTCCACAAGCTGCAGCCACTGCCCAGTTGGGAAACCTACACCCTGGGCGGGCGCCTGGGGCAGCGCATGGCGCCCATCGAGCGTGTTGGCGTTTACGTGCCTGGTGGCACCGCACCGCTGCCCTCTTCGCTGCTCATGTCGGTCATCCCGGCTCAGGTGGCTGGAGTCCCCAGGGTCGCGGTCTGCACGCCGCCCAATCCCCACCCCGGCATCCTGGCAGCCGCTCACCTGTGCGGCGTTGAAGAAGTGTACCAGGTCGGCGGCGCCCAAGCGATCGCCGCCCTGGCATTCGGCACCCAAAGCATCCCGCGCGTCGATAAAATCGTCGGCGCCGGGAACCTGTTTGTCACCCTTGCCAAGCAGCAGGTGTATGGATTGGTCGGGCTGGATGGTCTGGCAGGCCCTACCGAGACCCTGGTCATCGCCGACCGCACCGCCCACCCTGCCTGGGTGGCTGCCGACCTCCTGGCCCAGGCCGAGCATGATGGAATGGCATCCGCCATCCTGCTCACCCCCGACCGGACTCTGGCGGAAGCTGTACAGGCCGAAGTGGCGCGCCAGATTGAAAACCTCAGCCGGGCGGAGATCATCTCTCAGTCCCTGGCAGCCCGCAGCGGTATTGTGCTCACGCCCGACCTGTCCACCGCCGCTGAGTTGGGCAGCGAATTTGCCCCCGAGCATTTGTGCCTGGCAGTGGCAGACCCGGATGCCCTCGCTGGTCGCATCCGTCACGCTGGTGGCCTATTCCTGGGAGAGAACTCCTTTGAAGTGCTCGGCGATTATATCGCTGGCCCCAGCCACGTGATGCCCACAGGCGGGTCGGCGCGCTTCGCCTCCCCGCTTAACGCTTTGGACTTCGTGAAAATCACCAGCCTGATCGCCCTGGACGACGCCAGCAGTCGCGCTTTGAGCCCTCTGGCCGCCGAATTTGCCTCCATGGAAGGGCTCACCGCCCACGCCGCGGCTGCCCGTCAGCGCGCCGGAGAATCCGATGTTTGATCCTCAGGGGCTTGTGCGCCCTCACATCCGCTCGATGCCAGCCTACGAGCCGATCTTGCCCTTCGAGGTGCTCTCCCAAGAGTTGGGGCGCCCTCCCGAGCAGATCGTTAAGCTGGACGCCAATGAAAACCCCTATGGTCCTCCCCCTGCGGTAGCAGCCGCCCTGGCGAACCTGGCTTACACCCACATCTACCCCGATCCTGGCAGCCGCTTCCTGCGCTCCGCCCTGGCGCAGTACCACAACCTGCCGCAGGACAGTTTGCTGGCGGGCGCTGGCGCTGACGAGCTGATCGACTTGCTCCTGCGCCTGTTGATCGAACCAGGCGACGTCGTGATCAATTGCCCGCCCACCTTCGGCATGTACACTTTCGATTCCGACCTTGCCAATGCCCGCATCATCTCGCTGCCGCGCCGTCCAGATTTTTCTTTGGATCTCGCTGCAATCGAAAAAGCCGTAGTGGATTTCCAACCCAAGCTGATCTTCCTGGCCTCCCCCAACAACCCGGATGGCGGCCTGGCGCCCAGGGAACAGGTCGAGCGCTTGCTCGCCCTGCCCCTTATCGTGGTCCTGGACGAGGCTTACATGGAGTTTGCCCCTCCCGGCTCCAGCCTGATCGGCATGGCGCCCGCACGCCGCAACCTGGTGGTGCTGCGCACCTTCAGCAAATGGGCCGGACTGGCAGGATTGCGTGTGGGGTACGGGGTCTTCCCACCCAGCCTGGTGCCGCACCTGTGGAAGATCAAGCAGCCCTACACCGTCTCCGCTGCCGCTTCAGCCGCCGCCCTGGCAGCTTTAGAGCATTCCAATGAGCTGCTCGAGACCGGTGAGCGCATCATCGCCGAGCGCCAGCGGCTCTTCGCTCTCCTGGGAAGCACCCCCTGGCTGCAACCCTATCCTTCGCAGGCAAATTTCATCCTGTGCCGGGTGAGCGGGCATTCGGCAGCCCAGGTTAAAAGGCAGCTCGCCGCCCAGGGTATCCTGGTGCGCTATTTCAACAAGCCCGGGCTGCAAGACCATATCCGCATCAGCGTAGGTAAGCCGGAGCACAGCGACGCCCTGCTTGCCGCCCTCCGGAGGTTAACATGAAACCCACGCGCATCGGCGCCATCCAGCGCCAGACCAACGAAACCGACATCCAGGTCCGCCTGGACCTGGATGGGCGCGGCGCCTGCCAGGTGGACACGGGCATCGGCTTCCTGGATCACATGCTCCACCACCTGGCGGTCCACGGTCTGTTCGATCTGGAGTTGCAGGCGCGCGGCGACCTGCACGTGGACCCCCACCACACTCTCGAAGACTGCGCTCTGGCCCTGGGGCAGGCCTTTGACCAGGCTCTCGGCTCCCGGCAGGGTATCGTGCGCATGGCTTCCTACTATGTCCCCATGGACGACGCCCTGGCTTTCATCGCGGTCGATCTCTCTGGACGCCCGTATACGGTCATCCAGGCCGAATGGACGGCGCCTCTGCTGGGGAACATCCCCACCAGTCTCTTCCTGCATTTCTTTGAATCTCTGGCGGTTACTGCTCGCTGCAATCTGCACGCCCGCCTGCTTTACGGGCGCGACGACCATCACAAGGTCGAGGCGCTCTTCAAAGCGTTGGCGCGCGCCCTGGAAGCCGCTACACGCCTGGACCCGCGCCGCGGCGAGGTTGTGCCCTCCACCAAAGGCAGGCTGGGATGATCGCCCTGGTCGATTACGGCATCGGCAACCTGCGCTCGGTGGAGAAAGCCCTATTGGCGGTTGGGGCGTCCGTGAGGTTGACCGAAGACCCGATGATGATCGAGGGCGCCGACCAGGTTGTGCTGCCCGGCGTGGGCGCCTTTGGGGATGGAATTGCCGGGCTGCGCGCTCGCCGCCTGGTGGAGGTCTTGCAGCGCGTTGCTGCCCGCCGAACGCCTTTGTTAGGTATCTGCCTGGGAATGCAGCTCCTCTTCGAATCCAGCGACGAATTAGGCCAGCACGCCGGGCTGAGCTTACTGCCTGGGCGCGTGCGCCGCTTTCCTGCTGGCGAGCTCAAAGTCCCTCAAACCGGTTGGAACCAGTTACATTTGCAGCAGGAAACCCCTTTGCTTTATGGCCTTCAGGACGGCGATTATGCCTATTTCAACCACGCCTATTACTGCCTGCCGGTCAAAAAGTCTGACTGGTTGGCTTCCACCACCTACGGGCTCCCCTACGCCAGCGTGATCAGCCGAGGCAGCCTGTATGGAGTGCAGTTCCATCCCGAAAAAAGCCAGGCGGTGGGTTTGCAAATTCTGCGCAACTTCGTGGAGCGCTGCCAGTGAGCGCCTTCGACATCTACCCGGCTGTTGACCTGCGCGCCGGCAAGGTGGTGCGCCTGGCGCAGGGCGATCCTGCCCGCCAGACGACCTTTGGCGATGACCCGGCAGGCGCCGCCCAGCGTTGGTTAGAGGCTGGCGCGGCCTGGCTGCACGTGGTCAACCTGGATGGGGCTTTTGAAGCTCAGGATCAACACAGCCAGACTGCCCTGCGCGCCATTCTGGAACGCGCCCGCCAGGATGCCGGAGACCTTGCGCCTCGGGCAAAGGTGCAGTTCGGCGGCGGCTTGCGCTCACTGAGCCAGGTCGCCGCAGCCCTGGAGTTGGGGGTGGACCGCGTCATCCTGGGTACGGCTGCCATCAAAGACCCAGATTTTTCCGCCCAGGCGGTGCGCCAGTTTGGCGCCCAACAGGTCGCAGTTTCCATCGACGCTCGCGACAGCCGGGTAAAGCTGCGCGGCTGGCTGGAAGATACCCCTCTCGATCCGCTCGCCGTAGCTCTCCAGCAGGCAGCGTTAGGGGTGACCACCTTAATCTACACCGACATCGCTCGGGATGGTATGGGCAGCGGTCCTGCCATCGATGCCGCCCGCCGCCTGGCAGACGCCAGTGGGTTACAGGTGATCGTTGCTGGCGGCGTATCTGCCCTGGAACACGTACGCGCTGCCCGGGATGCCGGCTTGAGCGGCATCATCATTGGGCGCGCCCTGTATGAGGCGCGCTTTACTCTGCAGGAGGCGCTGGCATGTTAGCCAAACGCATTATCCCCTGCCTGGACGTAAAAGACGGGCGCGTAGTTAAAGGCGTGCAGTTCATCCACTTGAGAGACGCAGGCGACCCATTGGAACAGGCGCGCCTATACGACCAGATGGGCGCTGATGAATTGGTTTTCCTGGATATCTCTGCCAGCCCGGAAGGACGCCAGATCACCGCCGATATGGTGCGCCGCGTGGCGGATGAAGTCTTCCTGCCGCTCACCGTTGGCGGCGGTATCCGCAGCGTTGAAGATATGCGCGCCATTCTTTTGGCTGGCGCTGATAAGGTCAGCCTGAACACGGCTGCCGTTCAGCATCCCGAGCTGCTCAGCGCTGGAGCGCAGCGCTTTGGCAGCCAATGTATTGTGCTGGCAATCGACGCCCGCCGGGTTTCCGGCGGCTGGGAGGTGGTCACTCATGGCGGGCGCACGCCGACCGGTATGGATGCGCTGGAATGGGCGCAGCGCGGCGTAATCTTAGGTGCCGGGGAAATCCTGCTCACCAGCATGGACGCCGATGGAGCCTTGCAAGGCTACGACCTGGCCCTCACCCGCGCCGTGGCTGAAAGCGTACCTGTGCCGGTGATCGCCAGCGGGGGAGCCGGTCAGGTGGAGCATTTCGCTCAAGTGCTTACCGAGGGCAAAGCCGATGCCGCCCTGGCAGCTTCCCTGTTTCACGACCAGGTTCTCACCGTGGGCCAGGTCAAGCGCTTTCTGCTGGCGCAAGGCCTGCCCATCCGCCCGGTTGGCGCTGAAAGTTGAGGCTGTGATGATCGATTTGAAATATGATCCCAATGGATTGATCCCCGCCGTCGTGCAGGATGTGGATAGCGGTGAGGTGCTGATGGTCGCCTGGATGAACGCCGAAGCCTTGCAGCGCACCCGCGCCAGCGGCGAGGCCCATTTCTGGAGCCGCAGCCGGGGAGAATTGTGGCACAAGGGAGCCACCTCCGGCAATATTCTCAAGGTGCGCGACCTGCGCGTGGATTGCGACGGTGACACGCTCCTGTTGCGCGTGCAGCCTGCTGGACCGGCCTGCCACACCGGCGCGCGCAGTTGTTTCTTTCGGAATTTGGAGGTCTGATGCTGGCACAACTTTTTGAGATCATCGAGCAGCGCAAGCGCAATCCCCTCCCCGGCTCCTATACCGCCCAGCTCCTGGCGGGCGGTGAAGACGCCATCCTGAAAAAAGTGGGCGAGGAGGCCATGGAGGTTATCCTGGCAGCTAAAGGTCAGGGCGACCGGCGGGTGATCGAGGAAACCGCCGATTTGTTCTACCACACCCTGGTGCTGCTCTCCAGCCGCGGCTTGAGCCTTTCAGAGGTGGAAGCCGAGCTGGCCCGCCGCCACACGCCCCGCCCGCCCGCATGAACATCCTGCTTTTCGATATGGACGGGGTGCTGCTGGAGCCGTATGGTTACCACCGCGCCCTGGTTGAGACCGTCAACCGCATCGCCCAGGCGCTTGGTTTTGGTGAGCTGCATCTCACTGCCGATCAAATCGCTGCCTTCGAGTCCGCCGGTGTCTACAGCGAGTGGGATTCGGCTGCCATCTGCGCCGCCCTGCTCCTGCAGGCTGCCTGGCAGGTCGATCCACGTCTGCGCCTGCCGCTCACGCCCACGCACCAACCGTCTCGCCCATTAGACCTGCCCGCCCCAGATTTTAGCGCATTCGCCAGACGCCTGGGCGAGCCGCAGCTCAACGAGCTGCGCCCTCTGCAGCGCGCCGAGCGTCTGCTCCTTAAACAGAATCACCTCAGCAGCGCCTCACCAAGCGAAACAAGCTCCTTCTCTCCCTCTAATGGACAGGAACGAGAATTGGTCGCTATCTTGCGCAACGCCCGCGCCGCCCAGGACTCACTCACCCACTGTACGTTTCAGGAATTGGTGCTGGGCAGCCAGGAGTTCACCCGCCTTTACCAGCGCCCTGCCTACCTGGATACCGCCAGTTACCTTTTACAGTTTGACCGCCCTTTACTGGAGGAAGCTCAGGCTGCTGAGCTGCAAGAATGGAGCGCCCGGCCTGGCAATCGGCTGGTGATTTTCACCAGCCGCCCCTCCAACCCGTTGCCGGGAGTTTTCAGCACGCCAGAGGCCGAGCTGGGCGCGCAGCGCGTGAGCTTGCAGGGTGTGCCCCTGGTCGGATTGGGCGGGTTGACCTGGCTGGCACAGCAGCGCGGGCTGCCCGCTCAGAGCCTGGTCAAGCCCTCCCCGGTTCACGTGTTAGCTGCCCTTGGATTGGGGCTGGAGATATCTCTGCCGGTTGCCCTGCAGCTCGCTGCCGGGCTGGCCCTGGATGATCGTCCGGATGAGAGCTGGCGCGCGCTTTCAGGGGCGCGTCTCAGCGTCTTCGAGGACAACATCGTTGGCTTGCAGTCCGCTCAAGCCGCTCGGGATATGTTATGGAAGATCGGCATCTCCCTGAAATTGGAGTTGTACGGCATCAGCCCGCAGCCGCTGAAAGCTGCCGCCCTGCAAAAAACCGGGGCGCGCCCTTCAGCCACCCTGCGCCAGGCGCTTAAGTTGGCGGGGGTTCTCGCCGGCTGACGCCCAGGCCCGTTCCGCTGGGCAAGACCAGGCGGGCGCCCTCGTACTGCACGCCCTGGAAGGGGTCATTAGCGATCAGCAGCGGGCCGTCCAGGTCTACGAAATCGCACAGGGATGCCAGGTGGGCTGCCGCCGTAACCCCCAACGAGCTCTCCACCATGCAGCCGAGCATCACCTGCATATCCAGCGAGCGCGCCGTGGCAATCGCCCGCACGCCCTCCCGGATGCCGCCCGTCTTCATCAGCTTGATCACCACCCCATCCACCGCGCCGGCATGCGCCGCCACATCCCGCGCCGATTTGACATTCTCGTCGGCGAAGATGGGCACTTCCACTCCGCCCGCTTTCAGTTCCTGCCGCAACCAGCGCAGACCATCCACATCCCCCACGGGTAACGGTTGCTCCACGAACTCCAGGTCGTATTGCGCCAGGCGCGGGATCAGGCCGGCAGCTTGCTGGCGGCTCCAGCCCGCATTCGCATCCACCCGCAGACGGGCCGGGGTGGCCGCGCGGATGGCAGCCACTGCGGCTTCATCCTCCTCGCTGCCCAGCTTGATCTTGATGATGGGATAGCCACATTCCCGGGCGCGTTCCGCCATCACATGCGGCTCGTCCATCCCGATTGTATAAGAGGTGAGCGGAATGCGCTGCGGATTGAGACCCAACAGGCGGTACAGCGGCTGCCCGAGCATCTGTCCCCACAGGTCGTGCAGCGCAAAATCGAAGGCCGCCCGCGCCGCTCGGCTGCCGGGGGGCAGCCGGCTGAGGATATCTTCGATCAGGGCCGGATCTTCATCCAGCAGCCCGCTGAGGTTTTGCAGGTATTCGATGATGCCCGCCTGCGTTTCCCCGTGGTACGCCACCGCTGCGCCTTCGCCGTACCCGCGCAGCCCATCATGTTCCAGCGATGCGAAGACATTGTGGCGTTGGTCGCTGACTCCGTGTGCAATGCGAAATGTGGTCCTTAAGTTGAGCGTGTAGGGTTCAATATTCAGCTTCATCTTTTATCCAGTGAAATCCACAATCTAAAATCATAAATCTACAATCCTAAATCTCCCGCCGGGAACCGCCCCACCCCTGCCAGGTTCTCCTTAAGCCATGCCCGGTAGCGCGGGCTGGCAGGCTCCAGGCTGTTATAGGATATGCCTCCTGCCGCGCCGTTGGCATGGATCATTCCCGCTCCCCCCAACGAGATCGCCACATGCGAAATTGGGCGGTACCCACTGCTATCTTTCTCCCCAAAGAACAACAGGTCGCCCGGCTGCGCCTCGCCGGTGACTGCTTGGGCGGCGCGCATCTGCTGGTCGGCGTCGCGCAGGATGCTCACCCCCAGATAAGCCCAAAAGGTTTGGGCTAACCCGGAGCAATCATAACCGTAGGGAGAGCGCCCGCCCCACAGGTAAGGGATGCCTACAAAGCGCTGGATCATCGCCAGCGCCTGCTGGATCCCTTCGGCATCCGGCTTCGGACGCAACGCGGCTGGCAGCACAGCCTGCGCCTCCAGCCACCACACAGCCCCATCCGGCAGTTGCAGCGCCGTCCAACCCTGGCGCGCCTCTACCTGGGGTAAAACCACCCCAAAGGGCAGCCTTCCCACCCGCGCAGCGATCGATTTTGTTTCGGGTGCTTCGAACGTTGGCGCCAGCTCGGCGCACACCAGGGTATCGCTGCGTTGCAGGTAAGCCTGCACCTGCTCCGGGCTGAAGGATTGCAGTGCGACGCTGGGCGTCCAGCCCATGTAACCATCGCGCTCCAGGCGCACCCACGACCAGGTTTCATTTTGCTCCAGGATGCGCACTGCCTCCCCCATCAAAATCTGGCTGACTCGTTCCGCAAGCATACGCGGCTCACGGCGCAGGTTCGTGACGCTGCGCTTCGCCAGCGCCCATTCGGTCTCGTCGTTGAGCAGCACCTGCACCTGATCCTCTGCCCGCGCCCGCACGGGGAGCTCCGACCGCGCCCGATCCAGTTGTTCCACATACGATACGCGCCCAATCAGATGGTAGTCGTTCCGCCTGCCGGAAGGCCTGGCGCGCAGCTCGAATATCGCTTCGCGTTCATCGGGATATTGCTCGCGCCTCAGGCGGTACAGGGCATCGTTGGCCTCATCACCGCGCCGCTCCAGAAAATCCACCACCCGGGTCACCCACTCAAACAACCTTTCATCGTGCACGGTATGTCCCACCCCCTCCGGTATCCACAGCTCTGCATCCGGAATATGCTCGGCGATGAATTGGGCGTGCCGCGCCGGCGCGTTGACCCGGTCGTGCTCACCCTGCACCACCAGGGTAGGGCGCCGGACGGCTGCCAGGTCCTTTGGCGTGTAATTGGGCTCGCTGATGATCGCTTGCAGCGTCAGGCTCAGCAGGCTGCGCCAGTAATCACGCCCATGGGTAGGGCCGTGCAGGCGGATCATTTCCCTCATCCATCCTGGGTCTTCGCGCGCTACGTGTTCCGGGTCGAAGACTGCCGGCTCTTTTTCCACCAGGTCTGGGCTGACGTAGGCGTTGGCAGCCTGCAGCACCGCGCTCTGCACCACCTCGGGATGCTCCAGCAAGGTCACCAGGGCTAGGTTCCCGCCATTGCTGTGCCCGATGATATGGGCGCGTTCGTAACCCAGAGCTCGCACCAGCCCTGCAACGTCATCCGCCATTTCCACGAAAGAATACGAATTGTGCGGGTTGCTGCTGCGCCCGTGCCCGCGGCAGTCCGGGACGATGACCGTGTATGTTTGCGCCAGCAGGGGCGCCGCCAAACGCCAATTGGAATTGCCGGTACCGGTAGAGCCGTGGATCAGTACTACCGGCGCTTTCTTCGAGCGCCTTCTTCCCAACAGACGGTAAAACAGCCGCGCCCCATTGACCTCGATGTAAGCCATTTCTGCCTCTTTCTCCCGTGAGGCCTAAGCCCGCGCCAGGCCCAGCAGCGCCCGGAAGGCGCGATAGATCACAAGCATATCGCTGCCGGTGTATTCCACCTGGCGTCCTTGCAGCCGGCGCGCCCCCGGCAGGATAGCGGCTTTATCCGCCATTTCCGATTGGACGAAGTCCACGAGCAGCGTGATCGGTGCTGGCACCTTGAAGAGCGCCGGAGCCTGTCCATTTTTCAGATGTGTCACCGCCTGTACAGCCGCCTGGTAGATCAGCTCCTGGGCTGCGGATGGGTGCAGGCACTCCGCAGCCATGCGCCCGCTGGCGGTCTTCACGGCTGCCGTCTCGACCTCGCCCAGCATCTGGCGCGCCTCCGCGCACACCGCCTGGTCGCCAGACACCATCAAGACCGGCGCGCCGAAATGTCCGCACACCGCCGCGTTCAAGGCGCTCTCGCCGAAAGGCGTGCCGTTGACCCACACCCCGAACAGGCGTTCATCCGACCAGGTGTGTTCCAAAATGGCATTGGGCGTCCCGATGCGCGCATGGTAGCCGATGAATAGCACACCCTGCACGCCGTCTTCCACCCCTTGCACCATTGAGAGCGGCGAAAGACTGCCCGAGTTGAGGCGGGCGCGCGGGTCCAGGTCTTCGATCCGGATATTGCGCCCATTGTTATGCCCATCCGTGACACTCACCTGGCTCGCACCGCCATCGAAGGCGCCTCGCACCGCCGCGTTGACCTCATCGGTCATCAAGCGCCGGAAGCGTTCGTAATCAGCGCTGCCTGGTGTGACCTGCTCCCAGCTCACCACTCCCGCAATGCCTTCCATGTCCGCGGCAATCAAAATCTTCATTCATTTGGCTCCTGAATCAAGGGTTTCACACGAATTGCTGCCGGGTCTATTATACCTTCCGACCTTTCACTTTACCCCCTCGATCCGCCTTCATCTGCCTTCCACCACATATCCAGCATCTTCAGGCAAATTGGGCGCTTTCAACGCCAGGCTGGACAGTCGGTCGCAGCGTTCGTTCTCCGGGTTGCCAGCATGTCCTTTGACCCAAACAAACTCCACATCGTGTTGGCTGGACACTTCCAGCAACCGCTCCCACAGATCGGGATTGGCGGCTTTTTCCTTCTTGGCACGCTTCCAGCCCTTGGACTTCCAGCGCTCCACCCAACCCAGGGTCATGGCTTTGACCAGGTACTCGGAATCGCTGTACAGCCGCACCTGGCAGGGCTCTTTGAGCGCCTCCAGCCCGGCAATCGCCGCCAGTAGCTCCATACGGTTATTGGTCGTCAGGCGGAACCCGCCAGATAATTCCTTGCGCTGCCTGCCATACTTCAGCACCACCCCATATCCGCCCGGACCCGGGTTGGGTTCGGCCGCGCCATCCGTGTAAATAACGACTTCTTTCATCACAAAGCAGCGAACAGGTCCACGTGGTTGCCGGCCGGGTCTACTACCACCGCATAGCGCTGCCCCCAGAACGCATCCCAGGGGGCCTTATGCCCAGTATAACCGGCGCTCACTACCTGTGCATACAGCGCGTCCACCTCTCCTGGCGTATCGCATTTGAATGCCAGGCTCATGCGCTGTCCGACTGGCGTCACCCACGCCGGATCGATGCTCTGCATGAGCGCCAGCGTATCCCACGCCAATCGCAGGCCTCCCGGGGTCACGTATTCCACGTGCGGCTCGTTCTCCACGCCCTGGGGGATATCCAACCCCAGCAGGCGGTAGAAATTCAACGAAGCTGGCATGTCCCCCGTCACAATACCGATCAAATCGAGTTGTGCCATTATGACCTCAAGCTCCTCCGTATCCAAGTTTTATCAATTGCGTGGCATTCCATCGCTCGCAATCAAAGACCAACCCCTGCTGCCAGGCGGCGCTGAATGCAGGCGCGCAGCAGCTTGCACCCCACGGTGCTTGGTTGAAATTTGTCCGTCTCTATTGTATCAAAAGTATAGAAGCCCGAATTTGCCCTTGAGCTTTAGCCCATTTGTATTCCGAGCTGTTGCATCAAGGCAGGCATTTCAAAGTATACGCGACCCCGCTTAATCAGGTCGTTTTCCAGATCATACACCACGCACAGCGGTACGCGCACATCTTTGCCCGTGGCTGGAATGCCCGCAAACTCGCCAATATGCTTTCCGACGAAATCGCCTTCAATCATGGCATTCTCCTCGCCGAAGAGCATTACGCGGGTTTTGGCGTTCGCGTCGAAGGCGATATGATAGAAATAGTTCAGCATTTCCAATACGCCTTCACGCCCGTGATTTTCTTGGCCCGTTGCCATGATGGTGAAGACAACATCCTCTGCCATCATGCTGGTGTCGCCGTGTTCCGAGTTAAAGTAACGGTTCATTGTTTCGCGAGTGCTTTCAACAGACATGACAAATCTCCTTTCCCTGAAGTACGGTAAACTCGCCAACAGGCTTACTACGCCAGCCTCTATTCGAGGCGGACTCTCCATTCTATTTTGCACAGCTGCGTGCGATGGATTAGAGGATGCTGGCCGTGCAGCCAGGTTAACGGCGTGCGCGCATGCGATTGTTGCGCGGGTTGTGCTCCAACTCTGCCAGGCCCAACGCTTCCATCAGCGGCGGCACGTACATTCCAAAACGACCCCGTAAGCCCTTCTTCAATCCATACCAGCCCCCCACCGGGTTATCCGGCGAGCGCCCCCAGGCTTCAACAGTGCCCGGCGCAGCTGGTTTCTGCTCGTCAGCGCTGCCTAAAGGCATCCAATCGCCGTGCGCTTTGAGCATCGCGTGCAGGTCCTCCAGGCAGCGCAGGTGGTAGCGCAGTTCGGTTTTCCCCACCACGCATACCAGGGCAGGCGGGTTAGCTCCCTCATCGCGGTACATCTGGAATTCCGAAGTGCCGGGAGGCGTCTTCAACTGCCAGGGATCCTGGGGGGTTCCACTACCGATAACATGAGTATTTGCCATTTCCTATCTCCCAAGGAACACAGATAAGTATATCGATAAATATTCTCCAGTTTAACTGAGAACCTATCCGCAAATTCGGGAGAGTGGGGGGTGTGGCGGCGCTTTGCGCCGCCACACCCCCCAACCCCCTTTATTTTTCGGATAGTCGCTAATTATATCAGCCAGAGGGTTAAATCCGGTGGGACTTAGGCTGCAATCGGCACGTTGTGGCCCTGATTTCAGTTTCCATCCAATGCATCCTCCTCACTCCCCTTCTGGGATAGCAGGTTCACTCCCTGCCAGTGGCATTTCCCTTTCCAAGTTCAGCGCGCCGCCAGCTCATAATATCGTCTGGCTTCTATCTCGTCGCCCAGCAGCTCGTAAGAATGTCCCAGGTTCAGGTACAACGACGGGTAGAAATCGCGCACCCTTCCATCTCGAACGGCGTCCGCACGCCTCAGGGCCTCCTGGTTCCAGCGCAGGGTTTCCTGCGGGCTGTCTTGAAAGCGCGCCACGTAATGCGCCGCGATACACGCCTCGTAATCGTCCGAAGCCGCCTGCCAGGCCCGCCAGTACAGGGCGCACGCCTGGTCGGGTTCGCCTCTGAACTCGGCCTGTGTGCCCTGGATGCACAACTGGACCACCGGATTGTCCGGATCGATCATTGCTTCCTGCACACAAGGATCATCAACCGGCTCTGATGGGTCAGCGGGCTGCCATCCCAATCGCCGTAGCGCTCCAACACCCGAAAACCATTGTAATGCAGCAGCGCGTCCATTTCCTGTGGGTAAATATAGCGCAGAGAAAGTGGCGCTATTTTGAGAATTTCTCCGCCGCTGGCATCCACCCAACGGCGGTACGCTGTTTCCACCTTCACCTGAGACAGCGTATCGTAATATTCCGTTCCCGATACGCGCACCTCCTGCCCGGCCTGGTTTTCATAGGAGAACCAATCCTTTTCGGAATCCACGGTCGTGAATAGATCGGCATGGGGAAACAACAAACTCAACACCAGTCTGCCCTGCTCCTCCAGGTGCTCGCGCACCCTGGCCAGGTAGGCTTCCTGGTCGGAAAGTGTAAGCAGGTGCTGGAAGACGCTGCCGGTTTCAAAAATCAAACGGAATGACCGCCCCAGGTGAAAGGAGCGCACATCGTCCACAATCCAGCGGATGGGCAGATTTCCGGCCTTTTGCCTGGCGTGTGCAATCATCCCCGGAACCACATCCAAGCCAGTGATATCGATCCCATTTTCCGCCAGAGGGATGGTGATCCTGCCGGTGCCGCAGCCCAGCTCAAGCACCGGCCCGTCAAGCAGTTGGGCTCGTTTCAGCAGAAAGCCGCCATCTGGCTCAAAGTCCCGGTTCTCCAGGTCGTAAATTTCAGGGTCTTCGTATTCACTGAGGTTGTCCATCACGCTCATTCAGACCTTTCTGGTGATCACCCCAATCCATTCGCTGTTGGCTGTGTACGCCGCTCCGCAAAGATCACCCCATATGCTTTGGATACGATAACCGCCGCGCGTTAATTCTGCCGTGATGGTTTCCGGAGTAAAATCCCGAAACCAGTTCCGGTACACACTCAGCCTGCCATCCGCCTGGATGACAATGTATTGATCCAGGTATATCGCTAGCTCCGGGTAATCGAACCCCTGTTCCAGCACGAGATGCGCTTCGCCTTTCCAAAAACCACGTTCCATAGTGTACCACCCATTGCGGGCGCAATGCAGCGCCCGGTGTTCTCGCGTAGAGACATCCAACACAAAATGCCCGCCATCTTTAAGCGACCGGTAAACGTTCCCCAAGAGCTGGCTGCGCTGCTCGGGTGCAAGCACACAATAATCGCCATAAATAAGCAGCGCGGCATCATACCCTGATTCATCCTGAAGGTCGAGATAATTCTCGCAACGATAGAGGATATCCAAATTTTCCGCACTCGCACTGCGCCGGGCGTAGTCTATCGATGTCGGCGACAGATCCACACCGGTCACCGAAAGACCATAGTTCGCCAGGCGCAGGGCATACAGGCCTGGCCCGCACCCCAAATCCAGAACGGTATTGCCGGGTTGCAAAGCCAGAGACTGCATGATCCACGCTACCGAGCGATCAATCGTCTCCGGGGGGCGGCTGGCAGCCTCCGTGTTGGGGTCCAGGTGGGTTGCCAACATTTGCCTCGAAATGTGCGGGTCATCCCAGAACAAACGCTCTCCGGGTGCAAACGGAGATGGCTTTTCCTGCAGGGATTGTAATTGAGCCAGGTCCAGGCAATCGTGCATGCTCACTGCTCCTAAAGGTCCAGGTATACTTTGGGAAACAAGTCGACGTAAGCGCTGCGGTAGCTGCCCACCTGGATTTTGGCAATCGCCGGGCAATCTTCAAGCGTGGCGGGACGGATTTGGATCATCCTATCAAGACCTAAAGAGGCGAGCGCATGAACATGTATGCCAGGGGCATCCCTACCGCAATGCTCAGGAAGCACAGCAGGGTCCCCAGCCAAACTGGCACGCCCAGCATCCGCTTTAGCCCGGTCACGATGGTCACCACCCACCACACATCGATAACCAGGTGGCTGATGCCCAGTGCATATTGGTTCATCCCGCCGGCGACGAGCCAGAACCAATCCCAAACCACCAGAAAAGCCCCCACTACCAGGGTTGCCATGCCAGTCAGGTTCAAAATCTGGTCGAGATCGCTGCGTAGCTTGCTCAGCCGCAGAATGACATGCATTGCCGCTCCCCCCAGCAACCACTGTGCAGCGAATACAAACGGAGCGATGACGATCAGCGCTCCGTAGTAGCTCTCTGTAGGAATCCAGTGGATGAACGATGGCAATGGTGGTATTCGCTCCAGCAGGAAAAGTGGAAGGTACAACAATAAAGAGTCCAATCCGGCCCGCAACAGTTGCGCGTAGAAACCCCACTGCGGCGCGGGTTTTCCTTTGAGGCCATCTACCAGCCTTGCCGGGTGGCTGTAACCTGCAAACCAGACCTGGATAAAAGTCATTTCGGATTGCTCTCTGCTGAAACCGTCGACGGCCTGACAAACCCCGTTCACTGGGGGGGAAGCCCATGCTCGAAATTGTAGTACAAAGTCTGGTATCCCTGGCGGAATTCGATCACGTCCTCCATGACTGCATCCGGAGACTGCTTTTCGATCAAGACCCGGCCCATGAAGTCTGCGATGACTTCCATTTCCTCCTCGCCCATCCCGTAGCGCGTGACTTCGATTGTGCCCATGCGCAGCCCACTGGGTGTATCCCAGTCTTGAGGCGTATCGCTGGGTAGCAAGTTCTTGTTCGTCACGATGTTGGCGCGCGCCAGCAGGTGCGCTGTATCCAGTCCCCCACCAAAAGCATGAGCGTCCGCAATTACCTGGTGCGTGCAGGTGTAACCCTTGTGCGCCCCAAGCATTTGGATACCGCGCTTTTCCAACGCCGCACCCAGCGCCCGGGCGTTCTGCACGATCTGCGCCATGTAGGCTTGCCCAAACTCGATCATCTCTGCCGCAGATACCGCCAGCGCCGCCACCCGGTTCACCTGGTGCGTGGCTGCCAGTACCGGGAAGATGGCATGGGTGATGGGCTCCGTCAAGGCTGGATCATCCCACACGATGATGCCGCTCTGTGGTCCGCTGAAGGTCTTTCCCGCCGAGCCGGTCATCACCACGGCGCCCTCCCGCAGCGGGTCCTGGAACTGCCCCCCGGCGATCAGGCCGATCTGATGCGCGCCGTCGAAGAAGAGCTTGCCGCCCCACTCTGCCAATACCTCGCTCATCTCCTTCAATGGGAAGGGGAACAGCGTCATCGATGCACCCAGCGCTAAAAGTTTCGGTCGCACCAGCGGTGCGGTCTTGCGGAACAGGTCTATATCCACTACCAGCTCGACCGGATCCATCGGCACATCCACAATCTTTAACCCGCGCACGCCTGCTGGACCGTCCAGGCGGTTGCTCGAATGTCCACCCAGCGGTTGGGCGATGCTCATGATCACGTCGCCTGGCTCGGTCAGGGCAGTATATACAGTCAGGTTGCCAATCATACTGGCAACCAGGCGGTGATCGGCATAGCGGGAGCGGAAGACCTTCTTGAGCAGCTCCACGCATAGCGCCTCGATCTCATCGATAAATTTCGTGCCCGCAAACCAGCGGTTGACCTTGCCGATGTGCCCCTCGGCGGCGCGTGTGCCCACTTCAGCCGATAGGAGCGCTCTGACTGCCGGGCTGGTCGGCGCTTCCGGCGCCAGCAGGTTGATACACTGCTCGCCACGCCATTGCTCGTTGCGTCGTACCGCCGCAATCACGGCTTCCTGCATTTCTTTGCCGGAGCGGCATGCCCCAATCACCTCACGCACCTGTGCCAGGAGCTCGGGGTCGTGCACTTCAAATTGAGAATCAAGAGCAGAAGGGTGAGACATCTCATTATCTCCTAAACCAGCGTTACCGGCATACCCAGGAATGCCCCATATCTTTGAGCTGCCGCTCCCACAGCCCGGTTTTCTGCTTCGCTTAATGGTGCAAAGGTATCGGTCTCCAGCAAGACAGCCTGCTTCTTGAGCGTGCGCATCCAGGAGCCGGCCACCTTTCCATAGATCAGGATAATATGTCCTAGAGCCAGCTCATTTGCCTGTCCTGGGTCGAGGATTGCACTGCGGTCCTGGTAGCTGCCGAGCTCATCATAATTCGGCAGCAGATAGGCGGTATGGCTTGAATTTTCTTTACCCGCCGCAGCCGGCAAAAACCAGTAGGTTCTTCCATCGATCACTTCAGTCTCCAGCTCCGACCCGATCACCGCCAGGCCCTTCCGGGCATCCGTCAGTGTCAACCGGGACCACCACACAAAATCGTGCTCGGTTGCGGGTCCGTGACTGAAGAAGTAGCGCCGTACGAGTTCAGCCAGCGCCTCATCACTTTCCAGGGATATTGCCTTTGGAGCGCGTTCCTCCAGCAGCATGTAGGTAAATTGTTTCCCCCGCCGGGGACCACTGCAGATGATCCCGTCGAATTCAGCATGCATCATGATATAAGCCAGGCGTTGCCCGTCTTGCGCCGCAATCCCAGCTTGCTGCAAAGCTTCCCGCATCTCCTCGCGCGTGCGCTGTAAGCCGCCCTGCAAAGCGTCCACCAGCGCTGCCGTGCTGCGTCTGAGAGTTTCCCCATCCAATTCCAGCTTGCGGTACATGCCTGCATTGAGCGTATGCGCACGCCGCGCGGTTAGCGCCAGCATCCAACGAATATCGGCTGGTGTGACAAAATGCCAGGTAGGGCGCATCAAATGCGTGCGCAGGATGGATCCATCCGTGAAGGCCCTCTCGATCACTTCGTCTGTGGCGTGCCTCAGGCGCAATCCCAAGGCCCACTTGGCGCCAGCGTAATCCTGGGCCTGCACCGCGCCCAGCCACCGCACCACTTCCTCCGGCTTCTCGAAGGGATTCCCTGCGAGTCGCTGATTAAGCAGGCGCTGCCTGGCAATCTGGTTTTGGGTCATTGGGCGTTCATTCGCCATCATTCTCGAATTATGTCAAGTGAATAACGGATGAACTCCAGGGTGCTCTCGACCTCCAGCGGATCAGCTTCTTGCTGCACTTTCCAGGATGGATCGGGACGTTCCCCCCAGGCGCGCTGGATCAGCCCCCGCCAGCGGGGATCCAATACCTCTTTCGCCCACTGCGCCCCTGCTGGTTTCGAGCCCACTTTCCCCGTTTCCAGGGTATGCAGCATGCGGCAGTAACTCAACACCGCGAAAGGCTGCGCCCAGCGATTGCCGAATTTGTAGCGTCCGGCAAAGATTTCTTCTGCCCAGGTGCGCATGGTTGCCATGACTTCTTGCCGCAAGTCGTCTACCGGCACCGGATCGATCAGTTCCTTTGGGTCAGGTCCCAGGATGGGGATGCCATATTCCCGCGTCACCCAGCGCACTACCAGATCATTATCATGGGTCGAGCGGATCAACTGGCGGCTTCCATTATCGATATACAGGAGCGGCGTTCGGGCAGGGTCGGCGCGCCGGATCAGCTCTTTTGGGAAGTACGATCCCTCCAGATGCTTGGCCCAATTGGAATCAAGCTCAAAGCCCCTAGCGTGCATCGCTTGCAGCCCGGCTTCTTCCATAGCTGTGGCCTCGTGCTCGATGACGATCAGGAAATCCACGTCGCTGTAGATATCCCAATCTCCAAGCGCAAAAGAGCCTTGCAGGTAAGCGCCAATAAAATTCGCACCGGTAATCTTCTGGACGCTGGTTACCAGCTCGCGCAGCACCGCATTCAGTTCCAGGTTGCCGGTTGGGCTATCCGGTTCCAAAATTTCCATGCTTTCTATCCTCTCCCAGCAATGGGTCCAGGTGATCCAGGAGCCTGGCGATCCGTTCCAACAGCCGCTCATCACCACTTGTTGCGCTCTGCAAAATGGCCTCGATGTCCGCGGCCATATCGACCGGCAGCCGCTGGCAGCACGCCGTGGCAATTTCCACCAGGCGCTTTTCGCCGGGGTGCAAAACCCGGTTAACCGCGAAAAGGATATCGAAATAGCTCGCCAGCATTGCCGCCAGGCGATGGTTGATGCTCACCAGGTCTCTGCGCTTCACAGCCTTCTCGATCTGTTTCATGTAAGAGGGGATCACCTGCCGCAGAACCGGGTAGTTGAGGGCGATGATATTCTGACGGAGCGCTTCAGGATACGCCTGCTGGCTCTTGTGTTGTAACCCGCCTAACCAGCCGCTCCGGTCAAACAGGATGAGCCCTTGCTGCACGGTGTGCCATAAACAGGTGGTATATCCCAGGCTCGCCTGGTTTCGAGTCAATACACGCTCGATCTGATCTTCCATCCAGGTCGCCTCGAAGTAGACGATGTCCACTTCGATACCCGTACTTGCATCGTACCATTCATCGCCCGGCCCCCAAAATGTCATCCCCAGGCTGGTTTCGGATGCGCCGCCAGAGCGTTCCACGATGCTCCGCCGCTCACCCAGTGCGATTTCCACATTCGTGTAAACATACAGGTCGATATCCGAGGCCGCGTCCGGTTGCCCGCTGCTTAACGAGCCGCCCAGGGCGATGGCCTCCACCTGTGGCAATTCCGCAAAAAAATCAGCTATTTTGTGCGCAAGGGATAAATACAAGTTCCGCATCCTATCAAATGTAGTGTAGCATATATTCCCGTAGAGGCGAAGCATCCGCCCGATAGGATCAGGGTAATTCTGGTCTTGTAGGGCGGATGCTTCGCCTTAACAAGCGCCTGGCGCATTAAAACCCCGATATAATTCGTACAATGAGCTATGATCCCAAAAAACATCACAGGCGGTCAATTCGCCTGAAAGATTATGATTACACCAGGCCCGGAGCATACTTCGTTACCCTGGTCACCTGGCAGCGCCAACACCGATTTGGGGAGATCATCGACGGGGAGAAGCACCTCAACACCCCTGGTGATATCCTTAAATCGTGCTGGCTGCGATTGCCGGACCACTTCCCGGTCCGCCTGGATGCCTGGGTGATCATGCCAAATCACTTCCATGCCATCCTGCTTCTCCAGGACTCGCGTAAGGGCGAAGCATCCGCTCATGTTGATCTAATCCATCCATCGGCTCACCAAGCGGATGCTTCGCCCCGACAACCGATCGGCACACAGCCAGGTTCATTAGGAGCGATCTTACAAAATTTTAAATCCGTAACAACCCGCAAGATCAATCAAATCCACAATTCTCCTGGTGTCCCTGTATGGCAACGTAATTACTACGAGCACATCCTCCGCAGTGAAGCCGAATGGCAGCGCATCTATTCCTACATCGTTGCAAACCCGCATCGATGGATAGAGGATCAATTATTCGGATGATTCATCCGCTTCTAATTGATATTAACCACTCCCTCTCCACATAGAACGCTAACTACAACCGCTATATCCCTCGCCATCGAAAATGCCGGGCGATCTCGGATGTATAGCTGGCGCCCAGGGTGAGCTTGTTCTCCTCCACCCAGTCAGAAAACCGGGTTGGTCCGTTAGGGCTTTGCTCAGACGTCAGATGCTCTGCCATCAGACCTTTGAGCTCATTTTCCGTGAGCAGGATATCCCGCAGAAAAACGCCCATCACTTGCCCCAGGAAGATGCCCAGCGCTGGAGGCGTCTTCAAAAACAACGGTTTCCGTCCCAGTTTCTCGGCAATCAGTCCGACCATCTGCTCGAAAGTGTAGATCTCTGGACCGATCGCATCCAGGGTCGCGCCTGCCGGCTCGGCAGCTTGCCGGACGGCGATGTCGGCCACATCCTTCACGAACACCGGCTGCACCCTGTACTGATCCGAGCCAAAGATCGGGAAAATCGGAAAAGTGCGCACCAGCCAGGCAATATTGTTCACCAAAATGTCTTCCTTGCCAAAGACCAGAGTGGGTCTGACGATCGAGAATGGCACTCCGCTTTCTTTTAACAGGGTTTCCTGCGATGCTTTCCCCCGGTAGTAGGGCAAATCGGAATCCACGGATGCCTGCGTGACCCCAATATGAACGATCCGCCCCACCCCGGCAGCTTTGGCGCACTGAAAAAGCGTGCCGGTGTTCTGCAGCGCGCTTTCATACGTTTGACCGTCATACGGAAAGCGAATCCAGTAGGTATTGAAAAGGGTTTCTGCCTCCATTAACGTCTCAGACAACCGCGGCGGGTCATCGAAACTATAAGAGAAAGCCTCCACCCCGGCCCCAAACGGATTCGGCTTGCCGGGGTTCGTCGTAATTGTGCGGACCCTTCTCCCTTCCTGCAGCAATCGTTTTGCAATGTACTTGCCTATATATCCGAAAGCACCGGTAACAACATCCATCAACACCAACCTCCTGGCACAAGTCTGGCACAATTCTACCCTGCTTCTTCCCAGGCCTCCCGCAACCAGCGCTGCACCTGCTCATCGATCTCCGCTTCCGAGTGCAGCTCCAGATGATGTGTGAAGCACCCCGGTGCCGGTTCGACGATTTCCTTCCAACGCGGCGAGTTGTCTCGCCGGGCGAATGACAGGGTCAGCACCAGCGGCGCATGCAAGCCATGCAGATACCTGCCGGGCGTCCACGCCCAGGCGAAGGCTTTGCGGCGCCGGAAAGCCACCTGGCTCCTGGTCACGCGCACTTCCACCGCGCCGAGCGCGTTGATCGCGGTCTGCAGAGCATCGAAGATCCGCCGCGCTTCATCAAATCCCGAGAAAAACTCGTCCAAAGTCATGCCTTCATCCCATTTGCCCAGGTTAACCCGCCATCAGAAGCCGCTCCCAGGCAGTCCGCAAATACCGGTTAGGATCCTCGGTCCGTCCGCGCGGTAATGGACTGGATCGCTGCCAAAATTTCAGCTCCAGGTTCCTCCCCGTTGTTATCGATTTCCAGATCCCAATCATAGTTCACGGCTGCGGCAACCCGGTTATACTCCAGTAATTTTTCATCTGACACCGATATGTGATCGATGGGACTTCGAGCCTTTACGCGCGCGAGGCAAGTCTCCAGGTCTGCGCGGACGCAGATCAACCGGGTGGAATACTTGCTGCTCAACCTGGCAAAGAAATTTTGGTCAGATTTTACCGCGACCCCGCAGTATGGCAGGCTCCAGCCTATCCTGGGGCACTTTGCCTCGGAACATAGTATAGGTAAAGAAAGCGTAGTAACCCGGTCGGTCTAGGATAAAATCGGGTGACTCCGGCCTGCACAGGCGTTGGCACTCATCCCAATCCTGTGCTGAAACCTTGGGCTGCCGTGTCCCCCACAGCATCTCGAACAGCGATGCCACCGCCACTCGCAGGTCCTCCTCAAGCGGCGCACGGACCTCGCCCACGAAGGTCTGTGCTTTAACCTCCTCCAGGCCTGCTTCTTCGAACCAACGCAGACCCCGCAGGAATTGCAGCTCGGGATCTTTTCCTTCCAGGTAGGGGAGATACGCTGAGCAGGTGGCGTTCAAGCGCGCCTCCAACAACGGGTATCCGGGAAGCACCTGTTGCGAGGACCAGGCCAGCAGGTTGATGCTCCCCCCGGGTCGCACGACGCGCTTCAGTTCTTCCAGGATTGGAAGCAGCTCCCCGAGAGGATATCCGGCACAATCTGCACTCCACACCCAATCAAAGCTGCCCTCTGGAAAAGGCAGCTGGCGCATATCGCCCTCTCGCAGCAACACCCGCCCCGCAAAGCCAGCCTTTCTCACCAGGTCATCACCGAAGGCCAGGATTTCAGGGTCGATATCCACCCCATGGACATTCCCTCTGGGGGCTACTACCTCTGCAAGCAGCATCGCCTGCAGGCCGATTCCGCACCCCACGTCCAGCCCGTGACTGCCGAATGGCAATTCCAGAGCCTGCATCGCCGAACGCAGCACCGGCTCGCGCAAGGGATTGGCCTCCAATAATCGTTGGATGGTGGGATTGGCCTCGTTCATCCTCCTCCTCACACGCGGGCATTCAGACCCGTTTTCGCCGGAGAATCAGGGACTGGAAATGGAACTCGTCTTCATCTTCCAATTCGACCTGTTTGAATGACAGCACCTCGAAGTACTGCGCGGCAGCCTCCTGCATCTGTTCGTCCGTGTGAAAGCAAAAGAACCTTTTCGGCTCGTATTGATCCTCCGGCCACACGCCCTCATAATATTTCCCACCATACTGCCCCAGGTAGAACAGGCCCCCAGGCTTCAGCAGACCTCGGATAACCCCCAACACCTGCGGCAGGTCCGGCCTTGGCACGTGCAGCAGGCAGTTGAGGGCAAATACAGCGTCGAATGAATGCTCCACAAACTCCAGGTTCATAAAGTCCATACGATAGGCTGTGAGACCCTTGGCTTGGCACAGCCTTACATTTTCCGGCGAAAGGTCTGTGCAAACCACTGCCAATCCACTCTCCTGGAAGAACTTGCCGTGCCATCCGGTGCCTGCCCCGATCTCCAGCAGCGTCTGTTTGCCCTCTTTCTGCAGCAGGGAGAGAAAATTGGCGCGTTCTTCGATCTTCCAGGCAGGAATATTGCCATTGTCCCGCACTTCTGCCCTGCTATCGTAGGATTTGCGCAGGTTATCGATCACTTTCTCGTATTGGGGGGAATCGGGCGGCATGAGAATCAATTTGTGGAGCGCTCGCTTTTCGGAGTGAGCAATGCCAGGATTCCTGCAACCAGCAGCAAGGCTGGCACATCGCCCAGTAGATGCTCTCGGTGCATCGGATTGGCGAAGGACTGCACTGCCATGATCCCGCCGTGCACCGGGCTGGAAGCGGCTGTGAACCAGATCAGGCTCAAATGCCTGAGCGGGTTGCGCGCCGCCAGGAGCAGGAATGCCCCAGGACGGCGTAAATCCCGATCATCATTTGCAGATACTCGGACTGGCCCGCATGCCAGGCCCAACCCGAAGGCCACACTTCGGTCAGCGGATAAAGCCCAAACAGCATGATGGCTCCGAACGCTACCAGCGCCCAACGGAGAAATTTTAGGCTATCATTATTGTCCATGTTTCCTCACAAATATCCGCATACCAATATTCATGCACGTTCTGTAAACCACGAATGTTTTCGTTAGCTGTTAACTATGGAATAGAAAAGCTTCATGGTGCGCCTTGTCAAAGTCATTACCACTTGGAGGGACCATGGACTTGAGTTCCTCTAAAATTACGCGAGCATAGCGCAGTTTTGCGTCAGTACGCTCTTGGAGTGACTTCGTCATTTTATTGTTCATTCTCATGCACCCCAATGAATTCAGGATAGATAAAGCAAAGCGACGCGAAATACGATCCCAATCCCATGGACAACCATATCATTACAGCCTGTTGAAAAAGTAACGTTTTGTTAACCTGCCGGGGCGGGTTTGGCTCTGACGATCTTTTGCCCCAGGCCAAATTACTGAAAATCGCCACGCTTACCTCCGGGGCACAGCCCCGGTCAGCTACAACTTGGGTTAGCCCACATTTTGTTTATATGGACATGGTGAACAACCAACTATGTTACTTGTCTAAAACGTATAACAAGAAACGCCCTGCTTCCCCGTCTGTGCAAAATTTAGACCCTTAGCGAGCCACGGAATCCCCTGGCGGCATAGAAGGAGGGCGCACTATTATGAAACACAAAGACATGGCCGTAGCGACGATCGCAAAAGAGGGCGCCGCCGAGTTTTCGAATATCAGTAGGTGTTTTCACCCAGCTCTCCGTTTTCGTATCGAAATTTCCAAGTTGCTGCAACGCCCGGTATTCTTCTTCCGTTAAAGGCTTGATGCCCATGGCGGCTGCGAGATCAATCGCGTTACCAGCTGGGTGAACACCTTTCTTTTCTCTTTCTTCCTGCGCTTCTCCGTCGTAACAGATACTTCTGCGACCTTTAGGACTTTCCGCTGAACAATCATAAAAAATGTAATCGCCCGTCTTTTTATCATAATCAACAACATCCGGTTCACCGCCAGTGCTTTCCATTGCATTAAGTGACGACAGTTTTTCAGGATGAGCTTCCAGTTTTGCTTGTATTTTGGGCCATTCAAGACCTTCGTGGCGGTTCATGTTTTTCTCAAAACGAATCTTCAATGTTTTGAGTAGTTCTTCACCTTGTTCTAGTGATAGTTCCAAATTCATCTCAATTTTTGGAATAGGACGACCATTGCCTTTCGATGATTTTTTTGCCATAAACTCACTCCTTTTTATTGCTATTCATGTTGTTCATACTTTTACACTATCGCTGGGGTATCTGTATGTCAATCGTATCATTGCCCAAAGTTATTTCAAAAGCTCACGAGCCACTAGTTCAAGCACATTGGTTAACTTTTCTATGCAGTGACGCTCATGCGGGCTAACTATAGACTCAATTGAAGCTTACCACAGAATAGCTTATGTATTGTATTTGTCATAATTGCTTCATAATTATGACATTCTCCACCTAAACAGCAAAAAACTGACATTTGCCGCAAGCGAGTTGAACTGGTTAAATTATGAGATCTGAATAACCTGGAGTAGAGGAGAAGAAGAGCAGAGTTATTGTTCGTACAATGTTTCAGCCTGTTGAAAAGCCCCAATTGGAAAAGTTATACTGGATAATTCTTTAGGGTCGCTTAACGGCCTTGAGTTGAGACGGCCTTTCCGTGGATCAGATTTGCTGCCAATTGGCTCGATGAAGTTCTTAAAGTGCAAGGATAGTATTTCTTCGTGTACTTCGTGGTTAATCCGTGGCAATTTCTTCTTTCTAACCTGATTGACTGACAAATCTTATGTGATTTCAAGGCGTTGACCAAAGATGGTAGCAATGGGCCTGGCTGCCTGAGCCTTTGAGGCGATAGCGGGATAAGGATCAGGTCCAGGTTCAAACCAAAGAAAAGGTAACAAGTACTCAAGGTGAGCAAGAGCATGGCGAATCCAGCGCCAACCGATTTGAAAATAGCTCAAACCACGCTGCCAGTGGGTGTCGACGAGATGTCGCAAGCCAAGCGAAACGATCGTCGTGCCCGTGCTGACCAGATAGAGCGTGGCAGTCGCCAGGATCAAACCGAGGCGGGTCAGGGCATCGGCATTGCGGATTTCGCCCGATTCCAACTGAAACCCGGCAGATTTATCATCGAGGAAGTTTTCTTCCAGGTCAAAACGCAGCCCATATTCGTCAAAGGTGCGCAAATCGGTAGGATCATCACTGAGAATAGCCCACTCTTCAAAGCCATTCTGCGTTTGAACATGCGCCAACGCCAGGTAAACCGGGCCAAATCGCCGATCGAAAATCCAAACCTTGTGCAGAAACAGCGCATGACCTTTGGCAGGCATCAGGCGACCAACACTCAAGCAGGGTTTGCTGACCCGATAGACCCGCAGCGATTTCTTCAGCCGAATGCGAAAACCCCAGCCCAGGTCGCGGGCTGCACAAAACAGATCGTTGTCATCAAAGCCGCGATCGGCCAGCAAGATCACGGGAGTTCCTTTAGGAAGAATGGCAGCCGCATCTTTCAGGATCTGCTTGTATTTCTCAAAGGCCACCATCGTGCTTTGCTGCTTCAAAACAATCCAACTCAGCGGCAATGCTCGACCGCGATAGACCAGTGCAATCCGTACAATCACAAACTCATCCCACAGACTGCTGCTGTCCAGCGCAAGGTAAATCTTCTGATTTCCCCAGTCCACAAAGACGCTCTTGGCCAGAGGGGCATAGATTTGGGCGTGCTCGATTTTGGCGTTTTTCAACCAGCGCACAAATTGTCTTTGCTTACTGGCGGCCTGCGCCCTACCGGCACGATGGAAACCCCACTTGCTCAAGTGGACACTTCTCTCCATAAGTACGCCCACAATCGCCCAGGCAAATGTGATCAGGCAACGAATATCGTGAAAATGGACTCGGGTGTTCAAAATCTTGTCAATTATGTTACGATAAAGCGTGAGGCTGTCCGACATTGTTCTTCTCCTGGCTTGTTTTGGTCTGGAAACCTAACTTTGCCACGGTTTGGGCTTGTCGGCAAGCCTCTTTTTTGTTAATTTTGTCAGTCAATCAG